>Ga0210399_10000591_pt1:2500-28992 | contig 28992 bp, 27 predicted proteins | sample IncBWC14MmetaG_FD_150865 | JGI IMG/M metagenome (GOLD analysis project Ga0210399, IMG submission 150865) | Forest soil microbial communities from Barre Woods Harvard Forest LTER site, Petersham, Massachusetts, United States - Inc-BW-C-14-M | ecosystem: Environmental > Terrestrial >... | reverse complement strand
CAATCTTCTGCCCCTGATACGTCGCCATGGCCACGCCGTGGCCCGCGTATCCGACCGCATAGTACATGCCGTCCATCTGCCCAGCGTGCGGCATGATGTCGAACGCGAAATCGAGCGTGCCTCCCCAGACGAATTCGATCTTGGCGTCGCTGAGTTGGGGATAGACATCGATCAAGCCGCGTCGCAGAATCTCGGCACTCTGGCGGACGGTCTGAGTCGTTTCAGGAAAGAACGCCGCGCGCCCGCCGAACAGCATGCGCCGGTCGGGCGTGAGCCGGTAGTAGTAAAGAAAGTTCTTCGAGTCATAGATCATGCGGTTGCGCGGGCTCAGTTCGCGGGCCAGAGCTTCGGGCAGCACTTCGGTCGTAATAATGAAAGACCCAATGGGGATGAGCTTCTTCTGCAGCGCGGGTGTGGCTTTGCCCGTGTATCCGCTAGTGCCGACGAAGACTTCACGCGCCCAGAGCGGGCCGCGGGACGTGGCAAGCTTCCATCCCGGTTCTCCCTGGCGCGAGTCCCGCTGGATGGTTTCGACGCGCGCATGCTCAAAGATCTCCGCACCCGCTTTCATGGCGGCGCGCGCGAGTCCGGCGACGTAGCGCGCGGGATTGCAGCCCGCGCTGACTTCATCGACCATGCCTCCGTAGTAGATGGTTGAACCGATCTCGGAACTCAGTTCGTGCTTCTGAACCACGCGCAGCGTGTGGTTGAACTCGCGGGCGATGACTTCGGCCTGCCGTGCGTAGTCGTCGAAGTGCTTCTGTTTGCAGGCTACCTCAAGATGTCCGCACCGCACGAAGTCGCAGTCAATCCCTTCCTCGCGCACGATCTGTTCCACGCAGTCCATCGACGCGAGCGAGGCGGCGTACATGCGCTGCGTGAGTTCGCGCCCGTACATGGAAATGAGTTGGTTGACCCCCAGTTTCATCCCGGTCAGCACCATGCCGCCGTTGCGGGAACTGGCGCCCCAGCCGATGGTTTCGGATTCCAGCACGGCAACTTTCGCGCCGCGTTTGGCGAGCGTCCGGGCAGCGGATAGTCCGGTGAAACCCGCCCCGATTACGGCCACATCGACCACCTCAGGGATAGAGCGGGAAGCGTCCACCTTGGGAAACTCGGCCGTGGTGAGCCAGTAGTTCTGTTCTTGCAGGGGCATAGGGTGGCCAAGCATCACATACCAAACCGTTTACCACAGAGGGCACACAGAAACACAGAGCCAGGGGCGCGCTGGGTCGGTTGCGACCGAGCATTTTAGCGCAGCCGCGCACTGCGGTACATGTACTCGCGGTTCTGCCCCGGCGTGACTTCCGCCCCCACGGTAATCTTGCCCCAGTTACCGGTTGCCCCTAGTCTAAAGGGGCATGGCCCTTCGCTGCCTTTTGTTTTCCTCGGACGGGGGAACGGCTGCGCCTATTCTTCAGGTGCTGGCCGGTCTTGACGTGGAGGGAGAGCTCTGCTCCGAGGCGGTCACCACGGTCGAGAAAGTCACTCACCAGAATTTTCAGATCGTCATCATTGACTGGGACAATCAGCCGGAAGCAGGACTGCTCCTGACGGCAGCCCGAGAACGCAAGGCCGCCGAGCGCCCACTTACTCTGGCGATCGTCAGTAACGACGCCAGCGTTCCGCAGGCGCTGCAAGCCGGGGCGAACTCGATTTTGCGCAAGCCCGTGATGGTCAGCCAGGTCAGAGATACCTTGACCACAGCGCGCGATCTGCTGCGCTCGAAGCAGGAATCGGCCGCGACCGTGGCGCACGCGGCTGCCGCCGGCGCCTCAGCCAGTTCGGCAGCGACGACTTCGACAGCGACGATTCCGGAGTCGGCAAGAGAACGAACTTTGCGCGCAGGAGAGTTCTTGCAGTCCGCCGGGACGAGTCCCGGCGGTCAGTTCGAAACCGACTCTGACGTGCATGCATCGCTGCACCCATCGGCAGTCGAGCCGGTCGATCGACTCAAAGATCTAGAGCCGATGGCTGGCTCGGTAGCAGAGTCGGGGCTAACCCCTGCAGCGCCGCCTGAGCCCGCACCTGCGCCGCCACCTCCTGGGCGGGGCGAGACCCGAGGATTGGAGTGGTTTCTAAAAACGCGAGCGGTCAAGTCTGCCCCGACTCCAGAATCTGACCCTCCACCGCCGGCGCCTGCGAAACTCGAATTGCTGGGCTTCGATGAAGCGCCAGCGACAGCGGCAGCCCCTGCGCCTCCCAGGAGTTGGGACGACGTCGCGCGAGCAGCCGCGCCCAAGCCCAATCCCCCCAGTGTCCAAAGTGTCCAAGAGGAGCGGCACGAGCCCAAGCCAACGCTGAAGTTAGACGAGAAGCAGGAGCACAAAAAGGAAGCTGAGCTCTTCGCCTATATTTCCGGCGAGCAAGACGAAGCCGAGGAGTCTGCCCGTCCGCGATTCCGGCACAAACGGGCAATCATCGGAGCGCTGGTCCTGGCGAGCTGCGCGATTCTGGCCGCGCCCCAGGCGCCGTGGCATCCCAGGATGACCGGGTTATGGGCACGGGGCAGGCTGACCGTACATGCCTGGCTCAATCCACAGCTTGTCACCACGCAGCAGGCGCCGGCTGCCCACGAAGACTTCGGCCGAGCCGGAGACGAGTATAAGTTGCCGGTCGTGGAGAACATCCCCGACGCCACCACCGACCCTTCGCAGATTCACGTTTTGCCGGTGGTGGATCCGACGGTAAGGAAACCGAATAGCTTAGGCGCCAATGCGGTACAGCCTGCGGGCCCGGACGACCCATCCGGCGCGACTCCCGCCGACCAGACGCCAGCTTCCGGAGCGCAGTCCCCCGCATCCACTGATGCGAACCAGCCTGTCAGCGAACCGCCAGCAGGCGGCACTTCTGAATCTCCGGTTTCGACTGCATCCCCGGTTCCGGCGGTAGTCCTTCCCCCCGCCACGACTGCGCCACCGCATTCCGATGCACCGGCAGTAGTTCCCCAGGTTGCGTCCCCAGGAGTGTCCGTTCCATCCCAACCGGCGCCGCAGAGGAATCCTCAACCGCAGCCGCACTATGCCACGCCTCCTGGGAATGTTCCCTCGAGCTTGAAGTCGCAAATGGCCTCGATGACTCCCGATGCCGGCGGCAACAAAGCACCTGAAACCGCGATGCGCTCGATTGAGCCGGTCGCTGTTCCCGAAGCTGAGGAGCGAGCGCTGCTGACCGACCAACCCGTCCTCACCTATCCCGCCAGCGCCAAGGGCCAGCAGGGCACAGTAATCCTGCAGGTTCTGATTGGCCGCGATGGCACCGTGCAAGACGCCAAGTTCCTGCAAGGATCGCTCGCCTTTGCGCGCAACGCCATCGACGGCGTGAAGCAATGGAAGTTCAAGCCCTATGTCATGAACGGACGGCAGGTCTCGGTCCAGACTAATCTGACGGTTAGCTTTCAGCCTGCGCCCTGAAATTAAGTCATTTGTTTTGTTGGAGACGGCGAGGGCCGGCTGGGTCCTCAATTCCATGCCGAAACGAAGTCGGTTGACCGACCACAGTTTCACCCGTCTGTTGCATGAGCCCTTCCGCCCCAGATTACCGAAGAGGCTCAAATCGAGCACCCCGGGGATCGAAATCCGCATCTAGAGAGATATAATAGCCAGAGTTTCACCAGGAAGCAGTTCCTTCCAGAAGAAGATCAAAACAGATGTCCATGAAAACCAAAGCAGCGATTCTCGTCACCTCCTTTGCCGTATTACTGTTCGTCGTCGTGGGTTCGATGGGAGGCGTGCACGCCTCCTCCAACGACGGCTCTTACCGTCAACTGCAGGTTTACAGTGAAGTGCTCTCGCGCGTACGCAGTGAGTACGTCGAAGAGCCGAACATTCCCAAGGTGACGGACGGCGCGCTGCATGGACTTCTGGAGTCGCTCGATTCCAACTCCAGCTATATGTCCGCCGATGCCTACAAGGCATTCAAGACCCACAAGGCAGAATCCAAAGGCGGCATTGGCGCGGTAGTGTCGAAGCGCTTCGGTTACGCGGCGGTGGTCGCCGTGTTGCCGGGATCGCCTGCCGAGAAAGCCGGGATTGAGCAGACTGACATTTTCGAATCAATTGAAGGGCAAAGCACGCGGGAAATGTCGCTGCCCGAAATTCGCAACCTGCTGGCCGGGGCCCCGGGTTCCACGCTGAACGTTGCGGTGGTCCGCGCCCGCAAGGCCGAACCGCAGAAAGTTTCGATCACGCGCGACGTTGTAAGCATCCCTCCGGTGACCGACAAGATGATGGACGACGGCATCGGCTATGTGAAAGTCGAAGCCCTGACCAAGGGCAAGACGCAGGAGATTGCCGCGAAGATCAAGTCGCTCGAGAAATCGGGCGCGAAGAAGATTCTGCTCGACGTTCGCAACTGCGCCGAGGGAGACGAGAGTGAGGGCGTCGCCGCGGCGAATCTGTTCCTCAATCACGGAACCATCACTTATCTGCAAGGGCAGAAATTTCCCCGAGAGGCCTTCAACGCTGATCCTTCGAAAGCGATCACGTCTCTTCCCGTAGCTGTCCTCGTAAACCGGGGAACGTCGGGCCCGGCCGAGATCGTTGCGGCCGCGCTTCTGGAGAACGCGCGCGGTGACGTTGTCGGCGATAAAACTTTCGGCGACGGCTCGGTGCAGAAGACGATTGACCTGCCCGATGGCGGAGCGCTGATCCTTTCAGTCGCGAAATACTATTCGCCCAGCGGGAAAGCCATTCAGGACACAGCAATCACGCCCAACGTGCTGGTGGCCGACAACTCCGACGATTCCGTGGCTCCGGACGACGAAGACACTTCCGCCACTCCCGATCAGGAAGCCAAACCCAAGCCCACGGTGGATGATCAGTTAAACAAAGCCGTGGAAGTCCTGAAGAGCCGCGCCACCTAGAGTGCTTAAGGCCTGGCCCGCCAGAGTGCGGAACGGCCAACCAGCTAGAGCACTGAAGCCGGCCAGCTAGAGTACTGAAGAGACGGTCCAGCCAGAAGCATTTTGTCATTCCGAGGGCAGCCGAAGCGAAAGCGATGGCAACCGAGGAATCTGCTTCTCGCGCCCAAAAGAATTCATCGCGCGCCCCAGGGCGCGCGATTTCTTTTGTCGGTTTCTTACGCAGCGATTTGATCCAGCACGTCGGGTATCCGCCGCTCCAAGCTCTCCTCATCTCCGCTCTCGACCTCCAACGTACTCGTTGAGAGCGACGCAATAAGTTGTTTGGCACTACTCCTCCATTTGTCCGCCTTGGTCATGACCGCCAATCTCAACCAGTGCTCAAACATCGTTTTCTCGGTGTCGTAGACCATGAAACCATATTCGCGCGCTTTCGCGAGGGAGTCGTCCGATGGCCGAAGGATCTTGATTGCTATGGGTTCCCGGGTCTCCTTGCGCGCATAACAGACGAAATCAAGGACATGCGTTGCTCTGAGCCCCTTGACAGACACTTTTCGCTCAACCCTTGTGGGATACGGAGCCCTCCAGACTTTGAGCCCGTGCTCGATGCGGGATTCTACCGGCTCTTCTCCGAAATCCGGCTTGTGTCCAAGCAGATGCCACATGCCCAGAGTCTCGCATTGTCCGATCGCAAGTATCGCTGAATGCAACTCCGTCTCCTTGCATCCAACTTGGAAGACACCATCAACGAACGTTGCGCCCAGTTTATCCGCCATTTGTGAAAATGCCTCTTCCCGCAGGGCGGTTATGTGGACGCCCTGCGAGTGAAGTTCTGCTGACGTTTTCCCCGCGTCATGGACCATGAAATAGTCCGGCGTCTTCTGCTCCACGAATACGGCGATGTACCGGTCGTCAAGCGTTTTTGCGGGCAATACGAGGACGCACCCCTCCCGCGACTCAGTAACGTGGATTTCGCTCCCGAAGTGCCTGAGCAAAGATTCCTTAAGAGAATGGCAGTAGGTCTGATCCATAGTCCGTAGCACTCAAATCTATTCGGAGGAGTTTCAGTGCCCTTATTAGAAACTCCTCGCGGCTTTTGACGCCAGCAAAATCGCCGATCGGGATCTTGCTCCTCTCGGCACTCTCAACCTTGTCATCCCACATGTGCCGATGCCACCCCGTGTGGATGGCGCTGTCCGCACCCAAGAACCTAGCTTCCCAATCGAAGCCGTCAATTCGCGTGTTATGTAGCTTTAGGGCGATTGTCCACCCCTCCACATAGTTAGGATGCTTACAGTGGATGTTGAGACGCAAGATTACGGTCTGCACGTTTGAGTAGTCATCAGTTGTAGCATGCTCCGTTTCAATATCTGCCTCTCCCTTACGCTCCAGTTCGCGCACGATCTCGCTTCGGCTCGTGTCGAAGTACTTCTTCTCCGCGACGATCTTCTGAACGAGAAAGAAGTAATCTGCCGGCATAGTGGAAAGCCGATTATCATACGTCCGGCCCCCGCTGGCAGCAATCTTTTTTGCGGTGACGGTCCCAGGCCAGCGTGGTCGTGCGGATTGCGTCACGAGCCTGCTATCCTGACCTCGACTCCTGATTCTCGAGTCCGATGAAGTCTCTCTACGAACATCTGCCCGAGGTGCAAATCGGCGGGCGCAAGCTCGTGGGCCGCGTGCTGTTCGGCCTGCTCGTTCTTATTGCGGTTCTGGTGGGCGCGACTTCCGGCCTGCTGCTGGTTTACACCACCGACCTCCCGCAGGTCGACGCTCTCGAGGCCTACCGCCCCAGTTCGATCACCGAACTCTACGACGATCACGGGCGCGTGATTGGCTCCTTCGCGCTGCAACGGCGTGTGGTGTCGAGCTACGACGATTTTCCCCCGGTGTTGCGCGTTGCCCTGATCTCGATCGAAGACAAGGATTTCGAGCGGCACTCCGGCATTAATTTCTTTCGCATCATGGGAGCGGCCTACCGGGACATCGAATCGGGAGGCAAGGTGCAGGGCGCCTCGACCCTGACCATGCAGCTCGCGCGCAATCTTTTCCTGTCGCCCGACCGCCGCTGGCAGCGCAAAGTGCAGGAGGCGATGCTCGCCATCCAGATCGAGCGGCGCTTCACCAAGTCGCAGATCTTCACTCTGTATGCGAACCAGATTGCTCTGGGCCACGGCGTCTACGGCTTCGAGGCCGCGTCGGAGTTCTACTTCAGCAAGCCTGCGAAACAACTCACTCTGGAAGAAGCCGCTTTGCTCGCGGGGTTGCCGAAGGGTCCGAGCCTGTATTCGCCCATCAACCATCCCGACCGCGCGCAGAAGCGGCGGAATCTGGTCATCAATGCCATGCTGGAGGATGGCAAGATCACAGCCGCGCAAGCGGCCGACGCCCGCTCCGCCCCGCTGGTCCTGCGTCTCGCGCACGATCCGAATTCGCTCGCTCCTTATTTTGTGGAGGAGATTCGGCGCTATCTCGAAAACAAGTACGGTGCGGACCAGGTGCACGAAGGCGGCTTGAAGGTTTACACCACGCTCGATGTCGACCTGCAGAAGGCCGCGAATCAGGCCGTGCTCGACGGCCTGGCCGCTTATGAACGGCGCCATGGCTGGAAGGGGCATCTCGAAAATGTAGTGGCCGAAGGTGCGGTTCTCGATAAGTTCGTTCACCCGGACTGGGACGACGAGCCCGAGGTGAACGGCTACATCCACGCGCTGGTCACCGCCTCAGGAACTGGAATTGCCACCGTAAAGTTTGGACGCTACACCGCGGCTCTCGGGCAACCCGACGTCGCCTGGACGCAGCAGAAGCTGGCGAACATTCTCAAAGCCGGGGACATCTGCTACGTCAGGATTCTCGCGATCGGCGCCAACGGCGCGGCGCACGTCAGCCTCGAGCAGGACTCCGGAGCCCAGGGCGCGTTGCTGGCCATCGACAACGCCACCGGCGGAATCAAAGCGATGGTCGGCGGCCGCGATTTCAATGAATCGAAATTTGACCGCGTCACTCAGGCCATGCGGCAGGTCGGGTCCTCATTCAAGCCCTATGTCTACACCACCGTCATCGACGGCGGCGCCAGTCCCGACGATACGATTCTGGATGAGCCCATCAGCTTCGAAACTTCTTCGGGGCCTTACACTCCGCACAACTACGACGAAAAATTTGAAGGCATCATCACGCTGCGTCGTGCCCTGGCGCAATCGCGCAACATCCCGGCGCTAAAACTGGCCAACAAGGTCGGCATCAAGAGCGTGATCGACTACGCCGGCCGCTTCGGCGTCACCTCGAAGCTGCCCCCGTACTTGCCGGTGGCGCTGGGCTCAGCGGAGATTGCGCTGATCGAGCAGACCTCCGCCTATAGCGTATTTCCCAACGACGGGGTGCGCGTGATCCCGCGCTATATCACGCGCGTGACCGACTACGAAGGCCGCGTGCTGGAAGAAGATTTCCCCGACGTCAAAGATGTGATCAGCGAGCGCACGGCGCGCATCATGACATCGATGCTGCGGGAAGTTGTTCTCCACGGCACGGGAGTCGCCGCCGCCAAGCTGCCCTTTCCGGTAGCAGGCAAGACCGGCACAACCAACGACTTCACCGACGCGTGGTTCGTAGGGTTCTCTCCCACCATGACCTGCGGAGTCTGGGTTGGTTACGACGAGAAAAAATCCTTGGGGGCAAAAGAAACCGGAGCCCACGCAGCCCTGCCCATCTGGATGAACTTCATGACGGTCGCGATGGCAGGAAAAGATGCAGGCGATTTCCAGCCGCCTCCTCTGACTCAGCACGCAGCGCAGAAAGTAGACACCCCGGATGCAGCCCCAGCCACAGAAGAAGCGCATTAAAGTAGCGCCGGCGTCCCGCCGGCTGTAGCGGGGGCGTCTCGCCCGCGCAGTCGTAGATCGCGAAATAACGCCGGCGTTTCTTACCGCGCCGCCATCACAAATGTTCGGAGGCCCTGATGCCCAAGAACACTCTTAGAAGCCTGCCAATTGCCCTGATCCTGATCGCGGTCGCCGCCGCGCTCGCATCCCGGAACAACGCGGAACCGGACGATCCCAAGTCCGCCGTCGAACACGTCCTCCATACCCAGCAGGACGCCTGGAACCATCACGATCTCGATGCCTTCATGGCCGGCTACTGGAATTCCGCGGACCTGACTTTCTTCTCCGGCGCCAAACAGACCAGCGGCTGGCAGGCCACGCTAGACCGCTATACGGCGAAGTATGCCAGCCCCGGCCACGAGATGGGCACGCTGGAATTCTCCGCCCTGCACGTCGAGATGCTGGGACCGGAGGCAGCCTTCGTCCGCGGCGCATGGCACCTGACCATGCCCGACGGCAAAACTCCCCACGGCCTGTTCACCCTGATCTTCCGCAAATTTCCCGACGGCTGGAAGATCATCCACGACCATACGTCGGCCGCGGAGTGAATAGCCCAGAGCGATACTACGAACAGCGTTTGAGGGCAGGTTTGGGAAGGGCACGACTTTAAGTCGTGCCGCTAAAGGCCGCATTAAAGCTGGGCTTCAGCCCCTGAGGTTCCGCTCTCGCCGCTCACTTCTTCACGCGCACCTGCACTCGCGTGCCCTCGGGCAGAGTGCCGTTCACCAATTCCACCCTGCCGTCGCGCACGATGCCCTCCAATTCCTGCTGCGGCTGGCTTGAAACCCTCGCGGCGGAGGCGGCCACGGCCCCATGATCTGCGCCAGTGCGCGCCACGCTGCGCCCCATGCCCTTGTCCATGGCCTCGTTCGCCAGCCTGTCGGCTTCCTGATTCTGTTCGCGGAAGGCATGCCCGATCGAAAACCATTCCAGCTGCGCGATCAATTCCTTGGCGCGGCCGTGCAGGTCTTGCAGGGTCGCGTTCTTTACCTTGTAGATGCCCTTGATCTGCCGCACCAGCAACTCCGAATCGCTGATCAGCTTCAGCGCCTTGGGGCCATGCTCGATCGCATATTCGAGCGCGGCGATCAGTCCCTGATATTCCGCGAAGTTGTTCGTCTGGTGACCGAGATACTCGCTGAGCGCGGCGACCTTGCGGCCGGATTCATCTTTGATCACCACGCCAAACCCGGCAGGCCCGGGATTGCCCCGCGCGCCACCGTCGCTGTGCGCGATCAGATAATGTTCGGGAGGATTCTCGCGGGATTCGAAAAGCGGTTTGGTTCCAGCGCTGCGAGAGGAGTACATAGTTCGAGTTTACAACGGGAGATTATGGATCTGGGAAGCGTCGGCAAGGGTTGCATCAGCAAAGTGCACACACATAGATCCTTCGCTTCGCTCAGGATGACAAACGGCTATTACTGCTCGGGGGCTTTAGCGTCCCGCCGCCAGCCGCGTAGCCAGGCGCGGAGGAAGTTTCGCGGCGAAGATACGGTCCTGCGCTTCTTTCAGATTGTAGGGAGTGCGGTGGAAGTGGACCACCTGCGCATCCGTGTCGAAAAGCGCGAATGCGGCGCGCCAGTCGCCGTCGCGAGGCTGCCCGACGGAGCCGGGATTAATTAAATACCGCGTGGCCGCTTTCAATTGCAGCGGCACCGATTCGGCTTGACCGACGGTCCGGTACTCCGGACGGAATCCGTCGGCCGAGGATCCGTTGGCAAAGAATCCACCCTGCAGATGCGTGTGTCCAAAAAAAGTCAAGGGAGTCGTCAACGTGATCAGCGGAGCCAGCGCGTCTCCGAGGGAAACAACGTACTCATCCTCATCGTTGGGCGAGCCGTGAACTAACTGCACGTGAGGGAAATCCGGCAACGAAATCGGCCCTTGCGGCAGGGCGCGCAGCCAGTCGAGATTTTCGGGCGTCAATTCGTTGCGCGTCCAGATGGCCGCTGCGGCGGCCATGGCGTTGAACTCGTCGAGCTCCATCACGCCGGTGGCGGCCTTGTCATGATTGCCGCGCACGAAAGTCTTCCCCAATTTGCGCGAACGCTCAGCCACTTCGTTCGGACTGGCGCCGTAGCCCACGATGTCGCCGAGGTTCACCACCTCGTCAAATGGCGGAGCGCCAGCCAGGGTTGCATCGAGAGCCTCGAGATTGGCGTGGATGTCGCTTAGCAGCAGTATGCGCACGAATCACCGGACAAACTGCCGATTATAGACTGAACAGAACATTCCCGCGCGTCGGGAGGCTTGAGCCTCCTGTAGAATCCGTGCCATGAGATGGCAGTTCAAGGGGAAGGCACCTGCCTCTTTCAAGGTGCTCGTTAGCTTGTTCGGTATCAATTTCGCGGGACAGGTCGTGTTGTTTTTCACAGTTCCCCGGTCGCCAATTCGGCCGGATGCTGCTCACTCATACCCTATCCAGTTCAAAGGCGGCGCCGTCTATTTCGTTCAACCCTGGCTGGGAAAATACTTTTACTACGGATTCGCGGCACACTTTGTCCTGCTCGCATTGATGTTCCTGATTATGTGGCTCCATCGCGATCAGGTCGAACGCGTCCTCTAAGAGTTGACGACTGGGCATCTGGCCCAGTGACCTGCAGCAACCTCGATCAGCGGCGGAAAGTCGCTTGCGCACTCAGCTACGCGAAATTCACAGCGCGGCTCGAAAGCGCACCCCGGCAGCCTAGCATGCAGCGCCGGAACCGTACCTTCAATTGTTTGGAGTGGACGCCCACGATCCGTCCTCAGATCAGGCACAGCGTGCAGCAAGCCCCGCGTGTAAGGATGCGCCGGGGCCTTGAAAATGTCCTGCCTCGCGCCCAGCTCCACCAGGCTGCCGGAGTACATCACGGCGACGCGGTCGGCGATCTGCGAAACTACCGCCAGGTCGTGAGAAATGAAAAGCATGGCCAGTCCGAACTTGGTGCGCAGTTCCGCCAGCAGCTCGAGAATCTGCGCCTGGATGGTGACGTCGAGCGCGGTGGTCGGCTCGTCGGCGATCAGCAACTGCGGGCGGTTCACGATGGCCATGGCAATCATGATGCGCTGGCGCATCCCGCCGGAGAGTTGGTGCGGATAATCTCGGGCACGGCCCGCGGCCTCAGGGATGGCAACGTCGTTCATGGCGTCGACCGCGCGTTGCCAGGCGTCATGTTTCGAAATGGCATTGTGTGCGACCACAGCTTCCGCGATCTGATCTCCCACACGCATGACTGGGTTCAGCGCGGTCATCGGTTCCTGAAAAATCATCGCGATGCGCGAGCCCCGCAACTGGCGCATGCCGTCGTCATTGAGTGCGGGCAGATTGCGCGGCCCCGTCCCGTTTTCTGCGAAGAAGATTTCTCCAGTGACTCGGGCCTGCGGAGGCAGCAGGCGGATGATCGCCAAGGACGTAATCGACTTGCCGGAGCCGGATTCGCCGACCAGGCCAAGGACCTCACTCGGAGCGATCGAAAAACTCAGGTCGCGGACGGCGCAAACGGTTTTTGTGGGGACAGCCGCCATCGGCTGTCCGCCTGCCCGCAGGGCAGCGACGTTTGTCTGCTGCGCGGGGAATGCGATGTTCAGTTGGCGGACTTCGAGCAGCGGCTGCACGGATTCATGGTAGCAGCGCGCGCCAAAACCGTCGCGCCGCGGGCGACGGACAGCCGAGAGCGGCTGTCCCCTCGTGCATCACCGCGACTACAGCGAACAGCAGGTTCCTCCACTGCGCCGTCGCTTCCGCTCCGGCTCCGGTCGGAATGACAAGCTTTTTAGCTATATCCTCTTAACCCTTAATCACCTCGCGCCCCGGCTACTGACCCAAAATCAGCGGCAGACCGTTCTTGTTATTGCCGATCACCACCACCTTGGAGTTCGGACTCTTAGCCAGGTTTTCCGTGGCCTCGATTCCCTTCCATTCCAGCAGCGACGGCGTAATGCCCTGCGCCACAATCTGCTGGAAGTCACGCACACCGGCGGCTTCAATGCGCTTGCGCTGGGCTTCCTGCGTTTCTTTCTGCAGGCGGAAGTTCATGGCCAGGGACTCCTGCTCGGCCTGCTGCTTGGCTTCGATCGCCGCTTTGAGCGTGGCCGGCAGCTGAATGTCGCGCAGCAGAATGTTCTCCGCCATAATGCCACGAAGGCCGAGGTCTTTTGTGACTTTCTCCTTGATCTCGTTCGCCACCGCTTCGCGTTCGCCCGTGTACAGGGCATTCGCGGTGTGCGAAGCGGTGGCCTCGCGGATAGCGGACCGTAGCGTCGGCTCGACCACGACGGTCTCGTAATCCGCCCCAATCTTCTGGAAGACTTCTGCGGCGCGGTCGGGGTTCAGGTGATAGATGAGCGAAGTATCCAGGCTCATCATCAGGCCCTCGCTCGAAGGGACGCTGGCCGATTCCTTCAGAGTCTGCGTCTGAATCGAAAGTTCGTTGTTGGTCTTCAGCGGGTTGATGAGGTGAATGCCTTCGCCCAAGATCTCGCCGGTTTGAACCTTGCCAAAGAGGGTAAGGACGCCCACGTGGCCAGTGCCCACGCGGGTTATGGAACTGAGTAGCAGGATTACGAGCAGGAATGCAGCGACTCCCAGGCCGATCAGGCGCAGAAAGCCTGCGCCATGGCCTCCGCCACCATCAATAACTCTGCCGCGAGCTGGATCAAAAATTGTCATCGGAATTCTCCCTGCAGGATTCTAGGGTCGGGCGGGCGAGAGAGATAAGTGGCTTGCGTGGATCAGGGTTCAGAACAGGGATGTCAGGGCCGGTTGTTTTCCAAGAGCCGGAGCGTTGCGGGATCAAATTCACCAGCACAATATTTCTTCAACGCATCCAGAAAAACTTGATTCTCCGGCGTCGCTTGGGCGAACAGCGTCATGCAAGACCGGAACTTTAGATGATCGGGGGAACCGAAAATCTCTCCAAGGGAGCGCCGTTCAACCAGATTTACTAGCTGAGTGCACTCTCTGAGCCTTTGACCGAGAACTGGGTGCCGTAAATATGCACGGGCCTCATCCAGAGACGAAATCGCGAACCGATCGGAGGTAGCACTCATGCCCAGACCTTTCATCTGGGGAAAGATGAACCACATCCAATGCGAAGTCTTGCGTCCGGCCCGCAGTTCTGCGCACACATCTTCATAGTCGTCTTCCTGAGCATTTACGAAGCGCTGCAGGTTGTAGGGGTCGTTAGGAACTGGGTGATCTGGAACCATTTCAGCCTCGCGGTCTGGCGAATGCCAACGTCCGGCAGAAGCGCGACAATTGTAGCTTTTTCGTGGGGTTGCTGCATCGCACTCGAAGCGAGGCACATAGCTAACCGGACTGATTGATCCCCTTCAGTCCAATTTTCAAGCCCGCTGAATCTTGCTCTTCCCGTGGTGCATCTCTTACAGTACATCTATGAGCAAGATTCACATTCCTACCCCTTTGCGGCAGTATGTGGGCAAACAATCGTCGGTCGAGGTGCGGGGAGCTACTGTCGGCGAAGCAATGAACTCGCTGGTGGCGCAGCATCCCGATCTGCGGAAGCATCTCTATACCGAAGAGGGCAAACTACGCGCCTTCGTCAATCTCTACGTCAACGACGAGGACATCCGCTACATGCAGAAAGAAGCGACCGCGCTGAAGGAAGGTGATAACATTTCCATCGTGCCTTCCATCGCCGGAGGCGCTGCCTGACAAGGATTTCCGAATGAGGCCTGCCACTAGAGCGCGTTGTTGTTGTTGTTGTTGTTGTCGCCCTTCCTGTCGGTAGCGCGCATTCGCGCGGTCGTCGAATCAATTCCAGCGACGAAGAAAAATCTTTAAACCACGAAGGGCACGAAGGAACACGAAGGAAAACTCCGAGGACTTATGGCTACCACTATCGAAATTCCAGTAACCCTCAGCAAAGACGAAATCCTGCGCTACTCACGCCATCTCATCATGCCCGAGGTCGGCATGGAGGGGCAGCAGAAGCTGAAAGCGGCGCGCGTGTTGTGCATCGGGACGGGGGGGCTGGGATCGCCGCTGGCGCTCTATCTGGCGGCCGCGGGCGTGGGGACACTGGGCCTGGTCGACTTCGATGTGGTGGACTACACCAACCTGCAGCGCCAAATCATTCACTCGACGGCCGACGTAGGGCGCAAGAAGCTCGATTCCGCAGCCGACAAGCTGAGGGGGATCAATCCGTTTCTGAACTTGCAGACTTTCGACACGCGGCTGAGCAGCGCCAACGCGCTGGAATTGTTTCGCGACTTCGACATCATCGCCGACGGCACCGACAATTTCCCCACGCGCTATCTGGTGAACGACGCGTGCGTCCTGACCGGCAAGCCGAACGTCTACGGATCGATTTTTAGATTCGAGGGCCAGGCCAGCGTGTTTGCCACGAAAGATGGACCGTGCTACCGCTGCCTTTATCCCGAACCGCCACCGCCGGGCCTGGTGCCTTCCTGCGCGGAGGGCGGCGTGCTCGGCATTCTTCCCGGCCTCGTCGGCGTGATGCAGGCTACCGAAGTCATCAAGCTCATTCTCGGTATCGGCGATCCGCTGATCGGCCGCCTGCTGCTGATCGACGCGCTGGGCATGAAGTTCCGCGAACTCAAGCTCCGCAAGAATCCGGACTGCCCGGTGTGCGGCACCCATCCCACGGTTACCAAGCTGATAGACTACAACGAGTTTTGCGGCATTCGTGGGGAGGAAAAACCTGTGAGCAGCGGAGTTCCCGAGATTCAAGTAGAAGATTTGAAGCGGCGCCTGGATGCAAAGGACGATCTCTTTGTGCTCGACGTGCGCGAGCCGCACGAATACCAGATCTGCAACATCGGCGGATATCTGATCCCGCTGAACGATCTGCCCAAGCGCGTGAATGAGCTGGATTCGAGCCGCGAAATTGTTGTCCACTGCAAGATGGGCGGACGCAGCGCCAAGGCCGTCGCCTTCCTGCAGCAGTCGGGCTTCACCAAAGTGCACAACCTGGCGGGCGGCATCACGGCCTGGTCCGACCGCGTCGATCCCAAGGTGCCGAAGTACTGAGAGTCAGTTGCCAGCGGTCTGTCAGTTTTGAGCGGGGAGCGCGAAAGCGCTCCCTTTTTCTGCCCGCTATCAGGGTTCCCTGAGCTCTCGTTTTTGCGTTGACATCCCCGCAACCGCGCGGATAATACCATTGTTTCTGTACGTCGGCCCGAAGGACATTCCATAAGACTCATACGATGGAGGGTTTATGAAGGGAGCGTGTTGGCAACTCGCCTGGCTATCCCCAATTCTGTGTCTTTCGGCGCTCGCACAGGATTCTTCAAGGCCGCGCGTCTTCATCACCGACAGTCAGTCTTGGGAAGTCGGAGGTTACAGCGCAGGTACCTCCCAAGGCGGGGGTTCGGTCTCGCGTGGCGGGGCGCGTCCCCAGACTGCCGAGATCATCAAAACCTTCGGCCAGCGGTGCCCGGAAGTGCTGGTGAACAACATCCAGGAAAAGACCGACTACATCGTCCTCCTCGATCACGAGGGTGGAAAGGGCGCTCTGCGGCACAAGAATAAAGTGGCGGTCTTCGCGAGAGTCAGCGGCGATTCAATCGTCAGCAAGTCCACCTTGTCGCTGGGCGGCTCGGTGCAAGAGGCGTGTGAGGCGATCAACCGGGATTGGGCCGCGCACAGTTCCGCCATGCGGGCGGCAGCGACAACCACTATCGCGAATAAGATTCCAGATCCGCCGCCCGTCACCGCTCCCGCTCCTGCGCCGCCGCCGGCCGTCGCCGAAGAGAAGGGCAAAATTCTGGTCAGCTCGACGCCTGACGGCGCCGAAGTGTACGTCGACGATGCCTTCGTCGGAAATGCGCCCGCGACCCTTATTCTTTCCTCCGGCAAGCACATCGTCAGGATTGCGCAAGAGGGCTACAAGGATTGGGCCAAAGAAGTTTCCGTGTTCGCCGGTTCCGAGGTGGGTCTAAAGGCGGCACTGGAGAAGAATTAAGGTCGAGGCATTGCTTTAGCTTGCCGCGTCACCGAACCAGAGTTGCCATAGCACGTAAAACGGGGAGCACTCATGTGCTCCCCGTTCTTGTTGTTGGTTTGTGGGCAAGCCTACTTGCTCGATCCGGCCTGCATGCCGCCGCTGGAGTCGCCAATCTCGAGGGCGAATTTCTTGCCTTCGAAGCGAGCCCCGGCCAGAGTACTGGTTCCGTCATCGTTGCGCTTCACGACAGCCGCATTGTTGTCCGATGGCTTGTTCAGGTCTACTACTTTCGCCGGCACTTTGGCGAGCACGGCCTTGCCCTGCATGATGCTGACTTCCACGTCAGGGCCGCTGCCGTCCCACTGCAGTTTATATTCGCCGGGTTTGAGTTTGGTCCCGTTGATGGTCGTCGGACTCTGCAACGTTAAGCTGGCCTTCGTAGCAGCGAACACGCTGGACGCCACCAGCAGCGCCAACCCCATCACCAGGCTTTTCGAAACTGTCGCGAACTTCATAGCTGCTCCTTTTTCTTTCCCGAAAAAACGTCGGGAAACGGTTAGGGCGGCCCGGCGCGCGACGGCGCGAGAAAACACTTGTGTTTCCCCGCGAATCGCCTACAATGCTGCCTCCGGGGTTGAGCAAACAAGCTGAGCAAACAAGTCGCAAAGCTTGTGTGCTGTGATGGGGGTTTTCTCATCTGGGCCGCCAAACCGAGTGTGAGAGAATCCCCAGACCCCGCAAAAATATCGAATCAAATCGGACCGGTATCACCTCTGCGCCGTCTCTTTACCCACTCCGAGAAACTACGCATTGGCCGCTGTCGAAGTTCCCTTGGATTGTGATCTCGTCGCGCACTCTTTGGACGCTGGGCGCGCTCTTCCGGTAGCAAAGGACTCACCCGAATTCATTCTGCGGGGAAGGGAACATTAAGCGAATGTTTTGTGGAGATGGGTAAAACGGAGCAGCCTGGCAAAAAACGGTTTCTGCGGTTGCGGGCTTTTGAATTTCTCTGCGTTCTCCGCGAGCCCTCGTCGACCTCAGCGGTTAAACGCTTTGAAACATCTTAGCCGCAAAGCTCGCGGAGAAGACTCGCGGAGGACGTAAGAAAGGCAGTGCCGCGTCATCAGATGTTCGCACGAATTAATCTGCGTCACCGTGCTGGCGTTCGACTGACCAGACGTTCGCCTGATCTTTCTCGAACGGATACACGTGTACCATCCAGTTGAAGATCACGGGACGAAATGTTCCGCCCGCCGCGTCGCAGGCTTCCTGCGTGGTGATGGATCCGCGCAGCCCAAACTGCGGATGCGGCGCCAGCATTTCTTTCCTCTGGCCTGCGGGAGGCGCGCAGAAATTCACGTGCTCGTGCCACTGGGCCACGCTGAGCGGGATGCGCTCGTCGAGCTGCTCTTCCGTGAAACGCTTGGGCGCCGTGTACATCACGCCAATCAGCTTGTAGTCGTCGCCGTGTTTCTCATAAAGCAGGGACGTGGGGTGCTCGGGATTGAAATGAAAGAAAGCTTCCCGGGCGTAGCCGCGGTTGGTGAAGTGATACATCTTCTGCGGAATTTCGGGATGGAAGATCTCGTAACCCTCGGCCAGCGCAGTGTGATAGTCCGTGTATTTTTCTGAGGCCTTACGCGCTTCCGCGGCGACCTGTTGGGCGCGTGCCGCGTCGCTCGCCTTGGCCTGGCGCAGCGAAGTCATCTTCATGTGCGGGCCCATGTCCATGTGCCCTTCCATGGACTTCATGACGTGGGCGCTGGCGTCGCTGTCGGCATCCTTATCTCCGTCCATCGGCATGTCCTTCATCTTCGACATATCATGCCCCGACATATCCATGCCAGGCATCGACTGTTGGCCGGCCGACGCCGCACCGCTCGACGGAGCGCTCGCGGTTTGCCCCCAGGCGATGCTGCACATCAGAACGGCAACCAAGACCACGATACGCTCACGCATAAAAGTCCTCCCCACAATCTCAGTTGTTATAACCCTGCCGCACAGCGAATGTTTCTGCAAGAGCTCGTGGGTTACCCGCGATTACAGAGGTAATCGGAAGGTTCTAAATTGCGTCCAATCGTAGCGAACAACTCGCCCTGGATTTCACGAATCAATGCAAAGCGCTAGATCTCGATCCGTGAAGATCCGTGAAAATCCGTGGCCGCTTCTGTTGTGGCGCTGGCTCGGACATTGTGGCGGAGTACCCCAGTTTCTGATACAACCTGATTCCTTGACCCTCGAATTCGCCATCTTCCTTTTCTTCGCGGGAGCGCTGGGCGGAGCTCTCAATTCCGTCGCGGGAGGGGGCAGCTTCATCGCGTTTCCTGCGCTGCTGTTCACCGGCGTGCCTCCAATTCCAGCCAATGCTACGAATACGATCGCGCTCTGGACCGCCGCCGCAGCCAGCGGAGGCGCGTATCGCAAGCGCCTCGATGTCCCCCGTCGCGTAATGATCCCGCTGCTGGCCGCCAGTCTGGCCGGCGGCCTGGCCGGTGCGTTCCTGCTCTTGAAGACTCCCGCCCACACCTTCATGCGTGTGCTGCCCTGGCTCACGCTAGGTGCGACTCTGCTGTTCGCCTTCGGCAAGAAACTGGCCGGCGGGCGCAAGTCTGTGATTGAGCACGAAGCTTCGACTGCGGCTCTCGCCGGCACGACGCTGTTTCAGTTGTGCGTCGCGGTGTACGGAGGCTACTTCGGCGGCGGTATGGGAATTGTGATGCTCGCCATGCTTGCCGCGCTGGGCATGACCGACATTCATGCCATGAATGCGCTGAAGAGCGTGCTGGGGTTTGTGATCAACGGCGTCGCGGTGGTCACGTTCGTGATCGCAGGCGCGGTGTACCGGAAGCACGCGATCGTGATGATCGTCGGTGGAATTGCCGGCGGATACCTGGGAGCGCACTACGCCCAGAAGATGCCGCAGGCCTGGATCCGCATGTTCGTCGTTCTGGTCGGCGCCGGTATGACGATGTACTTCTTCTGGAAGTCGTATTGAAAAACAAAATCGGCCACGGATCTTCACGGATCCAATACAAAACAAAGCCTTAGATTTTGATCCGTTAAAATCCGTGAAAATCCGTGGCCGAGTTTCTTACTGCAGCGGCGCGGACACGTGTTCGTGCACAATGAGCCATTTACCGTCTTCGTTCTCGAAGATCACCGTCCAGCGGAAATTACCCATTTCGACTTTCCCTGCCTTGGTCGTCATCTCTTCTTTCAAAGTGGCAGTAGCCCAGACCAGGTCTCCGTGCGGATGCACGACGGCATCGTCATTCACCGTAAACTTCGCACTCTTGTAACCCGCGAGAACGCTCTTGGCGCCCTTCTCGTATTCGTCCCAACTGCCATACTTCAGCGGCGCAATATCAAAATAAGTGTGCGGCCCAGTCGCATAGTACTGGGCAACGTTGGCAGGGTCGAGCGTAGTCCAGCCATCCCAGATTTTCTGTAGATAAGCTTTGTCGGGAGCCGGCCCCGCAGCCTTCTTCATGGGAGACTTCTTGGCTTGCGCGAAGCCCGCCAGACTCAGGGCGAGCAGACATAGCGATACGGTTAAAAAGCGCTTCATGATGGGATTCCTCCGGGGATTCGCCGAAATTCTCGCACAACCGCAAGAAAAACAATAGGCGCTTCCTCCGTGTGACTTCGTATCTAGAATTCGTATCCCGACCACAACCCACTCACTTCCTCAACTTCCCCACCACATACATCACAATCGTCAACACTACGCTCACCACCACCGAGGTCGCCAAGGGAAAATAAAATGTCGCGTTCTTCCCCCGGTACACAATATCTCCCGGCAACCGCCCTAGAGGCAGCCGTTCTAAAGGAAGGCTGGCCCGGCCCAGTAGAGTCAGCAAGACTCCCGCCACCACCAGCACTAACCCAAGCCCAATCAGATACTTACCGATATCCGCCATATCACCCCGCCATAATAGATCCCGGACCCGTCGTCCGGATTCGACCCTGCCCTAATGAGCTATCCCATTTTCGTCCTTTTCCCGGTATCCTGTGTCAACCCTGCGGTCACCCCCTGACCGGACCCTAGGAGTACCTGCACCATGCCGCTGCACCAGCAATGCTTTCAAGTCCGAAGTCTACTCGCGCTCCTGCTGCTCACGCTCGTGTGCGCGCTTCCGTCGCATTCCCAAGACGTGCTCACCTACCACAACAACAACGCCCGCACCGGACTTTATAATCGAGAGACCACTCTCACCCTCACCAACGTAAACTCCGCGACTTTTGGCAAACTCTTCACCGTCCCCGCCGACGGCCTGGTCGATGCCGAACCGCTCTACCTGTCCACCGTCTCCATCTCCGGCGTCACCCACAATCTGTTGATCGTCGCCACCGAGCACGGCACCGTCTACGCCTACGACGCCGACACCGGCGCGAGCCTCTGGCACGTCACCACTCTCAAGTCCGGTGAAACCACTTCCGACAATCGCGGATGCGGCCAGGTCTCACCCGAAATCGGAATCACCTCAACTCCCGTCATCACCCGCCCCAAGACCGGCAACCCGATCATTTATGTCGTCGCCATGTCGAAAGACAAATCCGGCAACTACCATCAGCGTCTACACGCCCTCGACGCCACCACCGGCGCCGAACTGTTCCTCGGTCCCGTCGACATCGAGGCCAAATATCCCGGTACCGGCGACAACAGTTCCGGCGGCTTCGTCATCTTCGACCCCGCCCAATATAAAGAGCGCTCCGGACTGCTCATGATCGGCAACACCATCTATCTCGCCTGGGCCTCGCACTGTGATTTCCGCCCCTATACCGGATGGATCATGGCCTACAACGCCACCACCCTGGCCCAGACCTCCGTGCTCAACGTAACTCCCAACGGCAACGAAGGCGCGATCTGGGGCGCCGGCGCCGGCATGGCCGCCGACAGCAGCGGCAACATCTTCCTCCTCGACGCCAACGGATTCTTCGACGCTAGTCTGAATTCCTCCGGCTTCCCCGACAACGGGGATTACGGCAACGCCTTCCTCCGTCTCACCACCAACAAGGGACTCGCCGTCGCCGACTATTTCGAGATGGACAGCGAGATCCAGGAAAACGGCACCGATACCGATCTCGGCTCCGGCGGAACCCTGCTGGTCAGCCAGAAAGATTCCACTGGCAAGATCTGGCAACTCGCCGTCGGCGCCGGCAAAGACACCAACCTCTACGTCGTCGACCGCACCAACCTGGGGAAATTCAATACCAATAGCAACAACATTTACCAGGAACTCAGCCGCGTCCTGCCCGGCGGAATCTGGTCCATGCCCGCGGCCTCCAACGGCAATATCTACTACGGCCCCGTAGGTTCGCCCATCCTGGCTTTTCAGTTCAAGAATGCCAAGCTGCTGGCCAGCGCAGTAGCGAAAACTCCAAACGCTTTCGGCTACCCCGGCGTTACTCCCAGCGTCTCCTCCAACCTCGGCAATAATCCCATTGTCTGGGCCGTGGAAAATACGAATCCCGCGGTTCTCCACGCCTACAACGCGAAAAATCTGCAGGAGATCTACAACTCCAACCAGGCCGCCGGCAGCCGCGATCACTTCGGCGCCGGCAACAAGTTCATCACTCCCATGATCGCCAACGGCAAGGTCTTCGCCGCCACCACCACCGGCGTAGGCGTCTTCGGCCTGCTCCCCGCCAAGTAAGCATAAAGTGGGTGCCCCACCCTTCTCGCGTTTTCTGCGAGAGGGTGGGGATTTTGGCGTGGCGGGGTGGCCCATCCTAGCCGCGCCTTTTGCGGCTAGAGTGGGGATTTCGACTCTGCGTATCGTTCAAGAACGACTTGTGTCTTTGCATCGCAAAGTACTTGACACTCTCCCCCAGCCGCGTTACTCTATCCCCATGTTCGACCCGCGGCCCCATCGCCTCCGGCGCTTTCGTCGCTCCGCCGAGCACAACTCGGCCGCGCCCTCGCGCACCGCCCCCGAAGTCTTCGAAGACCTCCGCTTCATCCGCGATACCATGGAGCGCTCCGCCGCCTTCACCGCCGTCTCCGGCTGGGGACAAGTTCTTCTCGGCTTCACCGCCCTCGCCGCTGCCTGGCTTGCCGCACAACAGATCTCGCCGTTCGCCTGGCTCCGCGTCTGGCTCGCCGAAGGCCTGCTCGCCGTCGCCATCGGATTGCTCGCCTGCACCTGGAAAGCGAACCGCCGCGGCCTGCCTTTATTTTCCGGCCCCGCCCGCAAAGTCGCTCTCGGGCTCGCTCCGCCACTTGTCGCCGGAGCCTTCCTCACGTTTCTCCTTTTTCGCGCCGGCCTGCAATCCGCGCTTCCCGCCACCTGGCTCCTGCTCTACGGCGCTGGCATCATGACTGGAGGCGCCTTCTCCGTTCAAATCGTCCCCGTCATGGGCCTCTCTTTCATGCTGCTCGGCGGCCTCACCGTCCTCGGCCCCCCCGCCTGGGGCAACTGGTTTCTGGCCGCTGGATTCGGCGGACTCCACATCCTCTTCGGATTCCTCATCGCCCGGAGGCACGGTGGCTAGACCGCTCCCATCCCGCAAGCACGTCAAACAAGAGTCCGCGTCTCGCGAACACGCGCGCGAAAAAGTTCGCGACCAGGCTCATGACCGGGCTCGCGAAAATTCGCCCCGCGCCCCCGAACTCCCCGAGCTTGATCGCCTGATTCACGAGCGCATCCGCCTCGGCATCGTCAGCGCCCTCGCCACCAACGACTCGCTCAGCTTCAACGACCTCAAGCGCGTGCTCAAGACCACCGACGGCAACCTCAGCGTCCACGCCCGCAAACTCGAAGAAGCCCAATACATTTCCTGCGTGAAGTTTTTCGAAGGACGCGTCCCCCGCACCGAATACCGCCTCACCGCAACCGGCCGCCGCGCCCTCGCCGAATATCTCGATCAAATGGAGGAATGGATCCGCGTCACCCGCGAGGAGTAGGCCGGAGACGCGAACGGAGAAGGGAAAGGCAGAGCGAAAGCGTTTGCGGAAGACCTGCGAACGCTTGCACCAGGTGGAAGAGCGGCCCTTCCAGGGCCGCGTAAAGCATGGGAATCACAGTGGGCTTCAGCCCTTGAGGCACCTTGATCAATCGATTCCGCAAATTTGCGCTGCTGACTACAGGCTACCTGCTGCTTTTGGCCAAAAAGAACTTGACCTAAGCCCCTTTTTTGCCTGCGTACTTTGCATGACAAAGATAACTATATTATGAAGCTGAAAACGATCATGAACAGCGAAACGAACGCCGCCACCCCCTCCGCTCCCCGCGAAGCCGCCCGCTTTTGGGAACGCGGCCGTATCCTCTACAACGCCATCCTCACCGTCGTCGTGCTGCTCTGGTTCGTCCTCACCTGGCCCCACTTCCGCCTAGCCCTCACCCTCGGCTCATTTGAGGCCTTCCTCGTCCTCGGACTTCTCGCCAACCTCTGCTACAGCGCCGCCTATCTCGCTGAATTTTTCATCCAGCTGCTCGCGCCCGGCGTTTCGCGCCGCCGCGCCCGCATCGCCCTGTTTGTGCTGGGCACGCTCTTCGCCCTGGTGCTCGAAAATTACTGGATCGCCGACGAAATTTATCCCTACGCCAACAATCCTCCTCCCAATCTTTTTGCCGGAGCCACCACCATGCCGACCGCCTTCGCCAGCAATATGAATTTTCCCGCGCCCCTCGCCGTCGTCGGATTCCTCGCCGCCATCGGTGGCTTCTTCCTCGCGCTCGCTTCCGTGCTCATCTTCTGGTTCGCTCGGAAGCCAAAATTCGCCCGCATCTCGGCCATCACGACCGCAGTCTGCGCCGTGGTTTATTTCGCCCTCCTATTCGGATTCTCCGCCGGTAGCCGTGAAACCGTACTCGCTCACGGCCAGGAAAAATATTTCTGCGAGATCGACTGCCACCTCGCCTACTCCGTGCTCGACGCCAAGACCCAGCCCGACGGCCATTTCGTCATCACCCTCCGCACCCGCTTCGACGAAACCACCACGTCCCCCAACCGCCCCAAAGACGCGCCCCTGACTCCTTCGCCCCGCGAAGTCCGCTTGATCGACAGCGCCGGACGCACCTATGCACCAGTCGTCTCCGCCGGCACTCCACTCCTAACACCGCTCAAGCCCGCCGAATCCTACACCACGCAACTGGAATTCAATCTCCCAAAAGACGCCACCGGCCTCCGCCTCCTGATCAACACCATCCCGCAGTGGCCCGACCGCGTAGTAATCGGCGACGAAAACAGCTGGCTCCACAAAAAAACCTACTTCGCCCTCTAAGCGAGTGCGGGGGGTGGCTATGAGGAGCAGACCATGTGGAGCGGACACTCCTGTCCGCTGCCCTTGCCGTTGCTGTTGCTCTTGCTCTTGACTCTTGCTCTTGGTGTTCCTCTTGCTCTTGACTCTTGCTCTTGGTGTTGCTCTTGCTCTTGGTGTTGCTCTTGCTCTTGGTGTTGCTCTTGCTCTTGGTGTTGCTCTTGATTCATATAGCGACAGCCGCCCTCGTCTGTCCGCCGAGCGCAGCTCGACAAGGCGTTGACCCTTGTCATTCCGACCCAATTCTTTGTCATTCCGAACGAAGTGAGGAACCTGCTTCTCGCCTGAGTCACGCATCCGTCGATCTCCTCAGCTCCGCCCCCGATGCTACAATCCCCGCCATGAAGCGCTGCCTCCTGCTCTTGTTCGCGACCGCTCTCCTCCCGGCGCAATCCTCCCCAGAAGTCGAAATCACCGCCGAGCCCCATCACCACTTCGTCTTCGCTAACGCTCAAGTCCGCGTCTTGAACGTCGACGTCCCCCCGCACTCCGAAACTCTCCTGCACCGCCATCGCCACGACTACATCTACGTCACCCTCGGCGACTCCGAAGTCGTCAACGCCATCCAAGGCAAAGATCCCGTCACCGTGAAGCTGAAAGACGGACAAACCGGGTTCCTCTCCGGCGGCTACGCCCACATCGCCCGCAATCTCTCCGCCCAGCCCTTTCGCAACGTGACCGTCGAGATCCTTCAGGACGAAAAGCTGCGCCAATCGCCAGCCCACTGGGACCCCGCCCATCCGGAAGACGACCGCGGCCTCGACATCCTCCAGGGCGGCACCAAAGAAATCCTCCTCGTCAAAGACGGCATCCGCGCCTCCGAATTCGAATTGCAACCCAACGCCGCCATCCCCTCGCACCCGCACGCAGGCCCGCTGCTGCTGATCGCCATCAACGATCTCGACCTCTTCACCACCGACCCCCGCACCCACGGCCCGCCCGAGCCCTCCCCAACCCCACGCCACTTCCGCTCAGGAGATTCCCTCTGGCTCCCCCACGGCTTCGGACGCCCCCTCACCAACGCCGGCCCCGCCGTCGCCAAATTCGTAACCCTGGAATTTCACTAGAGAAATTCAACCAAGGGAATAAAGGCTTCAAGGTCTATGTGGGGACAGCCGCCCAAGCCTGCCCTGAGCGCAGTCGAAGGGGCTGTCCGTCGAGCGCCCGCTCGACTGCCCTGAAGAAGTTCGGAAACCAGAACTTTGACGGCGTCATCCTGAACGTAGCCGTTTTTCAGGGGGAGCGAAGGATCTTGCGCCGGCTAACGCAAACTGGGCCAGTACCGAAGCTAGAAGCCCCCTACTCCATCACTACAATCACCGGAATCTCCGCCGCGCTCTCCCCGGAAACGATCGCCGCCCGCCACTCCCCTAACGCCGCCAGCAACTCCCCCACCCGAATCCCGCCAAACTCCGCCGGACACCCCGCCAGATTCCGCCGCGCCCGCTCCACCAGCGAGCAAGCCCCCACCACATTCCCCGTCGAATGATGATGCAACGCCACCGCCGCCTGAATCAGCCCCTGCAGAAACCGCTTCTCCATCCCGTGCGACTCCCGCCACACGTCCTCCCAAACCTCAT
>Ga0210399_10000590_pt1 | contig 28995 bp, 25 predicted proteins | sample IncBWC14MmetaG_FD_150865 | JGI IMG/M metagenome (GOLD analysis project Ga0210399, IMG submission 150865) | Forest soil microbial communities from Barre Woods Harvard Forest LTER site, Petersham, Massachusetts, United States - Inc-BW-C-14-M | ecosystem: Environmental > Terrestrial > Soil >... | reverse complement strand
GCTGCAGATCTTCCGGCGGGTGATCCTTCCCGCCCTCCTCCCCGCCTGGATCACTGGCTTCGCGCTCGCCTTCGCACGAGCCCTCGGGGAGTACGGGTCCGTCGTCTTCATCGCGGGGAACATGCCGATGCGAACGGAGATTTCCGCTCTCCTGATCATCACCAAGCTGGAGCAGTACGACTACGCAGGCGCCACGGCCATCGCGGTGGTGATGCTCGTGGCCTCCTTCGTGCTGCTCCTCGCCATCAACCGCCTCCAGTCGTGGAGCATGCGCTTCGCATCGGACTGAGGAGGAACGACCTCATGGCCAGCGTCGTCGGCGTCCAGAATCGTGGGGCGGATGGACCGCGGAATCTCACCGAACCGGTCGCCGTTCGCGTCGTCCTCACCCTGGTGGCTCTGGCCTATCTCTCGGTCTTTCTCGTCGTCCCCCTCGGCGCCGTCTTCGCGGAGGCTCTCCAAAAGGGCTGGGCCGCCTACGTCAACGCGGTGAGGGAGCCGATGGCCCTCTCCGCGCTGTGGCTCACTTTGCTCACGGCCGCGGTTGCCGTGCCCTTGAACCTCGTCTTCGGCGTCGCCGCGGCATGGACGATCGCCAAGTTCGAGCTTCCGGGCAAGAACGCCCTCATCACGCTCATCGACCTTCCCTTTGCGGTCTCCCCGGTGATCTCGGGAATGGTCTTCATCCTCCTTTTCGGCCGCCAGGGATATCTGGGACCCTGGCTACAGGCCCACGACTTCAAGATCGTGTTCGCGCTTCCCGGGCTCGCCCTGGCCACCATCTTCGTCACCTTTCCCTTCGTCGCCCGGGAGCTGATCCCGGTGATGCAGGCGGCGGGACCCGAAGAGGAGGAAGCGGCGCGGGTGCTGGGGGCCGGCGGCTGGACCACCTTCTACCGCGTGACGCTCCCCAGCGTGAAGTGGGGGCTCCTGTTCGGCGTGATCCTCTGCAACGCTCGCGCCCTGGGCGAGTTCGGCGCCGTCTCGGTCGTGTCGGGGCACATCCGGGGCAAGACCAACACCCTGCCCCTGCACGTGGAGATCCTCTACAACGAATACAACTTCCAGGCCGCTTTTGCCGTGGCCTCCCTGCTCACTTTCGTCGCCGTCCTCACCCTTGTGGCCAAGAGCCTGGTCGAGTGGCGGTCGAGCCGGCGGACGGACTCGCTTGCGGAGCCCGGGCAATGAGCATCGAAGTCCGAAACGTCACGAAGAAATTCGGGGACTTCATCGCGGTGAACGACGTGAGCCTCCACGTCCCCAGCGGTGAGCTCGTGGCGCTGCTAGGCCCCTCCGGGTCGGGGAAGACCAGCTTGCTGCGGATTATCGCCGGCCTCGAACAAGCCGAGAGGGGCCAGGTACTCTTCGAGGGCGAAGACGCGACCACCCGCCACGTGCGCCATCGGTCCGTGGGCTTCGTCTTCCAGCACTACGCTCTCTTCCGCCACATGAGCGTTTTCGAGAATGTGGCCTTCGGCCTCCGCGTCCGGCCGCGGGCCAGCCGCCCCGAGGAGAAGGAGATCCGCCGCCGCGTGATGGACCTCCTGAAGCTGGTCCAGCTCGACTGGCTCGGGAATCGGCTTCCTTCCGAGCTCTCGGGCGGGCAGCGGCAGCGCGTGGCCCTGGCCCGCGCCCTGGCCGTGGAGCCACGGGTGCTCCTGCTCGACGAGCCCTTCGGCTCCCTGGACGCCAAGGTGCGCCAGGAGCTCCGGCGGTGGCTGCGCCGCCTCCACGACGAGATCCGCCTCACCAGCGTGTTCGTCACCCACGATCAGGAGGAAGCTCTGGAGGTCGCGGACCGGGTGGTGGTCATGAACCACGGGCGCGTGGAGCAGGTGGGAACGCCGCAGGAGGTCTTCGATCACCCCGCCACCCCCTTTGTCATGGGATTCCTGGGAAACGTGAACATCTTTGGGGGGCGCGTAGAGGGCGGGCGGGCCATCCTCGGCCCCCTCCGTCTCGACTACCCGGAGCACCCCCACGCGGAGTCTCTCCCCGCCGCCGGCTACACGCGGCCCCACGAGCTGGAGGTGGACCGGACAGAGGGCGGGGGGGGTGGATTCTGGGCCGCGCTGCGCTACGCCAACACGGCCGGCGCCGTGGTCAAGCTCGAGCTCGTCACCGGAGACGACCGGATCGTGCACGTCGAGACGACCCGCGAGCAGTACGAACTCCTCCGCCCGACAACCGGCGAGCGGCTCTATGTTCGGCCGCGCCAGGTGCGCATCTTCGTAGAGCCCGGCAAGGGTCCGCCATCGTCAGCGGACGGAGTGATGCCGCCCAAATAGCCTCGGGTACAGGATTGCGGAGCAGCCTTACTCCTTCCGCTTCGCCGCCCATGCGCCATCGGAACGTCCTTCCACGCGCATCCGCCCCTTGCCGGAATCGCCGTCAATCCAACCGGTCAGGAACGCAGTGACCGGACCCGGGGCTCCTTGCCGGCTCTCCTTCGGCCAGTCACCCCCAAACGAGAGCTCGACGTAACCGTCGCGCCAGGTGCCGGTTATCTCGCGCCCCTCTCCAAGTGGGCCGGACCACGTTCCCTTGACTCTGTTTCCGTCGCGGTGCAATTCCATGGACGCGCCCATTCCACCTGCGTCGCTTGAATACCGCATCTCCCACGAACCGGCGACGTCCGATCCGTTTTTCAGGTTCTGCGGCACCGCGCGCGTAATCCGCACATTGGAAAAATAGGCCTCCTCGTCGGTGAAGCCCCAAAGCCCGACGGCGCCGTGCAAGTCCTCGCCCTTCAACCCGTCCACGACCAGACTCGGCTTGGTCGATCCGTTCAGATAGAGTGTCGCGGCGCGGCCGGTCACCTCGACCCGAATTCTGGTCCAAGTCTCCATGGCAAGATCCGCATGAGACTCATAAACCCACGGCCATTCCCGGCGCAGTCGATACCATCCGAAGCCTGGCTCCGAGACGTACTGAACTGAATGGTTCCGCATCGCTTGATCCGCGGCCGCCGAGTTTCCCGGCCTCAGGTAGAACAACTCGTAGTGCGAAGCATCGGGCCTGACGCGGAAGGCAATGCCGACAAAGCCTGGATACCTGACCCCCGGGGGGGTTGTGGTCTTCAGCGCGATATCCGCCTCGATCACTCCATCTTGGAAGTCGGTTCCCGGCAGCAGCGCGATCCCCGCGTGGTCTTCCCCTTCGATGGTGACCCGGACGCATTCGCGTCCGAGGTACTTCACTGCTTCCGTCTTCACTTTCGGCGCTATCAAGCCCGTCGTATCGCGAAGAGGAAACGTTTGGACGGGCCCCGATGTCTGCGCAAACAGGCAACTTGCCGCCAATACCGTTACTGCGCTGCAATTGAAGCAACGTCTCAGCATGACCGTGCTCCTCGAGGGCGGTTAGCTTCAATCCCTCAACACATGGCCGCAGCGGCGACGGTGCTGAAGCCGTATTTCCGTGTCAACGTACATGAGACACGCTACCATCTGGAAATAGTGACGACGAGGTGGGGAGGTACAACTGTGACCCTTTCCTATCGAAGGGTCTAACGCAACCGTGCTCTCTACCCCTCGGAACGGCAAACGAACGTGTGCTAGTCTTGCCCCCAACCGCCGAGGGCGGCGGTAGCGACCCGCGTGAATCAAGGACCAAGAAGGAAGCATCGCCATGGAACGAAAGAACGCGTCCGACTTCTCGCAGGAAGTGCTGGACCTGTTTCACCTCTACGTTCACGGTGACATCAGTCGTCGGGCATTCCTGGACCGTGCCGGCAAGTTCGCCGTTGGTGGCCTCACGGCGGCGGCGCTCCTCGAGTCGCTCCAGGCCAACTACGCTTGGGCGGAGCAGGTGCCGCCGCAGGACAAGCGCATCCGGACCGACAGCGCGACGGTACTATCGCCCATGGGCAACGGCTCGATCAAGGGCTATCTCGTCCGGCCGGCGAGCGGCTCGAAATGGCCCGCGGTCCTCGTCGTCCATGAGAACCGCGGCCTCAATCCCTATGTTGAAGATGTCGCGCGGCGGCTCGGCACGGCGGATTTCATGGCCCTTGCGCCGGACGGCCTGACATCGCTCGGCGGGTATCCGGGCGACGACGAAAAGGGACTCGAGCTGTTCAAGAAGTTGGACAGACCAAAGCTCGCGGAGGACTTCGTCGCGGCCGCCAACTGGCTGAAGGCTCGTCCCGACAGCACGGGCAAGCTCGGGGTGGTCGGGTTCTGCTTCGGCGGCGGCACCGCCAGCATGATCGCCACCCGCCTTCCGGACCTTGCGGCGGCCGTTTCCTTCTACGGCGGGGTGCCTGAGCCGGCAGAAGTCGCGAAGATCAAGGCGGCGGTCCTGGTGCACCACGCCGAGCTCGACACGCGGCTGGCGGCGACGTGGCCCGATTACGACAAGGCCCTGACCGCCATCGGCGTACCGCACGAAGGCTACGTATATCCCAAGGCCAACCACGGCTTTCACAACGACACGACACCCCGCTACGACGAAGCCGCCGCGAAGCTGGCCTGGCAGCGGACGCTGGACTGGTTCAGCAAGTACCTGCGCGGCTGATGCGTAGCGCCGGGCGGAGAGGAGCCTGATCCCTCACATAGGGTTCGGTGCGTCAGCCGTTCCGTCCGACCATTTTGCGACCGGGATCAGGAATACCGTCAATCGGGAAGCGGGGTCTTGAGACGCCAAAATGGGGGAGCCTGGCAGATTTGCACACCAAGTCAGAGCCGCCGTTTGCGGAACGAAAAACATCAGGTGGGGGTGCCAGTGCCCGTCACGATCGCTCAGGTACCCATCCTTTGACAGCATGTAGCACATCGCACCAGATTCCGGTGTCGGCAACTCCTTCTTGTCGAGGCCGGCCCTTATACCTTCGGACATTTGAGTTTTGGACTGTCCAGCTAGCACCAACTCGGTCTTCTTGATAGTAAGGGGGAGGTAGGAACGTACTGCGGGCGGGTTGAAGCAAATCGGACCCCGCAGCTTGGGATTCCAAAAGTCGGGATCGTCGATCGGGGCGGTCCACGATCTCTCCACGATACACATGAAGCCGTTCTTGCCTTTAACGGCGGTCTCGTAGCCCTGCCGTCCAAGCACCATGACCTCGGCATCGCGTGAGATGGATTCCGGCGCCGCGCTCCGGGCCAGCGCTACCTCGGCATTCCGATCGGTGATCAAGTATTGCTCAAGCGGCGCCATGCTCGGATACGGTGCTTTGGCCTCTTGCGCCTGCTGCGGCCACCCGGGGCTCAAGGCGGCGGCCAGCACGAGGCTTGGAAATGAGACGGTCCGGGTCATCTCTAGCTTCATTGATTTCTCCTGGGACAGAGGATCCCTCTCGTGATACAAGGGCAGCGTGGCTGCCTTTCCCTCTCCGCGCCGTTTGCGCGATACGTTGATATCAATATAATTCAACTATGTCAAGACTTACGAACCCTGCTTACGAGACGACACTCCTGGTCCGTGACTCTTGCCTCTGTCTTCATGTGCAGCGAGCAGCGAGGGCGCTGGCGCGACGCTTTGACGATGCGTTACGCCCGCTAAGCCTGACCAACGGGCAGTTCTCGCTCATGATGTCCCTGAACCGCCCGAAACCACCCGATATGGCGGAAGTGTCGTCGCTACTGGCGATGGATCGGACCACCTTGACGGCGGCCCTCAAACCGTTGCAGAGCAGGGGCCTGGTCACGATCGTGACGGACCCGACCGACCGGCGGCGCCGTCTGATGACGCTGACGCCCACTGGGCGGAAATTGCTTGTCCGCGCCGTTCCCGTCTGGAAGAGAACCCACGCTGCGATCGAGAGCCTTCTTTCCGATGGCGGCCCGGACCGGCTGCGGAAAGATCTGCGCGCACTCTACTGACTGTCTCTAGAGTTGCGAATCGAATGTATGTGCTCATCCGTTCGACCGGGCCTCAGAGTGTCAGCACGGTGCTGACTTGGGCCTCCCGAGCTTGATCTAACGGAGAGCGAGGATCACCCTCTCTTCAACGCAGGGGGCCCGGAGCCTCGCGACGGCTCGCCGCGCGCAGGGAGAGTTCTTCGGGGCCCCTACCTCGATGAGGTGGGGATCCACACAGTCTCGAGCACTATTTCGCTATTCCCAACGGAATACCTGCGTCATCGAGGCGAAACTCGCTCCCCTTTCCTAAGGCCGCGGGCAGGCCCCGCTGCGTCCGAAGACCGCGTAGCGGATGTCCACGTTGATCTCGGACTCGGGAAGCACATGACCGGGCCCGGCCGTGCTGGCCTTGTTCAAGGCGAAGCCGAAGGCATCGAAAAAGGCCCCGTGCAGGTCGGCCGTGGGGTTCTGCCGAATAGTGAGGTAGTCGCCGAACAGACCCGTCGTCGCGTTCGCATCCGTCGTGTCGTAGACCTTGAAGTCCCCCCAGAATCCCACCGCGTGGTTCTCATAGTCCGTGTTCCCGCCACCGCGGGCCAGGGAGAGCCCGATCTCCCCGGTGCAGGCATTGGTGGCGAGGGAAGGGAACCCGAAGGCGAAGGCGGAGTTCCAGATCTGCTCCTGCTGGACCACGGTAAAGTCGGCGCTCCGATCCAGGGTGACCATCTCGATGTAGGGTTGGGGAATGTCGTCCTTCGGGGCGGCATCCCACGCGAACCAGACCTGCTTCCCCGACCGTGTGGCCCCCATGATGATGTCGTCCGAGAACCTCCAGAGCCAGTCCCGGGTGTGGGGGACGAGGAGCTTCGCTAGGGGGTAGGGAGCATAGGAGGGCTCGTGGCCAGCGACCTTGATGATCTTGCCGGCGTTGTTCGTGGTCCCCGGGGGGTTCCTCACGTAGGTCGCGATCTTCACATCCTCCCAGTGGTAGATGTTCGAACCTTCCGCCCAGGAAAACACCCTGAGCTGGCTGGTGCCGTTGTGGCCGGCCCAGAAGACCTCGTCCTTCGTGTCCTGGGTCACGGCCGACGCCCAGGCCACGTAGGAGTTGGACGGGTGCGTGTAGCGGAAGTGGATGGCGCCGCCGGCTTGGATGTCCGAGAGGGGGATCCGCAGGACCTCGCGCCCCCACGTGCAAGGGTGCTTCTTGGTTCCGCAGGCCTGCCATCCCACGTCCCAGCTAACATAGAGGGAGTTGTTGCCCACGGACATGCTGGGGTAGTCGAAGTCTGTAGGGTCCGGCTGGCCGATGCTGTGGGCGTCCAGTTTCCAGGTGGTCCAGACCAGGCCGTGGTGCTTCTTGATCTCGGCGGGGCTCGCCGCCGCCAGCCGGTAGTCGCCCTGGCCCGATTGGCTGTGGGTCGGGCCCTGCATGATCCAGATAAAACGATCGATCTTCGGGACGTACTGGACTACCTGGTCGCAGCAGATCCCGATGCCGTCGTGGGGGAAGGCCTTCTGGAGGTCGATCGTCCTGTAGGTGCTTCCCCCGTCCAGGGAGTAGGCCGCGCCCGTGGTGTAGTACGGGTTGAAGGTGACGAAGACCACCCCTCCCCCGCTTGCACCGCTCGGCTCCGTAATCGGCCAGATATCGGACTGGGGGACGCCAACGCCCCGGTTCGTCGTGATGGCGACCGGCGGGTCCGTTAGTGGCTTCGTCAGGAGCGCGGAGGCCGTGTGACCGTTCGGGGGCGCCTCGACGGAGGTGCTCGGCTGGGTCAAGTTGCCGGGGACGAAGGGGCCCACCGGTGTGGGCAGCCTCACCGTGTTGACCTCGGGGCTGAACCCGTGGGGAAAGGGCGGGAAGGGGGGGCCCGAGGGAGACTCGGGTCTTGCCGAACCACTCTTCGCTGTGGCCGAGCCGGGGCTTGCCGGGAGCGTGCTCACCTCCCGCGTCAGCGTGAAGGGGATCGGGCGGCCGTTGGGCCCGTGGGTGTACGTGCCCGTGACCGTCAGGGTGTAGGAGAAATCCGCCTCGAGATTGCCGGCCTCGAAGTCGGCCTGGAAGATCACGTGACCGCCGGGTGGAATCGGTCCCAGTATGACCGGGAAGGACGTTGGGCTCAGGAGCGGTGCTGACCCCAGGGACACGCCCGTCACCTGCAGGTCGTCCACGCGCTGGGCCCCCGCGTTGTCGATGGGGAGCGCCACCATGAACGTCTCGTCCATCATTCCCAGCCCCGGGCGGCCGGTCTCGAGCCGGACGATAGGGGTTTTGGCCCCTCCAGCGGTCCAGGCCGCTAGAGTGAAGAGAAGCAATCCCACGGAAGTGGCTACCAGCCGAGACGGCATGAGTGTCCTCCTTGTCTGACGCGCCTTATCTTAAGGCCGTAAAGGAGGGCGGGTCTATTGGACCTGCAAGGCGCATGTCGCAGCGACACGAAAAACGGTTCTTCCCCACTAGTGCACGAAAGGAGCTGGCCGAGCCCGCAACTAACCGGAATGGCAGGGGTAACTCGGATGACATCAGCGCGTTTGTTCATTCAGGCAGTCGCGCCGACTCGTTCGCTCGTAACCCCCTGGCTCAAAGGTGGTTCGCCGCCAGAAAGGCCGCCGGTTTGCACCGAGAGTGGGGAAGAACCCAGATAGGTGCCATCGCCCGGCTCTTTTGCCACCGAAAGTGCGGACAAACCGATCAAAACAGCAGGTCGACAGGCGTCACGGCGCACTGGAAGTATTCGTCCTAAGGGGCAGGCGAGCCCTCACCTCAGTCCCACCTCCTGGGCGGGTGGTTAGTTCGTAAACTCCGCCCGCCAGGGACACGCGCTCCTGCATCCCGAGGAGGCCCATCGAAGCTCCTCCGATCGCGCGCTCCCGCGCCAGGGCGGCGTCGAAGCCGACCCCGTCATCCCGAATCCTGAGGTCGATCTCAGCGCCGACGACGTGGAGATCTATCCAGACGTTTCGAGCCCGCGCGTGGCGAGCAATGTTCGTGAGCGCCTCCTGGGTCACCCGGAAGCAGGCGGTTTCCAGCTCCGCCGGCACTTGCGGCACCACATCCATTGCAACGTGTGCGCGGACGTGCGTCGTCCTCGCGAATCGGTCGGCATACCAGCGGACGGCCGCAGCTAGCCCGAGGTCGTCGAGCACCGAAGGCCTCAGGTCCAATGCCAGGTCGCGCACCCTCTCCATGGCCTGGTCGACGGAAGCGATCGCTTCCTTGAGGCGGGCTAAGCCCATTCCGGCTTTCCTCTGCCGCTCGAGGGACGCGAGATTGATCTTCACGACCGTGAGGACCTGGCCGAGCTCGTCGTGCAGCTCGACAGCCAGCCGCCGGCGCTCCTCCTCCTGTGCACTAAGGAGGCGCCGGGACAGGGCTTGCAACTGCTTACGGCCCGCCCGCATCCCCTCGTCGAGGCGGCTCCGCTCGATCGTGGGTGCAACGCGGTCGGCAACAACCTGGAGCAGGCGCAAGTCCTCTTCCGTGAATCGGCGCGGCTGGGCAGTAACGACGCTCAGCACGCCTATCACTCGGCCCTCGACCTGCAGGGGAGTCCCGAGCATCGAGCCCCTAAGGAGGGTACGAAACTCGGGGGTCAGCCCTTCGACCTTGGAAATATCGGCGGTTGACAGGTCGTAGATGATCTGCGGCTTCCCGTCGGCGGCGATGCGGCCTGAGACCGCCTGGCCGATCGGCACCCGTACGGTCTTGACCAGGTCCAGAGCCACTCCGTCGGCGGCTCGGGTGAAGAGTCTATCGTGCTTTTCATCGATGAGTTCAATGAAAGCGTAGTCGCCTTCCAGAGCCTTTCGTAAACGCGCCAGCAGCTCGGCCACCAGTTCGTCGACGGCGAGGCGTGCCAGAGCCAAATCGGTGATGCTCTGAATGGCGCGAAGCCGCTCGAGCGTCCGCTCCGTCTCCGCTCTGGCGCGGCGCTCGCTGTCCAGGAGGCGTGCGCGCTCCTCCTCCGCGAGCTTACGGCGGGTGATGTCCGCGTTGGTCCCATAGACACGCACCGCTCGGCCCGCGAAATCGCGCACGACTGTGGCGAGCCCGAGGATGTGGTGCACGCTGGCGTCCGGCCAGATCACGCGGTACTCGATGTCCGGCGGACCCTCGCCCGCCAGCAGCTCTGCCCGACGGGAGAGCACGCGGGCGCGGTCGTCGGGATGGATCACCTGGGAGTAGTCGTCGAATACGTGCGTACCTCTGGCGCCACCGAAGAAGAGCCGCCGGTTCCCTTCGCTGTCGACGATCTCGCCCGTGACAAGGTCGTGCTCCCAGCTACCGGTCGCCCCGAGTTTCTCCGCTTCCACCAGGAGGCGCTGGGTCCTCCGCAGGGCCTCCTCGGCGCGGACGCGCTCCGTGACGTCCTGGTTGACGACCACGGCGCCGACGATGGCGCCGTTGGGCCCGGATATTGGCGCGGCCGAGTTCTGAATGATGCGGCGCCGTCCGTCGAATGTCTCGATGTCGATCAACTCGTTGAGCGAGGTCTCGCCCTTGCGCAGGGCTCGCATCGAGCCCCAGTCCTCAGGAGCCAACGGTTGGCCCGTCGCGTGCCAATGGCCCTTGCAGCTGCGGTAACGCTCGTCCGCAGCGGCAATGACGCCGCCCCAGATACGGGCTGACGCGGGATTGCTGAGGACGACGTTGGCATCAGGATCGACGACCACCACACCGACGGGGATCGTCTCCAGCACACGTTGCAGGAGCCGCTGGCCCACGCGGACCTCCTCCTCGACACGAGCCCGGTCGGTGATGTCGAGGGTCGAGCCAAGGATGCGCTCCGGCCGGCCGGAGGTGTCGCGCAGCAGTTCGCCACGCGTCACGACGGTACGCGTTGAGCCGTCGGGGGTCACCAGTGGGTGCTCGATCTCAAAGGGCACACCCTCTTCGATCGTGCGTCGACGCAGCTCGACTAGACGAGCCCGCTCTTCAGTTGGAACCGCCTTCCAGGCTTCCTCCCGCGGCAGCGGTAGAGGCGGCTCGACCAGTTCGGCTAGGTCCTCCTTGATGACGCCGGTACGCAGATCCTCCTCCCACGACCGCACGCGCCCGATGCGCTGCGCTTCGCGAAGGAGACGCTGCGCTTCGCGGAGCCCGCTTTCCGCACGAGTCCGTTCGGTGACGTCGAATGCGAGGCCGATCACACCGACCACTCTGCCTTGGGCGTCGAAGCGGGGCGTCAGGCGAAGATGGGCGCTGTGCTCACCGTCATCGATGTGCAGCTCGCTATCTCCCCCTGCAGTGCACTGCGGCAGCCGTCGAGAACGCGATCGCGATCCGGGGAGGTGGCGAAGAGCTCGTCAACCGTCTTGCCAATGGGTCCGGGGCTGTCAGCGAAACCCAGCCCGATGTCGCGGACGACGCGCAGATCGCCATCCGTGGCGCACGCCCGCACCGGGACGTGCTCCGTGAATAGCTGCAGCCACGCCTCGGTCTCGGCCAGCCTGGCGAGCAACTGATCCCGGGATGCCTGCGCCGCCACGGTCGCGGCACCCTTGTTACGACTCTCGGTCATTTCTTGGCACCGACAGCACGAGGGCTGGTGTCCCCTGTTGTGGGATAGCAGTCGCCCTGGAACCAAACTATGACCATACGGGACGCGGGTCAAGCCTGCGATTCGGCCTGCGATTACGGACGCTTCTATGGGGTCACGGGACGGCACGGCTCCCGTCCACTACCTGCAGATCTATCAGGCCGACATTCTGTACGCCAACGACCACCAGCAGGTTCAGGCTAAGCTTCTTTACGCCAGCAAGCGGCTTTTGTCTTCGTACTGAAGATTGAAAGAAGATAAGCACCTGTTGCCCCCTGCGAATGGTGCTCCCTGGATAGTCGGAGGGCGTGAAGCTCCCCTAGGGAATCGCGGCCGCCTCCGCAATCACGCCATCGTCCGAAACGAATCGTTTCCGAATTTCAAGGGCCATGCCATCCTCCAGATTAGGCTGTAGTCCAGTCAGGATCCCGACCTCTCACCTTGACTGGGGCGTCTTTGGCAGGGCCCGCGACTCCCCAGAGGCGGCGTTCTACCACTTGGGTGCAGGGCGACAACAGCACTCAAACCCGCTGCGGACCTGGCTTCCTGGCCCGCGGTCGCCGGTTGCGCCCGGCCGCGCGTCACTCGGTAACGCTGCGGCGCCCGTCACCGGGCCTTGCCGCCCGCGCCTTGCCGCTGGCGGCGTACTCCAGGAAGCGCACTACCCATCTGTGCGAGCGGTAGCCCGTAAGTTGGTTGAGCGCGGGACCGTCGGGGCCAGCGACCACCAGGGTGGGAAAGCCCCGGACTTGGAGGCGCGCCTCCAGCGAGGCCACCGGAGGCGGGTTCTCGCCGTCCTCCTTGGCGCGGTCAACCACCTTTACCGGTACGAAGCGTTCGTTGACGAACGCCGCCTGGCGGGGGTCGGAGAAGACCTCGCGCTCCAGGCGGGCGCATGGCCCACACCAGGCCGCGGTGAAGTCGTAGAGGATGGGCCGGCCGCGCTCCGCGGAGACCCGCGCTGCTTCCGCCAGCGGCACCCAGGCCACCTGGTCCCGGGGCTCAGGAAGCACCAGCCGCAGTCCCAGCAGGACGGGTACTGCCGCGAGCAGCGCGCGCGGCCAGCGCCGCTGGGAGCCACCGCGCGGAGGGCTAGCCGGCTCCATACGAGAACTGCCGGTGGCGAAACACCAATGCGCCCAGCAGCAGCGTCACTGCCCCGTTGCTGAGCCAGCGCACGAGGTCCTGCAAGAACGTGAGCGAAAAGCCGGAGTAGGTGAGTTCGTTTTCGACCTGGTCCGCCCACCAGTGGAACGCCGCCGCCAGCCAGGGCCAGGACACGTCCGACGCCTGCCAGGCCAGAAGCCGGCTGGCCACCAGCAGCACCAGGTAGGCGACCACGTCACCATGCCCGGGAGCGAATGTGGAGAGGGCGAAGCAAAGGGTGGTCTGCCAGAGCAGGTGGGCGAGAGTCGTTATAGCCAGGAGGGTCAGCTCTTCCCGGTCCAGCCGCCCGCTTCTCAGCCACACTCCGGCGGTGCCCCCGCAGAGGATGAGCACACCGGCGAGCACGGCCAGAGTGGCGGCGCCCAGGAAGCGCCCCGCCAAGTACTGGTTCCGGGTCAGGGGCCGCGCCAGCACCAGCTGCACCGTGCCGTCCGCCACGTCGCTGCCGATCAGGCCCGCGCTGGTCACAATGGTGCTGATGCTGGCGATTACGATTGCGGTTAGGGGGTCGATGCCGCCGTCCACCCAGCCCAGGAAGGTAGCGGTGGCCACCAAGAAAGCGGCCAGCGCCAGCGGAGCCGGGCGGAGCCCTCGCGCGCGCAGAGTGCTGCGGAACATCTCAGCCATCGCGGCCCCCGTTTCCGAAAAGCCCCTCCAGCCGGGCCGTCGCGGGAGCCAGGCCCAGCAGGGCGAGCCCGGCTCCCACGAGTACAGGTGCGACTCGCGCCAACTCGGCCGGCGTCAGCTCCAGGCGAATCCGGTCCTCTCCCTGGCCCGCCACCGCCAGGCCGGCCCCTCTTAGCGTGGCCAGCGCCGCGTCCTGCTGGCCGGTGCCCACCCGCGCTTCCCAGGTTTCGGTGGCGCGGCTCGGATCGCGCAGCACCTCCACCCTCTCCACATGCCCGCGCGCGATGAAGGCCACGCGGTCGCACACACGCTCCACCTCCGGGAGCTGGTGTGAGTTCAGCACCACCGTGGACCCGCGGGCGCGCTCCTCAAGGATCACCTCGCGCACCAAGGCCACGCCGATGGGGTCCATACCCGAGGCGGGCTCGTCCAGAAAGAGCAGGTCCGGCGCGCGGAACAGCGCCTGGGCAAGCCCGATGCGCTGCAGCAGGCCCCGCGAGTAGGTGCGCAGGGGGCGCCGCAGCGCCTCCTCCGCGATCTGCACGCGCTCGCGCGCCTGGCGCAGGCTGGGCGCGACCTCCCGCTCCCCGAGGCCCGCCAGCCGCGCGTGCTGGCGGAGGAAATCCTGCCCGGTCAACTCGCGATCAAAGCCCAGCCGTTCCGGGAGGTAACCGGTGCGGGCCCGCACTGCCAGGTCGTCCGCGGCGCGGCCGGCCACGGCGATGGTCCCGCGGTCGGGGCGCTGGAGGCCCAGCAGGCAGGTGAGCAGCGTGGTCTTGCCGGCGCCGTTTGGGCCGATGAGGCCGAATACTTCGCCCTGGTGCACATCGAGGTCCACCCCGGCGAGAGCGGGGATGCGGCGGCGCCAGGACCGGTAGGTCTTCTCGACGCCGCGGGCGGCAATGAGCGTCATCGTCATCATCGAAGCCAAGACATACCCCCGACCGCTGACTTACCGAACGGAATACCGCGCGACGAATACCTCGGAGGGCTGATTCTGATCGGCAAAGCGGGAGACGATTAACGCTTCGATCGAGAACGCCCCTGGGGGAACGACAAACGAGGCGCCAAGGCTGGCCTTGCCTCGCGGCGCGATATCGACCGCTGGTGCGGACGCGAGGAGGGGAACACCTGCCTCGTCTTGCAGAGAGAGGGTCGTGCGGCAGGGAGAGTCCACAAGGGAAACCACGGTCAGGCTTAGGTCGACGGCAGTGTTCGTCGACAACGAGGTCCCCATTGCGGGCGAGACGCCCGAAATCTCAACCGGCGGGGGGCCAAGAGCGGGCGTCGGTGCGGCTGGTGTTGAGCAAGCTGAGAGGGCCGCCGCCAATGCGGAAAGAAAGACAAGAACAATGCCTAATCTCATGCAGCCCTCCTTCCTCGCCACGGGATGCACGCGGCTCAGCTTGGCCAGTCAGGACAGGTCCAATCTCGGAATTATACTCCCCTGAGTATCTGTTTCTTCCCTCCTCGTTTGTGCAGCCGAAGGTCGTGGAACGTTCCAACTGGGCGGCGCTTGCTCCTGTAGCCAGGCGGGACGGACGTTCGCTGGGCTTCCGCCATGATCCGACCCCTATGCCGCCTTTCAGACCCGAAGGCGAGACGACCGTTCCCGGTCGTGGTTGCATCGCAAGGATTTCAGGCCGAGACTGTGGTTGAAATGAACAGAGAAGTGGGTCGTGCCAATCTATGAGCCTACCGAGAAGGGCGTGTTACTAGAGACGGTCTGGCGCTGGGCCGAGGGTCGCACGTCAACGAGCTCACGCGACTGCTGCGACGTGAAGCCTGAGTCCTCGCGTGCGCAGTAGTTGCGGCGAGCGTGTTGTCGCCGGAGCGCAATGCTCTCCCGACCAGCTCACGCAATACTTGGTCGAAAAAGCAGACGGGGACCGCTTTGGGTCCAGGGCGAGAGGTCGAAGGCACTCCGAAGCCTGGCGGGCCCGACAAACATTCACACTGCAAGGAGGTGCTTATGAACCGGTCGAGCTTGACGGCAGTTACCGTAATAGTCGTGTTCGCTACCTTCTTAACGTTATCCTGGACTCCTGCTCTGGATGCTCAGCAGGCAGGTGCCAAACGCACGATTCTGACGAAGCAAGACCTAAGCAATTTTCCAGCCCACGAGGGAGTGGTAGCCCAAGTGGAATTTACACCGGGGGCACGAGAACCGAAACACACGCATCCCGGCGACGTCTTCGGGTATGTTCACGAGGGCACTCTCACCGTTAGCATCGAGGGCAGACCGACCGCCACGGTGAAATCAGGCGAGGTCTTTTTTGTGCCGGCTGGAAAAGTTCATTGGGCAGAAAATGCGGGCGAAACGCCAGTCAAGGTGCTGGCCACGTTCGTGGTCGAGAAGGGCAAACCGCTGACTTCTCCGGCCCAGTGACGCGAGGCGCAGGACTAGCTGCCGTGTGCCTTGCCTCGCCGAGCTTCGTCGGTGTGGCAGGGTGCGGCCTGGACCCCCTCCAGGCTCGCTTCGTTATGAACCGGCACTGTTAAGGGGAGTCGCTCGTCTCCGCGCTTCCCACTGTCGGACACACGTGTCGAGTCAGTGTTGTCCCAAAACTCCTGCACTTCCACCTAGCGAGCCGCCTCCCCCTGAGAGTGTGGCCGCTGCAACTTGACTCTGCTCATGGGCTTAGGGGAGGAGTCGCAACCCGCGAGATCGCGTTTGGAAATCAGATGGTCAAGAAGGGTAGTAACCTTATTGATAGCACTCGAGACACCAATGGCATAGGAGGTCCAGAATTTGGCGAGCCGGAAACTTGTCGGTTCATTTTTCACGCTCAACGAGGACTACCATGCGCTGCAGCGGGCGGATCTCCTCTCCGCGGCGAAGCGAAGCGGGTTCGGGGTCGAGGTCCTCGATGCCGAAGAAAACGCCGTCCTTCAAATCCATCAACTCTTCCAGAGGATCCACGCCCCGTTGGACGAGCGGCCGCTCGCCTTCCTGGTCCACACGCGCGTGCCGGACGGCCTCGAGCGCGTGGCCCGGAACGCAGCGGCCGCTGGGATTGGCTGGATCCTCCTGAATCGCAGCGCCCCCTATGTCGAAGCCTTGCGGCGGGAATACCCGCGGGTGACCATCTCTGCCGTCGCAGCAGACAACCACGAGATTGGCCGGATCCAAGCACGCCAGTTTCGCGCCATTTTGCCGAGCGGCGGATCCGTTCTCTATGTCCAGGGCCCGCCAGGGACGGCGGCTGCGCAAGCCCGGCTGGAGGGGATGAACGAGGGGATCGTGGACACCGGCATCATTATCAAGGTCCTACCCGCCGAGTGGACAGAAGCCAGCGGTGAAATGGCGGTCGCGGCGTGGCTTCGGCTCAAGACCTCTGAGCTTTTCAAGCCTGATCTGGTCGGCTGCCAAAACGACGCCTTGGCTCTGGGCGCTCGCAGGGCCCTCCAGGCGCACCGGCCCGAATGGGCGCGTGTGCCGTTTACGGGATGTGACGGGCTGCCTGAGAGGGGACGACGTCTCGTGACCACGAAGGAACTCGCAGCCACCATTGAGGTAGCCCCCTGCACGGGTCCGGCGGTCGATCTTATCGATCAGGCCTTGAAGACTGACAGGCCGGCGCCGGAGAGGGTTCTTGTTCCCCCTCAGTCGCTTCCGCCTATTGAGGGGATTGACAAGGCCAGCACAAGGCCCTGACCACGCTGCCGCCAGTTCCGGGGGCCTTGCATTTGATCAATCCCTTCGGAGTCGACCGGCACCCGGAACTGGCAGCTGACGCCTCAGACCGGCAGCCCGCCTTATTTGCGACTCGAGTGTCTGAACCTTGTGGCCCTCCCCGAAGGATCGTGGGCCGTGCCGGTTCTCCTCAGACCGCCTCTGCCAGCTCCGGCATCGGGGCCTCCGCTAGCGCGGGCACCCGCGACCGCGCGACGAGCAGATAGATCGCCGGCACCACGAACAGCGTGAAGAAGGTGCCGATGATCATACCGCTCACGAGCATGATGCCGATGCTGTTGCGCGCGCCGGCCCCGGGCCCGCTCGCGAGCACGAGCGGGAAATGGCCGAGCACGGTGGCGGCCGTGGTCATCAGGATCGGGCGGAGTCGCGTGGCCGCGGCGTCGACCACGGCGCCGAGCTTGTCCAGGCCCGTCTCCTGTAGGTGGTTTGCGAACTCCACGATGAGGATCCCGTTCTTCGAGACCAGACCCACCAGCGTGATGAGCCCCACCTGGCTGTAGATGTTGAGGGTCGTGAACCCGAGGAAGGAAAAAAGGAGAGCTCCCGAGATGGCCAGCGGAACCGAGCCGGCCAGGATGATGAAGGGATCCCGGAAGCTCTCGAACTGCGCGGCCAGGACCAGATAAATGAGAATGGCCGAGAGCAGGAAGGTGGCCATGAACTTGCTGCCCTCGGTGCGGAGCTGCCGCGACTCGCCCGCGTAGTCGATGGTGAAGCCGGGGGGAAGGATGCGGCGAGCCTCATCCTCGAGGGCGGTGAGCGCGCGGTCGAGGGGAACCCCGGGGGGAATGACGCCTTGGATGCGGACGGCGTTGAGCTGCTGGAAGCGCTTCAGCTCCCGCGGCTCGGTACTGGTCTTCAAGCTGGCGAAGGTGGAAAGCGGCACGAGCTTGTCGCCGGGCCCGCTCACGTACATCTGCTGGAGCTGATCGGCGGTGAGCCGCTCCGTGCGCTTCACCTGCGGAATCACCTTGTAGCTGCGCCCCTGAATGCTGAAGCGGTTGACGTAGTCGCCCCCCATCAGCGTCGAGAGGTCGCGCCCGGCCTGGCTCAAGTCGACGCCCTGGGATCGGACCTTGTCGCGATTGAAGACCACCTCCGTCTGCGGCTGGTCGAATTTGAGGTCGGCGTCGGCGAAGATGTACAGCCCGCTGCCGAACGCCTTCATCACGAGCTTGTTGGCCACTTCGTTCAGTTGCTTCGGCTCCGCGGTGGAGGCGATCACCAGGTCCACCGGGAAGTCGCCGCCGCCGGGCAGCGGGGCCGGCGTCCGGGGAATGGCGCGGATTCCCGGGATGTTCGACAGCTTCCCGGCCGACTCCATCATGAGCTGCTCGGCGGTCTTGGTCCGCTGGCTCCAGGGCTTGGTGACCATGCCCCCGAAGCCCCCCGTGGGGGAGATGATCTGGAAGATGCTGTCCGACTCGGGGAACGACTTGTAGACCTCGTAGACCTCGGCCGTGAACAGCTTGGTCTGGTCAAGAGTGGAGTTGGCGGCCGCCTGGATGTATCCGAAGACCACGCCCTGGTCCTCGATGGGCGCCAACTCCTTCTGCGAGAACAAGTAGAGCGGCACCGCCAGCAGGATGACGATCGCCCAGAGGGCGAAGACGGCGGGCCGATCGCGCAGCGTCCAGGAGAGGGCCTTCGTGTAGAGGCGACGCACGGCCTCGAACCGCCGGTTGATCACTCCCGCCAAACCCCTGTCCGTGTCGCCCGCCCGCAACAGCCGGGAGCCCATCATGGGGGAGAGGGTGAGCGCGACCACGCCGGAGACGATCACCGCGCCGGCCAGGGTGAGGGCGAACTCGCGGAAGAGCGCCCCCGTGAGGCCGCCCTGGAGGGCGACCGGGGCATAAACGGCGGCCAGGGTGATGGTCATGGCGATGATCGGGCCCACCAGCTCGCGCGCGGCATCGATCGCCGCCTGGAAGGGCGATTTGCCTAGGTGGAGGTGCCGCTCCACGTTCTCGACCATGACGATGGCGTCGTCTACGACCAAGCCGACGGAGAGCACGATGGCCAGGAGCGTCAGCAGGTTGATGGTGAAGCCCGCCGCCAGCATGAGGAACACCGCCCCCACCAGCGAGATGGGGATGGCCACGACGGGAATCAACACCGACCGCAGGGAGCCCAGGAACAGGAAGATCACGATCACCACGATGAGGAGCGTCTCGCTGAGGGTCTTGATGACCTCGTTGATGGCGTCCTGGATGTAGGCCGTGGAGTCATAGGGGACGCCCAGCTTCATGCCCGCCGGCAGCTGCGCCGCGATCTCGGGAAGGGTCTCCCGAACCTTCTTGACGACCTCGAGGGAGTTGGCGGTGGGGAGCACCCACACGCCCATGAAGGTGGCGACCTGACCGTTGAACCGGACGTCCTCCTCGTAGTTCTCCGACCCCAGCGAGACGTCCGCTATCTCGCCGAGCCGCACCACCACCCCGTCCTTGCTCTTCACCACCAGCTGCCGGAACTCCTCCGGGGTGCGGAGGTCAGTGTTGGCCACGAGGTTCACCGACACCATCGAGCCCTTGGTCTTGCCCAGGGCGGAGAGATAGTTGTTCTTGGCCAGCGCGTCGCGCAGCTGGGAGGGAGAGATGCCCAGCGCGGCCATCTTGTCGGGCTTGAGCCAAATGCGCATCGCGAACGTTCGATTGCCAAGGATGTCGGCGCGCTGGACGCCGCTCACGGCGGAGAGCTTGGGCTGGACGACGCGGGTGAGGTAGTCGGTGATCTGGTTCTCGTCCAGGTTGTCGGCGGAAAAGCCCAAATACATGGCGGCAAACTGGTTGTCGGCGGTCTCCAGCTCGATGACCGGCGCCTGGGCCTCGGGGGGGAGGTCGTTCCGCACCTGCGCCACCTTTGCCTGGACCTGGGTGAGGGCGGCGTTGGTGTCGTAGTTGAGCTTCAAGTGGACGATGATCGAGCTCAGGGCCTGGGCGCTGGAGGACTCCATGAAGTCGATGCCGTCCGCGCTGGCGATCACGCGCTCGAGCGGGGTGGTGATGAAGCCGCGCACGAGGTCGGCGCTAGCACCCACATAGGTTGTCGTCACCCGGACGACCGCAATGTCGCTCCGCGGATACTGACGCACGCTCAGCGAGCGGATGGACTGCAGGCCGGCGATGAGGATGACCAGGTTGACGACGATGGCCAGGACGGGTCGCTTGACGAAGAGGTCGGTGAACTTCACGTCAGTTGTCCTCGGGCTTGGGTGCAGGGTCGTTGGCGGGCCGCACCTGGTTATTCACGTGGACGGCGGCCCCGTTGCGCAGCTTGAACACGCCGGAGCTCGCCACTTCCTCGCCCGCGCGGAGGCCGGAGAGGACGGCCACCTGATCGCCGCGGGCGACGCCCAGCTTCACTACCTGCTGGCGGACGCCCCGGTAAGCCTCGCCTTTCGGCCCCTTGAGCTCCTCGACCACGAACACGGTGTCGCCGTAAGGCGCGTAGTTCACGGCGGAGGCCGGGAGGGCGATGATGTCGTGGCTGGCGCCGATGAGGATCTGGGTGTCCACGAACATTCCCGGGCGCAGCTTGCCCTCAGGGTTGGCAAGGGTGGCCTGGATTCGTAGGTTTCGGGTGCCCTCGTCGACCACCGAGTCGACGGCGGTCATCTTGCCCGCGAAGCCGGCGGGGTCCACCGCCTCCGCGTGCACCCGCACGTCACCGCCGATGTGCAGGCGGCCGAGCTCCTGCTGTGGAACGTTGAAGTTGACGTAAATCGGATCGAGCGACTGCATCGGGATCACGGGGGTGCCGGCGCTGAGGTACTGACCGAGGTTGACCTGACGGATCCCGACCACTCCGGAGAAGGGCGCGCGAATGTGCTTCCTCGCGATCGTGGCCTGGATCTCGCCCACGCGAGCTTCGGCTTGCTTGTGCTCGGCCGCTGCCCGGTCGTTGTCGGCCTGGGAGAGGATCCCCTCTTGCGCGAGACCGCGCGTGCGCTCGAGGCTGACGCGAGTGAGGTCGGCGGCGGCAACGGCGGCGGCGAGTTGGGCCTGCTCCTGGCGGGTGTCGAGCTCGACCAGGATGTCCCCCGCCTGCACCGCGCGGCCGGACTCGATGAAGATCCGGTCGACGATGCCGGGCAGGTCGGCGCTCACGGTGACGCCGTGAACGGCAACGACGGTCCCGATGACGTCCAGTGTGGCGGGCCACTGCTCCTGCCGGGCCACAACCGTGGTGACGGCCTCGGGCGGGGGCTGGAAGGACGACGCCTGGGCGATGGCGGCTTTGATCTGGAAGAACTTGACGGAGCCCACAGCCGCGATGAAGAGGGCCATCGCGCTGAGCATCAACAACATCCGCTTAGTCATCGGGGGAAGCTCCTTTGCCTTCGAGTGTTCGACGTATGAGCGGCCCGGCGGCGGACACTCTCCGGTCGGGCACGAAAGGCCCAAAAACTACACGTATAGACGGTGCATCTATGAACTATGTTCCCTAAAGAAAACTCAATGCTCACCGCACTTTAGGGAGCCCAGAAGCTTGAGGAGGACGTCCTGCTGATTCTTGGGGAGCCCGGAGAAGAGCTCACACTCCGCCTGCTCGACGATCTTGAGCGCAGCGGCATAGTGCTCCCGGCCCTCCTTCGTGAGCTCGGCGCGAACCGAGCGGCGGTCACCGGGATCGGCAACACGTCTCACGAGCTGGTCGGCTTCCAGGCGGTCGATGAGTTGGGTCATGTTCGAGCGGACGCAGGCCATCCGCTCGGCCAACGTTCCGAGGGGGAGGGGCTCGCCCGCCGCCACGAGCTTGGCGAGCACGCCGAACTTGGCGACCGAGAGCCCCAAGGGCTCGAGCGCGGCTTCCAGCCGCTCCTCAACGGTGTGCAGGAAATATATGAGCTTCCCGGCCCGAACCCCGGGCGCCAAGTCATTCATACATGAACTATACAGCCCTGATTCAACGACGTCAAGTCCCTGGTGTCCGGTGAACCCCTGCTGGAAGCGGCACGACCCACGCGCGATGTCGCAGATCAAAGAAACTCACGTCGATCTCGTAGCCGTCGAGCGTCTCCTCGGAGCGCTTGACCGAACGCGACGCTCGGCAGCCGGTTGCGACCAGCAGAGGCTGCCCAAGGCTATCGGACCTGCCTCGGCGTCGGTTAGTGGTACCGTGGCATCCTGACTCGCCCACATGACGGGCGCTACGGCCAGGAGGGCCGGAAGTAAGGCACGTGGAGCGTCGAGACCCCCGCCGACGTTTGGCGGACGCCGCGGGAAGCGTGAACGGCACATTCAGGACGCCGACTCCGAGTCAAAGAACCCGCCGCGTCCGCCGCCGGTCGATTCTGGCTCGTAGGGCCCGGCTTGGCCGCGAGGCGAAGGATGCTTGGGGCGCTGACCACCACCGTCTAAGCGGTCAGCTCGGGGTTCGGATTGCGCCCGAAAGGCGTGCGGGGGAGGCGCAACGCCGCCGATACGTAGGCCCAAAGCCCCTCGGGGGGCGGGGCATCCGCCGGCGGGGAGCCGTCCCCGCGCTGCGGCCCCGCGGTGCCCGTCCTGACGTACTTCCCAACCACGGTGGCCGTGCCCCCCGGCTCATGATCGGACGCGGGGACCGTTCGGCTGAACTCGCCGACCAGCACAGTCACCACGTTCCGTCCGGGCAGGGCGAGGACGCGGTCGAGCAAGATAGCGAGAGACGGCGTGATGGGCTTCATGACTTCCCGGGCGGCAACGCCCGCGTCGTCCTCATGGGTGTCGAATTGGCGATCCGTCCGGCCCGTGTAAGCGGGTTGCGCGAAGATGACGCTGGCGTCGGCACGGACCAGCGATTCCACGGCCACGAAGGTCGCTCGCTGGTCCTCGATGGCCGTGGTCTCCCGGGGCATCCCGTAGACATCGCACAGGGCATCAAACTCCCGGGCCCCGAGACGGCGTGGCAGATCACCGAAGGCAAGGACCCGCTCGATTGTAGCGCCGCCCTCCGCGGGTGGATCGGCGGCCACCCCCGCGGGCAGCCCCAGGTCGTTGACGACCGCACAGCGAAAAGGCCCCTCCGGCATCAGGGCCGCGAGACGGAGGAGCTGGCTGCGCGGCCCTGTCTCCAAGACGGCGGCGCGCGCCTTCTCGTGCGGTCTGACCACGCCATGCTGGAAGTTGATCGAGGCCATATGCGCCCGGGCCGCCGGGGGCAGCGCCCCTAGCGACCCCGCGTCGACGAAAAGGCCGTTGCCCAGAGCGCGAACCCTGTTGGTGGTCACGCCGAAGGCGCCGCTGGAAAGGAAGGAGTCCGCGCTGTTGAAGAGACCGGCCGGGCCCCCGTTGAGCCAGAGGACGACCAGCGTCGGGCGCTCTTCCGGCGGGGGGGCGTCTCCTTGGAGGCGGTTGCCCAGCACGAGCGCTCCCGCGAACGCAGCTCCGCCCCGAAGCACGGTCCGTCTGGTCATGGCTCGTTTCGACATGGGCTCCCTCCCTCAGGCCTTAGCCCCCGAGCGGCAGTGTGGCGCCTCTTATTCAATAAGTCCAGGACATTGATATTATTGAATCAATAAGTCATACTTATTGAATGGAGCTGCGCCACCTGCGCTACTTTCTGGCCATCGCCAAGGAGAGGAGCTTCACGGCCGCCGCGGAGCGGCTGGGCGTGGCCCAGCCCGCTCTGTCTCAGCAGATCCGGGCGCTTGAAGGCGAGCTCGGGGTGACCCTGATCGAACGCGGGGCGCGCACGAAGGGGCTCACGGACGCGGGGATTTCGTTCGCGGTCCGGGCCCGCCGCATCCTGCTCGAGAGTGAGGGCGCGGTGGAGGAGATGGCTGCCTTCGCCGGCGCCCGTCTGGGCCGGGTGCGCTTTGGCTCCGCACTGCAGTCTCTCATGCAAGCCCGGGGGGCGGCGCTGCTGGCCGAGTTTCGCCGGCTCCATCCTGGCTTCCGCGTCGCCTTCCGCGAAGCGCACACCCGGCCCCTGCTCGAGCTCTTGGCCCGCGGCCGGCTCGACCTCGCGCTGGTCCACCTTGGGAAAGGCGGCGGCCCCCCGGCCCTGAAGATCGACTTCGAACGCGTGCCGGTCGAGATCGAGCGGCTCTACGAGGAGCCTTTGGTGCTGGCGGTCGGACCTCGCCATCGCCTGGCGGGCCGGAGTGAGGTGCGCTGGAGGGACCTGGCGCAGGAGGAGTTCGTGTCCTTCGGGGTTGGGTCCACGATACGTGAACTGGCGGCGCGGGCGGCGCGACAGGCCCACCTGGAAATACGATCCCCCGTCTCCGCCGCCAACCTCGGCACGATCCGCGCGTTCGTGTCCGCCGGGCTCGGCGTGGCCGTCCTTCCGCAGGTGGCGCTGACCCTCCCCGGACCCCCTCTGCGTGGCCTCCGTCTCACCGCTCCGGAGCTGACGCGCGTTGTTGCCCTGGCGCGCAACACCATTCGCTACCAGAGCCCGGCCGCGAGCGCTTTCACCGACTTTCTTCGCGCGCGACTGCGTCCGTAGCGGGGAAGAACCGGTCTGGCCCGAGGTGACGCTCACCGGGAGACACCCGCGCCAGGCGGCCGCGACCGCCGCTCTGCGCGGGGATGCGTCTTAGGGCTGCCCATAAGGAGGTGGTGAAGAGCGCGGGGACGCCAGATACCGAGTAACATCGCCCCACTAACAACGGAGGGGCATGCGAGCCATAGCTCTGGCCTGCGCGGGCCTTCTGGCCGCGGGGGCGTGCACTCAGGACCGGATCGTCTTTGAGTCCTCGCGCGCACTCGATGGGAGCGACGCTTCTGGTGGTGCGTCCAACATCTGGGTCATCAAGGCGGACGGCACCGGGCTGACCCCTCTGACCAAAGGCACGAACGCGGGCAGCCACAACCCTCGATGGTCGCCGGACGGGACCCGAATCGTCTTCGACTCCGTGCGTGCGCTCGATGGGACCGATGCTCCGAATGCAAACTTTGCCAGCAACATCTGGTCCGTTTCCCCCGACGTTGCCGGCCCGAGTCCACTGACCAAGGCGACAGACGGGGGCAACCGGGACCCTCGATGGTCACCGGACGGGACTCGGATCGTCTTCCAGTCCCTCCGCACAATCGATGCGTGGAACATCTGGCTCATCAAGGCGGACGGCACTGGCCTGACCGCCCTGACCACACTTACTAAGAAGACCAACCTCGGCTACGACCGCGGGATCCCTAGATGGTCGACGGACGGGAGCCGGATCGCCTTCGTATCTGGGCGGGCACTCGATGGAACCGACTCTTTGGGTAGTGCGTACAACATCTGGCTCATCAACGCCGATGGAACCGGCCTGACGCCGCTGACCACAGCCAAAATAGCGGAGAATGGGGAGCCTAGCTGGTCGCCGGACGGAGCCCGAATCACTTTCCAGTCCATTCGTCCCCTTGACGGGACCGACGCCGTAGGTAGTACCTGGAACATCTGGCTTATCAAGGCGGATGGAACCGGCCTGACCCCGCTGACCAAAGCCACCGCTGTTGGAGCAGACAGCTGGGAGCCTAGCTGGTCGCCGGACGGGACCCGGATCGCCTTCGAATCGCGTCGCGCACTCGATGGGACCGACGCTTTGAGCAAGAACGCTAGGTTCAACATCTGGATGAGCAAGGCGGATGGGACGGGACTGACCCCTCTGACCAAGACCACAGGCGCGCAGAACTGGGAACCTAGATGGTCAGCGAACGGGACCTGGCTCGTCTTCTACTCCGGGCAGGCACTCGATGGGAGCGACACTCCAAACCAAAACGAGACGTCCAACATCTGGACCATCAGGGCGGACGGCACCGGCCTGACGCCGGTGACAAGAGCCACCGCTCTTGGCGCGGACAGCTCCAATCCTGAGGTCTTTCATGATGTCAGCCCCTGTGGCGGCGGCGCCCTTAACGCGTGCGGCGGTTGCAAAGCGCTCTCCCCTCCCCCCGGCAGCGCTTGCCAGGAAGCCAATCGATGCGGACGCTGGCGTTGTGTCGGCAAGGAGGCGCTCACGTGCGACACCTCCCAATCGGCTCAGGACAACGGTTGCGGTGGGTGCACGCCGCTTCCGGTTCCCGAGAGCGGGGAAGGGCGCGGTGGCCAATGCACCTACCATGGCATCTACGAAGGCATCCTGGTATGCGCCAAAGGCGGCAATTCGCTCGTCTGCTGCCCCTTAGGAACCGCTGGCCCTGGATGCGGTCCAAACTGAGGGATCTGCCGGTGACTTGGCCTCTGGCTCTGGTAGGGACGAGTCCATAGCTACCGGGGACGCTACACCCAAGAGACGCTCCGATAAGAGCACTGACGCGCGATCTCGGTTTGTGTCGCTCAGGCAAAGAGCTGAGGGTGTGGTGACTGGCTCTCGCGCGCTACTTGTTTAGGTGTGCGACGACAATCCCGATCAGGACAATGCCGATCGTCTCGAAGCTGATTTGCTTGAGCGCGAGGATGTGCGGCATCGGCTGGACGACCCAATAGATCAAGAACTTCGGGACCACCATGACCATGGCCATCGCGATCCCGAAGCGGATACCCTGAGCCAGAGGGGGCTTGTCCTCCTTGCCACGAGAGTAGATCCAGACAAGGCCGAGCGACGTTAGGGCATGGGCCACGAACATGAAGGGAAAGTGCCGCTGCTGGTCGGCCGGGGAACGGAAGAGGCTCACGAGCTGCCCATAGTCCTGGGCGAGCAGCAGGCCGTGGATGGTGAACCCGAGGGCCATTGACATTACGAACACAACGACCACGGAGATCCAGAACCGCTTGCTCATAAGCCCTCCTGTAATTACGACCAAGATGGTACGCCCGGCCGTGCCAAGATAGTAGAGACGGCCGGATGATTTCTACCTAGGACGACGAGAATTGCGACTAGGCATCAGGCTCGCTGTGGCAGGTTCGTGAGAGGAGTTGCGGGCCCAGAATCCCTGTCTTAGAATGTGGATTAGTATAGCTATTGATCTATACAGTCCAGGAGGGCCATGAGAACTGTCCAGATGACTCTTAACACTGAGTTGGTCGCAGCCGTCGACAAGGCCGCTCGTCGCCTCGGCACGACACGGTCAGCCTTCACGCGCCAGGCTTTGCGTGAGGCGCTGAAGCAGGTTCACCTAAAGGCCAACGAGGAAAAGCAGCGGCGGGGCTACGCCAAGAGGCCGGTCCGGCGCGGCGAGTTTGACTCGTGGGAAAGCGAGCAGGTCTGGACGGACTGATGCAGCGAGGAGAGGTTCGCTGGTATCGGTTCTCAAAGCCCGACAAGACACGGCCCGTGCTCGTCCTCACACGTGACTCGGCTCTCCAATTCCTGGCTGAGGCGACGATCGCACCCGTCACTTCGACGGTTCGCGATATCCCCTCAGAGGTCGTTCTCACCAGAGCCGATGGAATGCCGAAGGAGTGCGCGGTCAATCTGGACCACGTGCAAACGATCTCGAAGGGCCGCATCGGGGGTCTCATCACGACTCTGGGGCCCCAGAGGATGGCTGAGGTCAGGTCGGCCCTCCTCTTCGCCCTTGGTTTCTAATTCGGAGGCAAAGATGCCCTACTCACGGAGTCGGTGTCGCGGGGCTCCAGCCATGGGCGAGAGTTTTGTGAGACGCTCAGCCGCGAGGAGAGGCAGATGAAGCTGCGATGCCGCCGGATCTGGAGCTGGATGTCGGCCATCGGGTTCGTCGCCGGGGCAATAGGGCCGGCCGCCGGTCAGGAACGGACCACGATCCAAGCTGACCGCGTCCTGGATGGGCGCGGCGGCGTCCTTCGCAACTTGAAGATCGTCGTCGAGGGCGGCCGCATAGCCGCCCTGGAGCCGAACCGTGGGGCCCCGGGGAAGTCTGGGCGTGTCTACGATCTTTCTCGTTTCACGGTCCTCCCCGGCCTGATCGACGTCCACAACCACATCGGGTGGTACTTCAATGCCAAGGACCGGCTCCATACCGAGAACGATGGCGAGAGCGGCGCTCAGGCGGCGCTCGCCGCGGCGGCCAACGCTTACGTCACGCTGACCGCGGGCTTCACGACTGTCCAGAGCGTGGGCTCACCCGAGGACGCGGACCTGAGGGACGCCATAAACCGGAGGGGCCTTCCCGGGCCGCGGGTGCTCACGTCGCTGGAGCCGCTCGATGCCAAGACGGGGTTCCCGGACGATCTTCGGCGGGCGGTGCGCGACCGGAAAGCCCAGGGCGCCGACCTTGTGAAGATCTTTGCTTCGAAAAGCATACGGGAGGGCGGGGGCCCGACGATGACCCAGGAGCAGCTGGACGCGGCGTGCGGCGAGGCTAAGGCGCTCGGCCTTCGCACCCTCGTGCACGCCCACAGCGCCGAGGCGATCCGAAGGGCCGCGCTCGCTGGCTGCACGCAGGTTGAGCACGGCGCCCTCGCCGACGACGAGGCGCTGAAGCTGATGGCCGAACGCGGCGTCTACTTCGACCCCCAGTGTGGCCTGATCTTCCAAAACTATCTGGAGAACAAGGCGAAGTACCTGGGTATCGAGAACTACACCGAGGAGGGGTTCGCGGCCATGGAGAGGGCCGTCCCGCTGGCGGTGGCGACCTTCCGGCGGGCGATCGCGACCAAGGGTTTGAGGGTGATCTTCGGGACCGACGCCGTGGCAGGGGCGCATGGGCGCAATGCCGAGGAGCTCGTCTGCCGGGTGCGCGAGGCCGGACAGACACCCGCCGACGCCATCGTTTCCGCCACCTCGAGCGCCGCGGAGTCTATTGGCCTCGGCGACCGGATCGGGCGGCTGGCCCCCGGGATGGAGGCGGACCTGGTGGCGGTGGAAGGCGACCCTCTCCTCGATATCACCGCCCTGAGGCGCGTGGTCTTTGTAATGAAGGGGGGGCGGGTCTACCGGAACGCGCCATAGTCCCCCTAACGTCCGTTCCCCTTCGCCTGCGCTGGCCGGAATGCGTCGGGCCCCTCTATCCAGCCCCGCTTGGGCGAGCGGGGATGAGCGGACGACGAACGGACGTCAGGCAGGTCCAATAGCTTGGTCCGCCTCTGCTCGTTGGCAACCGGTTGCCCGGTATCGACTAGAGGGTAGCGACCCAACCCGCGCCGGCTTCGTCCATGCTGAGGCCGAAAGTGTGCTGGAAGGCGGTGGCGGTGTTCGCGCCGGAGCAGGCCCGGAAGAACTGGGCGGTTTTGGCGATGCCCTGGGTCTTGATGAGGAAGGCCACGAAGGAGCCGGCCACCGGGTAGGCTGTCTGGGGGTCCATGCGGTCAAACTGGGCGACGAGGGCGG
>Ga0210399_10000589_pt1 | contig 29002 bp, 22 predicted proteins | sample IncBWC14MmetaG_FD_150865 | JGI IMG/M metagenome (GOLD analysis project Ga0210399, IMG submission 150865) | Forest soil microbial communities from Barre Woods Harvard Forest LTER site, Petersham, Massachusetts, United States - Inc-BW-C-14-M | ecosystem: Environmental > Terrestrial > Soil >... | reverse complement strand
CGAACCCATGGCCAGGATGCATTCCGAGGGCAGTCGCGCCCCTGGAGCGATCCGGATCTCGGAGCCGAGGTAGCAGAAGTCCTCTATGGTGATGGGACCCGTCTCCTGCCGGTTGTGTGTCCAGAGGGACGAGTTTCTGCCCCCTAGGATGACGTTGCGACCGATGCGAACCTGGTCGGTGAAGTCCACGCGGTGGCCAGAGACAACGATCGCCCCGTCGCCCAACTCAAGGATCGAGACCGGGTTCGTGGTGCAGTCGTGATCGGGTATCGCGTTCAGGACGTTGAAGCGCATGACGGTCGAATACGCGCCAAGGGAGACCCTCTCGCCGCCGCGGATGATGTTGCCGAGGCCGACCTTGGCGTGGGGAGCCGCCTCCAAATGACCCACCCGGAGAATCAGGTTGAAGTGGCCTATGTGTGTGCCTTCGGCCAGGTCAACATGCTCCGCATCGAGTAGCGACAGACCGATGCTTACTCCGGGGCCGATGCGGTACCCGAAGAAGATCCGATAAGCGGGCCGCTTCAGAAAGTCGGGCAGAAAACCGACGAGGGCAAGACAAGCGAGCCGCAGTCGTCGATGCCAACGGCTCAACGTTGCCAGGCGGGCAGAACTGCGGTTTCCCGAAGCCGGAGCTGCTCCCTTTGCCGCCGCTTCTCTTCAATACCCGCGCCCATGAGAATGAAGAAAAACATGGTGACTTGAGTCCGCTGGCGGTAGGCGGTGCCGACGTTGCTTTGGAAGATCGCGTACGCGATGGTTAGGGTCGTGGCAAAGACCAGGATGGGAAGCGCGGGTCGAAGGCGTTCCTTGAGCGTGTGGCGCAAGCCTCTTAGCAGGGAGGGCATGAGCGCGTACCAGACCAGCGTCTCGGGAAGTGTCATCAGCTGCCTAAGCCCTGTGATGGCCCAGGGGAAGGGTGCGAAGAGCAAGTACGCAAGGCCAATGGGGAGGGCGGCCAGGGCCCCGGTTGGGGTCGACACGTCGATCTCTCCAGCGAAGGCGGATTTCCCGAGGGTCGTCTGACCCAATCTCGCGGTCTGAAGCTTATCCAAATCGAAATACGAGGTCTGCTGTTCAATCGTCTCCGTCCGGACGCCGAAGGTCATGGCTCCTAGAAACACGGCCACGAGAGCAATCTGTGCCAGCACGCTGCCGAACAGGCCGCGCCGCTGTGCGAACAGGAAGGTCCCAAGGGTGGCGAACGCCACCATGTAGAAAATGTAGAAACGCAGCGTCATGAGAGCCAGACTGGATGCTACGAAGAGGGCGATATGAGCCAGCGTGAAGCGCTCCCTCAGCTTCAGGACAGCATACATGCACACCGATATGCAAAACAGGATTGAGGGGTCTTTGTACATGGCACAAGACCAGAAGATCATCTGCGGGAAGAATGCCATGAACAACGCTGCCCATCGCGCCGCCTTGGCGTCAAATAGGTGCTTCGCGATGCCGTAGATGACAAAGATGGAGAGGCCTCCAATTGTTCCGTTCAGGAACTGGACGACGAGCTGGTTGCGTCCGACGAGAAAGTAGATAGCACCCACGAAGTATTGGAAGCCGTACCCGCTAACGGCCGTCACAACCGTCGGCACAACAAACGTCTGGCCGGACCACTGGAGGGACATAAGATAGCCGCCGTAGTCATACGTACTCGAGTCGCCCCAGAATGTGTCGGCAAAAACCGAGTCCCCGGCGTACGCATTGAGGAATAGGGCCCCCGCGTAGCGAAGACCAAGGGACCACAAGTAGATCTTCGCCAGGAACTGCCCTTCGGCTCCCGGAAAAGACCGGCGCACTCGCGAGACGATCCACGCGTTCCAGAGGATTGCCAAGAACGCGGCAACGAGCCCATCGAAGAAGCCGGTCATGAGACCGTGCTCCGGAAGACGTCCGCGACCCGGGGAGCTTGCACCATCGCCGAGAAGCGCTCCTCGACTGTAGCCCTGGCGGCTCGGCCAACACGGAACCGTAGCTCGGGGTCGCCCAAGAGAAGGTCGAGAGTGTCTACCCAGTCGTCTTCCGTAGCGGCCAGGAATCCGTTTCGCCCGTGATCAACGATCTCCCGGTTGATGCCGACGGGGCTGACCACCGGCGGTATCCCCAAGGCCATGTACTGGAGTGCTTTCAGGCCGCATTTCCCGCGCTCCCACTCGGCGTCGGGGAGGGGCATGATCCCTATGTCGAAACAGGAGATGTCCTGGGCCTCTGTGGCCGAGCGCCAGGGGCAGTGCTCCACGTCGACCCCGTCCACGGAGAACCCGGTCCCTCCGACAACAACCACCTTGAAATCGCGCCGAGTCCGCAAACGCGCCAGTGCCGGGCCGACCAACTGAAGGTACTGAACGGTGCTGTAGCTTCCGGTCCATCCGATCACGGGTCGAGGCCCGGTCCGCGGGGCAAGGAGCTGGTATTTCGCGGTGTCGATGGTGGTGGGGATGACGCTCACCCGAGCATTGTAACGAGACGCGTAGTCGGCAAGGTACCTGTTTCCGGCCATGACGTGGGCGGCAAGACGACACAGCGTAGCCGTCTTTCTTGGAAAACGAAGGTAGGAGAGATAGGAGTTCGCAGGGCTGACATAGCGGATCCAGATTGCGTCATCGAAGTCAAAGACGAACGGAATGCCACTGCGGGATAGAATCCGCTCGGCAATCGCAGGCCCCAGGAGCGCCCCCTCTCGAAAGACATAGACGAGGTCGAACTCAGAAGCCTTCCAAGCTGCACGGATGCGCTGGCCGAGGGCTCGAGTGAGGCCCCAGGCCTTTCGGGCGAGCTCTCCCGACTCTTGCAGAAGCGTGGTCAGGCGGGCCGGAGCAAAGGGAGAGTAGGTGATTTCAATCCCCTCTCGGCGGAGATGGGGATCCCATTGCTCGATTCGAAATCTCTGACCGGGAGAGCGGTCCACTTCCTGCGGGACCCAGGCGAGTACTCTCAACGAACGAGTCCCTTCTTCGTCAGTTCGGCAAAGCTGGCCTCGACCCCATCGGCCGGCTGCTCATTCCGACACCAGGTGATGAGGTCGGGTATGCCCTCGTCGAGCGCGTAGCGCGCCTGGAATCCGAGCACACGGCGGGCCTCCGCGGTGTCCGCGACGCAATGACGGATATCGCCCGCTCGGTACTTGCCCAAGATTTGCGGCTTGAGATCGAGACCCAGGTGGGAGCTCAGGGCCTGGGCCACACCGGCGACGCTCGTGCGCCGGCCCGTGCCGACATTCAGGACGTGGGTCCCATTGCCCTGGAATTCGGTGGCTTTCACGAGGGCAGCGGTCACGTCTCGAACATCGATGAAATCGCGGCTCTGGCCGCCATCCTCAAAGATGAGCGGTGGACGCCCGTTCAGCAGTCGGGAGAGGAATATTGCGGCGACTCCTGTGTAGGGATTGCCCAGGCTTTGTCGACGACCAAAAACATTGAAGAAACGTAGGGCGAACGTGGGGATCCTATAGGCACGCCCGAAGGAGACGAAGAGATCTTCCTGGTGCTTCTTGGTGGCTGCGTAGATAGACGCGATAACAGGAACCTTCGTCTCTGGCGTGCCCACGGGTTCCATGTCCGAGCGACAGCCCGTACAGACGATCTCCCAGCGGCTCGCGGCAAGTTGCTCTTCGCTGCGCTCTTCTCCCGTATTGCCCCCGCAGGCCGGGCAGCGATAGGCACCCTCGCCGTAGAGGCTCATCGAAGAAGCAACGACGAGCTTGCGGATGGGCTTGGGGTTGCGGGCTAACAAGTCAAGAAGAAGACCTGTCCCGGTGGCGTTGGTGTGCACGTAGTAGTAGGGCTTGTACATCGATTGGCCGACCCCAACCACGGCGGCCAAGTGGACGACGGCTTCTACACCCTCCAGGCTCGCCTTCAAGGCCTCGGGATCGGTCACGTCGCCAAGGTGGAACCGTACAGTGCCGTTTTCAATGTGGCTGACCAGGTGCCGGGGAGTTTTCGCTGCTGCCCCATGGACTTGGGGATCTAGGTTGTCGAGGACAGTAACTGCGTGTGCCCGGGCCACCAGCTCGTCCACGAGGTGCGAGCCAATGAAGCCGGCTCCCCCGGTCACGAGGACGTTCATGGCCAACACCCGGCCAGGAGGTCGGCGGGCACTGCGTTGCCCGGCACAACGATGCCGGAAGCGCCACGGGGCCGACGCCCGTGGTTCTCAACCGAGGAGCGGGCGTGTCGGGAGAGCACTGACCGCCGGAGCACGAGAGGATCCTCGGTGACCGGCATGGGAAGAGCGCCTTCTCCCCGGACCTCCAGGGTCATGTGCTCAAAGTTTAGCATGGGGACTGAATACCCTCCCCCTCGGCGCTCGGCGCTCGGCTGTTGCTCTCCGCTAAGGAGTCCTCAACGGGCCTGCTCAGCGCGGTCAGCGCAGACCTCAACCCCCGCGTGACAGCCCCCTGGGGTTTCTTTATCTGCTGTTATGATCTACTCAAGGACACCGTGCGACCCTTGGGCTGTTTGGACCCGTCGAGAACGCGCGAGAGAAACGATCGCTCCGTGCTGCCAACGGGCTCCCCTCCGGCCGCTTTACGGTTTGGCCATGATACGTCGCTCATTGACCAACGGCTCGGAGACGGAGCCGCCGCGATTCCCCGACCACCGGGCGGCCGGAGCACGCGACGCCGCCCGTGACGAGTTCGCGGCTGCCGGCAACGCCGCTCGTTACCGTGTGCATGCCGGTCTACAATGCAGGGAAGTACCTTTCCGGTGCGATTGAAAGCATCCTCCGACAGACCCTGCCCGACCTCGAGTTCCTCATCTTCGACGACGGATCAACCGACGGCTCGCTTGAGACCGCAGAACGCTTCGCGCGGAGCGACTCCCGGATTCGGGTCTTCCCGCAAGAACACTGCGGGTACACACCACATCTCAATGAGGGGCTTCGTCGCGCGTGCGCGCCTCTCTACGCTCGGATGGACGCCGACGACATCGCAGCCCCGGAAAGGCTGGAGAAGCAGCTTCGCTATCTTGATGACCATACCGATTGCGTGGCAGTTGGAACCCAGGCCCTTCTTGTTGATGAAGACGACTGTCCGGTACTCCGAACGCAGCATCCGCTCGAACACTCCGTTATTGAGTCCCTCCATCTGCAAGGGCGAATTCGGGTGCACGACCCCAGCTTGGTCCTGCGCACGGAGGTCATGCGCCAGATCGGCGGTTACGACCCCCGCTTTGAGCCAGCGGAGGGCTTCGAGTTCCTACTCAGACTCGGCGAGGTGGGCCGGCTCGCCAACATGCCCGACTTTCTGTACCGCTACCGCCTGCATGACAAGCAAGTAACCGTCCGGCGCTATGAACGCCAGCAGCAAGCCATGAAGGAAGCACTCGTCGAGGCTTGCCGTCGCCGCGGGCTGACGATGACCCATGCGGGGCCCTATCTCGATCGTCGAACCGAGCGACCCTGGCAGACGCACATTCTGTGGGCGGAGTGTGCCTACCGCTCTGGATTCCAGGCGACCGCCATGAAGCATGCACGGCTGGGGGTTGCCCTTCGCCCCTGGTCACGCACCGCGTGGAGGGTCTTGTATCGCGTTGCGACGCGAGGCCCCGATCCTCTCGCCCAGGCCTCGTCGCCCCCGGAATCCTGAGCCTAGCCGCTTGCGCTTCTACATCCTCTATCCGGAGCGAAGCACACCCGGTGGCGGCCACAAACAGATGCGACTCCTCGCCCGCAATCTCCGACAGCTCGGCGAGGAGAGCTACCTGCTGCAGGCTCCGGGGGCCAGCGATGACAACTACCTGTACGACGTCGAGGTCCCCGGGGCACCCTTCCGCTCCAACGAGGGAAACGAGTCCTTGCATCCCGAGGATGTTCTTCTCCTTCCGGAGATTTGGCTTGAACGCAATCTTGCCGCCACCAGTACCTGGAAGTGCCGAAGAGCAGTCTATGCGCAAGGCGGGTTCCTGGCTCTTCTCTTTCGGCCCCCAGGAGGGTACGCCGCGCGCGGGATCGAGTTCATGCTCGGAGTGTCTCCCTACATCGTAGCTCTCGGCCACCGCTATCTTGGCTTGTCACCGAGTCGTGCCTTCCACGTACCGTACCCTGTCTTCAGAGGACCCTTCGCGGCGCCCCTGCCTCCCCAGGAGTCCAAACGACTTGCGGTCAGCTTCATGCCGCGCAAGCTCCCCGAGCATATCGAATGCGTGAGGACGCTCGTCCACAAACGCATGCCCGACGTGCCCTGGGTTCCCATCGATGGCCTCTCCGAACGTGAAGTCGCACAGCGACTCTCCGAGACCGCCGTCTTCTTCTCCACGCAGAATGGCGAAGGGTTCGGGCTGCCCGCGATCGAGGCGATGTCGCGGGGCTCCATTGTCTGCGGTTATCGAGGGACCGGCCTGTTCCCTCACCCTTACGCCACACCCCAGAATGGTCTCTGGGCCAGAGACCGGTCCGTTGGACCGGCCGCCGCGCGCGTCATCGACGCGATTGAGCTCGCGCGTCTTGGAGGACCGGCGCGCGAGCGCCTCCTGAGCGCGGCACAGGAAACGGCGGCCGCTTTCACGGAGGAGCGGGCGCTCGAGGCTCTCGGGGTCGCCCTTCAATGCATACGGACCGCGCACTACCCACGCCCTTCTCGTCAGGTTCAGCGGCTGGGGGTCCTGGGACATGTGCAGGCCTTGCGGACGCTTCAGCACGCTCGGACCATGCGCCGGGGCCAGGACTGGGTCCAAGCAGGTGTCTTACCCACGGGGCGGGCTCAATGAGTGGTGCGGAAAGCCCCTCCCCCGGGCGAGTGCCGGTCATCATCCTCAACTGGAACGGGTGGCAGGACACCTTCCTCTGTCTTGAGTCTCTTAAGAAAAGCCCGGACGCGACAGACATCTGGCTGGTCGACAATGGGTCGACCGAGGATCACACCGCGGCCGCGGCCACCCTTTTTCCTGGCCTGCGGTCGTTGCGTTGGGACGAAAACTACGGATTCGCCGGTGGCTACAATCGGGCGCTCCGCCTGGCCTGCTCCGAGGGCTACACCTTTGCCTACCTGCTCAACAACGACTGCAGGGTGCGCCCGGGCTTCCTGCGCGCGGTGCTTGAGCCCGCGCTACGTGAGGACCGCCTGGCCGCGGTCGGCAGTTGCATGGTGTTTGCGGACGATACGGCATGGGCGATCTTCGACGGAGAGTACCATCTCGTCGGTGAGCAGCCGCTAGAGCCCTTCGACCTTCGCTATGTCCCTCATGTGAACGGGGCCGGAATGCTCGTTCGCTTGCAGACCGTGGCCGAGCTGGGCCTGTTCGATGAGCGCTTCTTCTGCTACGGCGAAGAGATGGCCTGGTGCCAACACGCCGTCGCCGCCGGCTGGCGAGTCGCGGCCTGCGGCCGGTCGGTCGTGGTCCACAGGCGCGAAGGCAGCGATGTCAACCACAACGCTGCCTACTACCGGACCAGAAACTACTTCCTCTTTGTAGAAGACTTTCGATGGCCACGTCGGTCGGTGTGGAAGGTGCTCCTTTGCGCACGCGCCGCGGGGGCGGTGCTCGACGCCTTTCAGAGTGGCCACGTGGCCAGGGCGGAGGCCATCGCGGCCGCGGTTCGCGATGCCTTCCTGGGCAGGTTCGGCAGGCGGAGGTCCAAAGACGCACCGTGGCTCGCTCGCGTGCTCCTTGTCTGGGGTTGGGCCCGAGCGTGGATGCCAGGGCGGCGGACTCGTGAGCGGCCTCCCTTCTGATCGAGCCGGGCCATCGGTGGCCTTGTCTCGAGCTTCTCCCGGGCGCTTCTTTCGTTCCCCGCGGCCCCGGGGGCTCGGCCTCGATTTCATTGGATGTTGCTAGCGGTAGAATGCGGAGTCTCTTCGAGCCCGCCCTGAGGAGTGGCCCGCATGCCTGAGCGAGACCCGTTCTGGCACACCGGATGCGTTGCTTGAGCTGGACGTCGCGGTGAAGCGGCGCCCGCGCTTTCTAATCCTGGGCGGCGGGCCGTCAATCGAGGACCGCGTCCAGACCGCTCTCGATCGGGCGAGAATTGCTTCGGACGTCGTCCATTTACCGCTGTCCCGGCGACGCCTCCTGGGCCGGATCGCGTGGGCCGACGTCATCGTTGACGTTGCCGCGGAAGGAGTCCCGGGGCGTAACGTGCTCGAGATGTGGGCCGGGCGACTGGCTCGAAGAATCGTGAAGGTCGATCGTGACCGCATTTCTACCTCGCCTTCGGCCAACTCGACCAGCGCGGTGCTCTCAAGCCTTGATCTCGAAGCCGTTCCTGCCCCGGTCTTTCCGCGGCTGGGCGCGGACCTGCGTCGACGGCAGGATGAGATCTGGGCCGAGATCCCGTGGCCTCCGCCCGATCCCCAGAGCCGCATGGAATCCGATCAGGAACTGAGTGCCGTTCTTGCTCAAGCCCGCACTGCCGGAGACTGGGCTCTCGACGTCGGAGCCGGCGCGGGAAGAGGAGCGATAGCGCTTGCCGGCCGGAACCGCCACGTTGCCGCGATGGACGTGTCGCTTCATATGCTCCGGCGGCTCCGGGTAAAGGCCGAGGCCGCCGGTGGCGCCGTCCACTTGGTGCTCGGTGACGCCGAACGCCTCCCCTTCCGTTCTCAGGTGTTTTCGGTCGCCACTGCCCTCCAAGTCTGCGCGCACGTCGAGACACCCGAACGTTTTACGGACGAGTTGGCTCGTGTCACTCGGCCCGGAGCGGACGTTGTGCTCAGCACCGGGAACGCCCACTCTCTGGCGGAGCTTTCCGACCGTCTCACCCTCTTCCTGCACGAGCTGCGCCACGGCCGGGTGCGGAAGGCCTTCGCTGCGCTCCAGGGCGACCGCGTCTACTGGTTGAAGCTACGTGGCTTCGCCAGAAGCTCCGTCGCGGAGCTGGGGGGGCAGCTCGCACGCTCGGGTTTCCGAATCCAGCATCGGATGACCCTGGGACTGCTGAGGGCGCTCCGGTTTGATTTTCCCGTAGGGTGGGGGCGGCTTCCTGGCCTTCGGCGGTTCGGCCGCCTCATCGTGGTCAGCGCCTCGCACGAACCGGCGCCTCGCGTACTACAGTCCTACGCGAAGCTCTCTCTCGCGGCGATTGGGCGCTTCGTGCACAGCGACGGCTCCCTCCTTTACCGCCAGGGCCTCCACCAAACACGACGAGATTCGGAGCCGCCGTCGTATTCGACATCTGAACGATACCGCCTGATCTGCCTCATAGGTCTCGAGGCCTACCGGCGGTACCAAGGTGCCAGCCCGGATGTCGACTCGCTTCTTTCGCACCTCGGAAGCGCGCTCGGTCCACGCGCCTTGGATGACGAAGGTCTGTTTCTTTGGTGGAAGGCGCTCGCGGGCGAGGGCAGCGTGGAGCCAAGCTTGGAGCGAATCGCCGCCGCCATCCCTCGGCTCGGTGCGGAGGACTCCCAGACCCTGGCGTTTCTTCTCATGGGCCTCGCCTCCGGCCGCGATCCCAGCGGGCGCCGAGGGCAGTTGGCGGACGAAATCGCCGCCCATCTCCTGGCCCGCCAGGCCGCAACTGGCCTTTTCGCGACGGTCGCGCGCCGCGATGCGGTGTCGACATTCAACTACCAGGTCTATTCGAGCCTCGCGCTCGCCACTTACGGGAGGCAGCGTGGACGCGCCGACGCTGTGGAGGCCGCCCGTGGCTGCTGCGACCGTTTCTGTCGGCTTCAAGGTCCTCAGGGTCAATGGTGGTGGACCTACGACGTAGAACGCGGAACCGTGGCCGACAAGTACCCGGTGTTCTCGGTCCACCAGCTAGGCATGGCCCCCTTGGTTCTCTTAGCGGTCGGGCGCGTCAGTGGAGACGACTTCACGCCCTGGGTGCGACGGGGAGCGCGCTGGGTGGCGGGCCCAAACGAGGTCGGCCAGCCTCTCATAACGGGAGGGGACTCCACGGTCTGGCGTTCTGTGCGCCGGTGGGGGTCACAGCATCCCTGGGCATCGGCTGTCCTCCAGCGGCTGGCTTGGCATCGATTCGGTCGATTGGCCGCGCTGTGGCCGGGCAAGGAGATCAATCGCGAGCACCGACCGTATGAATACGGCTGGCTCTTGGCCGCGCTGGCGGAGGCCAGGGGCGACGAATCTTGGCTGCCCTGAGGCTTCGCGACATGCCCCTCCGCATCCTCATGGTGCTCGACAAGCCCTTTCGAACCGACCTCCGGGTGGAGCGGGAAATCCGAGCCCTCGTGGGCTCCGGTCACCGCGTGAGCCTTCTCTGCGAGCGCATGGACGGTGAGGCGGAGCGCGATGACTGGAACGGGGCGGCGGTGTGTCGAATCAGCTCCTCCCGAAACCGCCGGTCACGCTGGGCGCACTACCTCACCGGAACCCTAACCGGCCGGAGCCGGGGTTGGGAGGGGGCCATCGAAGCGGGGGCGGTGGAACAATCGAGCGACGTGATCCACGCTCACGATCTTCCCGTGGCGACGTCGGCGCTTCGGGTCGCACGGCGACGCGGGGCCGCTTTCGTGTTCGATCGTCACGAGAACTGGGCCGGCCTCTTGGCCGGCCTTCGTGACGATTTCCCGCCCGGCCTCCGCCGGAAGGTCCTGTGGAGCTCCATCAATAGCCCCGCTATCTGGAGGCACTGGGAGAAGCGGGTGGTCCGGGACGCCGACCTCGTGATCACGGTGAGCCGCGAGGCCGGCCTGGAACTCCCCTCATCGCCGCGCGACCTCGAGATTGTGTCGAACTACGTAGACCTCGACACGCTACCCGCGGCGTCGCCCCTGCCGCCGGCGACGCGGCCACTAAGGCTTTGCTTCTCGGGCGTCTTCAATGCCATGTTCGCGCTGGCCGACACTGTCCGGGCCATTTCTCTGCTTCCCCAGGGCTCGACCGAATTGACTCTGGTGGGTGACGGCGACGACAAGGCCTCGCTGGTGAGCCTGGTCCACGAGTTGAGGCTCGAGCCTTTTGTCCACTTCCACGGCTGGCGCCCCCGCGACGAGGCGCTCGCGACCATCCAGAGATCGCACCTCTGCTTGCTGCCGCTCCGCGACAACGCTCTCACCCGCACTACGGTTGGCAACAAATTGTTCGAGTACATGGGGCTTGGCCGGCCCGTGCTCTGCTCAGCGGTTGGAGTGATGGCGCGTCTGGTGGGTGAAACGGGTGCGGGCATCATCGTGGAGCCCTGGACCAGCGAGACCGTGGCCGCCGCCATCGCCGATCTGTCGGAGCGGCCTGAGCGACTAGCCGTGATGGGCGGGGAAGGCGCGCGGGCGGTGCGGACCGTCTACAACTGGGGTCGCGAACGGGAATCACTATTGAGTGCGTACCGCCGACTGGAGAGAGCCCGCTCTGGAGCTGGAGTGTGACCGAACCCAGCTCCACTTGGCTCAGGGTTCCGCCTCCGGACAAAATGGGCCGTCCCGGCCCCCTACTCCTGCGCTTCGCCGCGTGGCTACGCGCCTCCGCCCGCCAGGCTGCCCGACCGATCGCTACTGACGATGCCTACCTCGACTGGGAAGCCTCTTCGGCCGGCACCGCCTGGGACTACTACCAGCGCTTCCTGCCGCGGGAGGGACGTTTGCGCATCCTCGACGTGGGCGCGGGGCCCAGCGGCCGCACCGCGCACTACGCACGGAGTCGCGACGCACTCTTCATGTGCCTGGACCTTGACCACGAGCTCCAGAGAGTCGCCTCGCGTAACCTCGCCGACGAGCTGCGGGACCGGGTGGTCCCGGTGGTCGGTGAAGCCGGCTGCCTGCCGTTCCCGGCCGGAAGCCTCGACGCCTGTCTTTGCGAGAATGCCCTGGAGCATTTCACGGCTTCGGATCAAGCCATTCGTGACATGGCCCGGGTCCTCAGACCCGGCGGCCTGTTGCTGGCCCTTCTTCCGCCATGGCGAGGACCTTTCGCAGGGCACTTGTCACGCCTCACTTGGCTCCCTTGGATCCACCTCCTCCCGCCCTGGGTATTCCTCCGACTGCTCTGCGCTCTGCAGCCTGGTCCGGAGGCGGTCGAGCGCGCGCGCCGGGCTCATGTCACGGCAACCTACCTTGCCACGCATCTCAACGGCTGGCCGCTCAAGCGCGTCCTCCAAGCATTCGAGGCTTCCCGCAATCTCGCTTTGGTGGATGCCTATGTCCTCGGCGAGGGACGGGTGGGGCGCGTGTTGCGCTTCATTCCCTGGCTCGGCGAGTTTTTTACGGGAGCCATCTATCTCGTGTTCCGCCGCCTTGAGGCCGAGCGGACCATGAGACTGAGCTTTGGCCGGCTCCTCTGGACGACATTGCGCGGCCGCTCGCACCGGCGTTTGGAAGACTGACCTTGGAAACGCTTGCCTCTACGACGCGGCCGGGTGGAGCGGAGGCCCTGCGCGCCGGGACTTCACGCCTTCCCGTGTCGGTAGCCATCCCAGCTCGAGACGAGACGGAGACGATTGTGGCCTTGCTCGACAGCCTTCTCAATCAGACCCATGCCCCGGAAGAAATCATCGTTGCCGACGGCGGTTCTAAGGACGGCACTGCCGAAAAAGCCAGGGGCTACGCGGCGCGCGGTGTGATAACTCTGGAAATCGGACCTGCCTTCCCCGGCCGCGGACGCAATGCCGCGATCCGGGCCGCTCGGCACGAGTGGATTGCGCTTGTCGATGCGGGGTGCGTACCAGACGTGGGTTGGATCGAGGCGCTTCTCGAACCTCTTACCACCGATCCGACCCTCGAGGTTGTTTGCGGGGAGCACGTTCCCATACTCGACGACGAGTGGGACTGCGCCCAGGCTCTCACCCTCGTAGCTCCGCGTCAGCACAGTACATCTCTGCGCCCACCCAGCATCGTTTCCACACTGCTCCGCCGTTCGGTCTGGGAGCGGGTCGGTGGGTTCCGGGAGGACCTGCGGGCGGCGGAAGATCTCGTGTTCTTCACAGCCGTCGCCGCGGCGGGTGCGCGTGTGGCCCGTGCGCCCAGAGCCATCGTGCGCTGGCGCTTGTCTCCGGGCCCAATTGCCGCCTTCCGTCGCCTATCTCTTTACTCGCGCCACCACCTCCGAGCGGGGCTCTTCCGAACCTGGCACCTGCGGGTTCTGTCCATGGATTTGGTCGCACTCCTCTTGCTCTGGGCGTTGCCGCTATCAGAAGGTGTGGCCGCGCTCCTCGCCGCCCTCGCCGGACGCACGATCCTCACGGCTTGGAAGCGTCGTGAAAACGTGCCCGGCCCGCGGCCCCTTACCCCCCTCCGGCTCGTCAGGGTCGCAGTGCTCATCGTGCTGGCGGACATCGCGGCGTGGTTCGGGGTCTTTCATGCCGCCTTCGGCTGGCGAAGGGCGCCGTGAGCCTCGACAGCCTCTACATCGCATACTGGAGCCTGCGAGATCCCCTTTGCCAGAGCCAGGTGTTGCCTATCCTCCGCGGGCTCGCCGCCGATGGCTACCGGATGGGGCTCATGACCTTCGAGAACCCGCGTTGGGCGATGCCGCCGGAAGAGCAGCAAGCAGTGAGCGCCGAGCTCCGCGGTCAGAGAATCGAATGGCTCCCGCGACAATACCATTCGCAGCCTCCGACCTTCTCCACAATCCGTGACATTCTCGGGGGCGCCATCCGGGCGCGGAAAGAGCGGCCGCGACTCGTCCATGGCCGAGGTTCCGTAGCTGCCGCGGTCGCCTATATGGCCACCCGCGGATCGGGCGCTCTTTTTTTCAACGATGCCGACGGGCCACTCTCGAAGGAGTATGTGGAAGCCGGAATCTGGAAGGCGGGCTCTCCCGTCGCGAAAATGGTGGCCCGCGCGGAGGATCTCTTTCTCGACGCGGCCGATGCGAACGCGGTCCTGACATCCGTGCGTGCGACAGAAGTCGCGCGTCGGTCCCGGGCCGAACCAACCGTCCTGCCCTGCGCCGTGGAGAGCGAGTTGTTCCGCCCGCGCCCAGTTGAAGCAGAGAAGATTCGACGGGAACTCTCGTTGGCGGGCACGGTCTTCATATACGCGGGAAAGGTCGGAGGTTGGTATCTCGTCGAACCTATGATGGATTTTGTGGCCGCTTACCAAGGCCTGGGGGAGGCGACCACTCTGCTCGTCCTGACGACCGGGCCGGGGGAGCCCTTCCAGCGCACCGCCGCCACCCGCAACGTCGTTTGTCGAGTGCGTAGTGCCACCCGAGAAGAAGTGCCGGCATATCTGTCTGCAGCCAATGTCGGTCTGAGCTTTCGGTTGGCGACGCCCTCGCAGCGCGCTGCGTCCCCCGTGAAAAACGGAGAGTATCTCGCTTGCGGACTGCCCGTGGTCTCGACCGCAGGAGTCGGTGATTACAGCAATTTGATTGCCGCCCAGGGTGTGGGTGTCGTGGTCGAGTCTCTATCGCCGGAAGAGCTTCGCCGGTACGCATCCAACCTTCGTGACCTTCTCTTCGGGGACCCAACCTTGGCCCGCCGTTGTCGAGAGGCCGCCCTCGCGCACGCCGGGTTGAAGGAGGTCGTCCTCCCGCGATACCGGGCGCTCTACAGTCGCCTGCTGGGGTCAGGAGCGCGAGTCTGATGAAGCCTCAGCCGTTTCGCGTTCGTTGTTCTTGAGAGCTCGCCCGGGCCTCGGCCCGCGATGCCGGCCGTATTGAAAAGCGCGTCGGCCACCAGAGGGCAGCCGGGCGAGGCGGGGGCGTGCCTCCCAGGCCCCAGATGTCGCGTTCGATGACTCGAAATGCGAGCGCGTGCTCCACGACGTGGGTGTCGACGAGGGAATCGTTCAACCAAAACGAAATCGTGTAGTGGCCCGGTACCAGGGGCACCCGGCCAAGTTCGCAATGGATGGTACCCGCGGAGGCGGGAGCCGAGAGCGGCTCGGCGGTTGGCTGATAGCGGTTGTTCGCGTGCAGCACCTCGACGCCAGTCGAAGAGTTGATACCAAAGCCGAAGCGAGGATTCGCCACCGGAGTTGTTGCCTCGAATTCCACGACCAGGCCGAGGCTACCCCCCAGCGGGCAAAGGTCTGACGCGATGCCATCGATTTCCAGTCTGGCCTCGGTCATCCAGAAGCTCGTGCTGGGGGGTCGCTCGAATCCTATCCTGCCGCCAAGGCTGACTTCCCGATGTGCACCGAGGTAAGCCTCGACGCATCGTTCAACGTCGCCCTCGGCAACCAGCCGTCCTTCACTGAGGACGATTGCGCGGTCGCAGAGCGCCCTAACCGCCTGAAGGTTGTGACTCACGAAGAGAACCGTTCGGTCGCTCTTTCCCGCGACCTCCTTCATCTTGCCCAGGCAGCGTGCTTGGAATTCAGCATCCCCGACAGCCAAGACCTCGTCCACGATGAGGATCTCGGGGTCCATATAGGCAGCGACGGCGAAGCCTAGCCGTACAAACATCCCGGAGGAATAGTGCTTGACCGGGGTGTCGAGGAATCGCTCTACCCCCGAGAAGGCGATGATCTCCGGAAATCGTCGATCTATTTCCGCCCTCGTCATCCCGAGAATGCAGCCGTTCAAGTAAACGTTTTCCCTTCCCGTAAGCTCAGGATGAAACCCGGTACCCACTTCCAGAAGGCTCCCGACCCGGCCCCATACCCTCGCCTCGCCGGAGGTCGGTTCCATGATTCCGGAGAGAAGCTTGAGCAGCGTGCTCTTGCCGGCCCCATTCGGACCGATGACGCCCAGGACTTCTCCCCGGTGCACTTCAAAGGACACGTCGGACAGGGCGTAGAGGGTCTCTTGATTGCTAGAGCTCCTTTGCCGGAACAACTGGGCCACTGCCTCGCCAAGCGTCGTAGCCCTCTCGGCCCTGTGACTGATGACGTAAGACTTCGAGACTCCCGAAACCGCTACCGCTGGCCGCTCAGATGACATCTGCGAATCGTCGCTCTGCTCTCGCGAAAAACAGCCAGCCGGCGACGAAGAGGGTCGCGCTGACGAAGAACGCCAGGAACACCAATCCGTCGGCTTCGGTGCGACGCCCGAGGGTCGAATCACGCAACCCATCGACCATGACCGCTAGCGGATTCAAGCGATACATGACGCGTGCCCTCTCCGGGACCACCTCCATCGGATATGCGACGGGGCTCATGAAGAGCAGGATCTGAAGGGCGAACGGCAGAAGGTGTTGGACATCTCTATAGGTGACAGCAAGACTCGAGAGAAAGAAACCGAGCCCAAGGGAAAGGCCGAGTAGACCAACAAGCCACAGGGGTACGAACAACATCGTGAGCGTCGGCCGGAGTCCACTCACAAAGAGAAGGGGCACCAACGCCAGGAGCGAGACAACAAAATCCACGATTGGCGCTATTGCCGTGGACAGCGGAACCACGAGACGCGGGAAGGAGACTTTCGTTATCAGCTGAGGCTGATTGACTAGGCAGGTGGTTGCCCTGGTCAGGGTCACGCTGAAGATCGACCAACCCACGAGTCCGGTGAAAGCCACCAGAAAATACGGCGCACCTCCACCCTTGAGCCCGGCTAAACGTCCGAAAACAAGGGCTATAGCGGCCGCACCCAGCAGCGGCTGCAGGATCACCCAAGCCGTACCGAGAACGGTCTGCCGGTATCTGAGCTTCAGTTCGCGGAACCCTAACAGAAGAAGGAGGTCGCGATAACGCCAGATCTCTTGGAGGTTGATCATGCGCCAGCCTTCACGCCGGCGAATGACCATGGGCGTTTCCTGCCAAGCCATGGGACATTCTACAGCCATCGCGGATGGTTGACGGCGAACGCGAAGTGAGCGAAGGAGCTAGAGTCGGCGCGGTAGCCTAGGGGTTGCCTGTCACACCAGCCCGAATCTCATTGGAGATCGAAAAGGCGTTCTCACCGATGACAACGAAATCGCGGTTTCGACTCGAGTGCCAGCGGAGGAAGTTGCGACTCATTGCCTCCTTGGGAAACATCCAGTCGTGGAACTCTATGACGATAACTGGAAACAGATCGAAAGCGGGGTCCTCCTCCGAGAAGAGGTCCTTCTCCGCGCCTTCCACGTCGATCTTCAGTATGAACGGATTGCCGCGATGCTCTCGCAGCAATCCCGATACCGTCACAGCGGGCACGGTGTTGCCGGCCGTGGTGGGCTGGGCTAGTGATGTCCGGTAAGCCCACTCACCCAGCCCGGGATCACTGACCACAAGCGCTCCCGGCCTGGAAGCAACGCCGGCTTTGATGGGCAGGACGGCGGACAACGAGGACGCATTGCGCTCGAGAAGGACGAAATTCCCTTCCTCTGGCTCGATGGCCAATACCCGGCACCTTGGAAAATCCAGCGCGAACCAGGCCGACGTTGCGCCGATGTTCGCCCCACAGTCGATGATCAGGGGATCGGGGCAGGACTTGTAGAACGCCCGAATCTCAACGTCCCGCTGGAGGTGCCCGAGCCAATATTCCCTTCGCTGGAACACCTGCTCGATGACGCCCAGATCCGCCCGCGTGTGTCGATGGAAAAAGGGGACCTGCGAATTCAAGATCAGCTTTCCCCTTCCGCCACCGGTTATGGCCACCGAGCACTCACTCCCTTCCTTTGGTGCGACGTCTCCCCGGCGAACGGTCAGAAGGCGAAGTAGGGCGGGCGGCAGAATATCTCTGAGGAGGGCCTTAGCGGTCGCGAGCACTCAAGCTCCGCCGCCACGATGGGAGGGGGCAAAGAAACCTGAGGAAGCGCGTCGATGTGTCACGGGCGACTGGTTTCGAGAGGTGCCCATAGAGCAAATCGGTGCAGTCATTGGACCCGGGACGCGGCGAGGGCGTGCGCTTAGCAAGATGGGCTCTCGGTGGTTTGCCCATTCAAGAACTGCCGGCTCCTATGCCCTCCCCGGACCCCGTGCTCGCGTAACGGCGCTCGAGCTTGGCACAGGTTACCTAGAGTCACCATGAGGGTCAATCCATTGGTATCGCGGGTTGCCCTGAAGATCTCGCCGCCTAGGATCGGCTCTCGTGATCAATCCTGCCAAAGGGCGGTGCCCCACGAAGCATGACCTCGAGGTTCCGACTCCGGCCCGCCCTTGTTTTCAGTCGGCTCTACAGAGGTTGGTGGAAGAGACGGCGATTCGGCTTTCTTCCTCCTCAGGTCCATGCCAACATGCTCCGCGGTGGCTAGGAGCCTAGAACAACTACGCCGGCGAGGGCGTTTCGTAACATCCGGCCACCGCCCCGCGCATGGCCCTCCTCTCGCAGCCCGCGGCGCGGGCCTCGCGACGACCCTGAAGGGCGTGTCCCTCGCTCCCCTCGGCCAGGATCGGCTTCCTGTCGCATCGGCTGGGTACCGCGCGCTCATGGGAGGCCCGGTCGACCGGTACGAGTGGGCGCGGTACCGCTGCCCTAGAGAGCCTGCCCCTGGATCGACAAACGGGGCCAGTCCTTGAACGCGGCGGGCACGACCTGGAGTTCTGTTCCCTCGGCGGCACGGGCGGGGATAGCGCACATGCCGCAATTGGATGCGCTTCGGGCCGTGGCCGTATTCCTGGTTCTCGTGTGGCATTGGTGGCCGCACGGCGGCACCGTGAATGCGATCAACAACGGTCGGATAGGTGTTGTCTTTTTCTTCGTGCTCAGCGGTTTCCTGATCAGCCGGATACTCCTTGAGCAACGCATCGCCGCCAAGCAAACCGGGGTGTCACGTCTTCAAGTGCTGGGTGCTTTTTTCGTACGCCGGGCCCTTCGCATCCTTCCCATCTACTACGTGACTATCCTTTTGCTGACTCTGCTGCCATGGACACCAGAGTCGTGGTGGAAGAACCTCGGCTACTTTGCGACTTATACCGCCAACGTTCGGTTCTGGCAGCAGGGTTGGTCGTTCGGTGCTCACCTCTGGACGCTCTCCGTCGAGGAGCAGTACTACTTGGCCTGGCCCTTGGTACTCCTCTTTGTCAACCTCCGCCTGCTACCCGCTCTTCTCTGCTTGATCGTGGCGGCCGCTCCTCTCTGCCGCTTCCTCGGAGCGGGCCACGAGCTCGTCTACGTTCTCACTCCGTGCTGCCTAGACAGCTTCGGCCTGGGGGCCGCGCTTGCCTATATGTGGGTGTGCCGCCCCCTGAACGAGAGGCACTTCCACTACGCGGCCGCCGGTCTGACGGGCGTGTTGGCACTTCTCACGGCCTGCGGGCGGGCGGGTCCAAGGGTTGTTTGGGAACCGCTCCTCCTCTCTCTGGCCGGTGTTCTGTTGGTTGGCAAGACAGCGCGGGGCTTCACGGGGCCGGTTGGCCGACTTCTGCAGTTGAAACCGATCACTCACGCCGGAAAGATCAGCTACGGTATCTACCTATTTCATCCGTTCGTCGGCTACTACTACGAGAGGCTGCATGCGCATGCCGCGGCCTTTGACTGGAGGTTGCCATTCGGGAGGCGGCTTCTTGTGCCACACTTTGGCCCGGAAGTGATGTTTGTTCTCTACACGCTGCTCAGCTTTGCTCTGGCCGCGCTCTCATGGTCGACGTTCGAGAGGCCGATCAACGATCTTCGACGACGGTTTGGGTACCTTGGCAAGCACGAGCCCCTGCCTCATGCCTGAAGACTGCCTGGAGCCCTTCTTGGCAACCTGCTTAGACCGGGCCTGGCCGCGCCCCGATATCCGGGCACCGTCCGCTTATCTTGACGGAGAGTTGCCATCGGCGACCGCTTGAATCACGGGAGGGATTTCATTGAATTCGCTCGAGCGCTGGCTCTTGGCACAGCTGCACGAAAGGCAGTATTGGGAGCAGGAGGCGACGGGAATTGCCGGGGGCCAGATCGCAGACCCCACCTGGTACAAGGATCGCGCGCGAAGCTTCCTCCAGATCCTGGAGACGCTAACCGGAGGCGAGCCTGCCGCTGCCTTGGGTCACCGGGTCGTCGAAGTTGGCAGCGGCCCGGTTGGAATCGTGGCCTTCATTCAAGCCCCCGATCGACACGCAATCGATCCCCTGGGCGATTACTACGGGGCGCAACCGGAGTTCGCGACGTTCCGGGACCGGGCCGTGACTTACACGACTGCCCGAGGCGAGGACTTGCCTTTCGAGGACGGGTCGGTCGACACCCTCATCTCCGAGAACGCCCTTGACCACGTCGAGCTTCCACGCCGTGTCGTCGCAGAGTTTGCGCGGGTCCTGAGACCTGGAGGGCGACTTTTCCTTCGGGTTGAGGTTTATCTCCCGGTTGGCGCCGCCATCCACTGGACTCTGGCGCGTACCCGTCTTGACCCCCTGCACCCGCACACCTTCACGCCTAGAAGCGTAGTGAGAATGCTTGCGGGGATGGATTGGGCCCCGCTCTATCAGGAGCTGAGCGAGTACGCGGTCGCTCGGCGGAAGGGTTTGGCATCACCCTCACGGCGGGGACGCCTTCTTGCCCTCATGGGCATGAATGCGATCATTCAGACGTTGGTGGTGCAGAAGCGGTGAACGGTCCTCCCGGGATCGCGCGATCAACTCCCCCGCGGATCTCTCGCCCCCGGGAGATCGGACCTGGCCGGGGATGAGAAGCGCCTGGTCCTGGCTGTCGTGAGACCGGCCGTGGCCCTGAAAGCGCGGGGGGCTTGCCAAGCCCATTGATCGACTTTACGATGCGACCGTGCCCGGTACCCTCACCCTTCCAGGCCTCTGGGTGGCTTACGCGGCGGGGGCGACGCTGGGCCTCGCGTCCGCTGCTTTGGAATGGCTGCTGGGCGGGCGACTCATACCCCCGGAGGCCGCGGCGGCGTACGGGATCTTCGGCGGTTTCACCGCCAGCGGGCTGCGCTGGGCTTTGGGTTTTCGCTTCGGCCCCGGGCCCGCCCGCACAGGGGCCCTCTCCGCGGTCGGTGCCTTCGGCTCGCTCTATCTAGTCTATTTCGTGAATGTCAAGATCCTCCCCAGTGAGCCTTACTACTCTGTGCGCAGCATCTTGGCGGATCTTGTGGTTCTCGCCGCAATCGTGGCCGCGGCGGTCTTGGTGGCGCACTCTCGCCGGGCCCAGAAAGCGCGCGAGCGGTGGGGTCGCCCGATGGTGTTTTTGGGGTTCGCCCTGCTTCTGGGGTGTTCGTCGGTTCTAGTGGCCCGTTGGCCGCATGCGCAGCCCGCAGTGGTAAGGGGAGGCAATGGCCCGGACCTGCTGCTCGTTGTTCTCGATTCGGCGAGACGGGACCGGTTCGGTCTCTATGGGAGCGTTCGCCCTACCTCCCCCGCAATCGACAGCCTGGCTCCCCGCGCGCGCATTTTTGACGCGGCCTACGCGGCGTCCTCTTGGACCGTGCCTTCCGTCTCCGAGATCCTCGGTCTCGGCTTGGTGGAGCGAACCCAGGTCCGAACCTTGCCCGAACAGCTTGCCGGCCTGGGCTACGTGACCGCCTGCTTCACCGACAATCCCCACATGAGGCGAGAGAGCTCATTGATGCGCGGGTTCGACCGGGTGGAGCGGAGCGTAGGGGAGTGGCGGCGGGTTCTTCAGGGCACAATCGTCAGTGAATTCATCGAAAGGCTGGACCCCGGGGATGACCAACGGCTGGCCGATCGGGCACTGGCGTGGGCCCGTCAACAGAAGGGTCCGTTTTTTCTTTACGTGCAATTGATGGATTCGCACACCCCCTATCGCCGACCTCCCATTGACGGCAAGCGGCGCAATGGCCGCCGCATCGAGTTCCCGCGCGCCGGCATGGAGATGACCGAGGAAGAGACGGAGGACGTGGTGGCCCGCTACGAGGCCGGCATCCACAGCGCAGATGCAGCGGCGGGACGCCTGGTCACGGCCCTCACGTCCCGGGGACGATCTGCACTCGCTGCGGTGACATCCGACCACGGGGAGAGCCTCGGGGAGTCAGGTCGGTGGTTTCACGGCGGAACCCTAGCTCCGGAGCTCTTGGCCATTCCTTTGCTGCTGGTAGGCGAAGGCGTGTCTCCAGGGCGAATCGCCACTCCCGAGGGGCATGAAGCTATCCGTCCGACCTTCTTGGCCGCGGCGGGCGCTCCTTGCCCGGACTGCTCCGGCCCCGACCTTCGGGTGGCGGTCGGAGACGGCATCATCGAGGGTGCGCTGCCCCCCCACCTCGTCTACCGCCTCACGAAGCGGTTCAAGCTGGTGATCGACAACCGGGAAGGGGTCAGGTCGCTCTTCGATCTGCGAGGCGATCCCCAAGAATCGAAGGACATCGCCCGCCAGCGTCCGCAAATCACAGAGAGCCTGGCCGTGGGCCTCGCTTTGAATGGCGGGGAGCGCGAGCGCGCTCCGATCCCAGCCGAACTCCGAGAGAGGCTAAACTCCCTCGGGTACGCACAGTAGCCGGCTGAGGAGATGTTGGGAGGGTGAGCATTCCTCAAGCCATCTTGGCCTCTTGGCTGGGCCTGACCCTGCTCGCTCCCTCCCTCACCTGGTCGCAAGAGCCGCCAAATCCCGAGACCCCCCCCGCGGAGCGACCTGGCCTTTTCCACTTTGGCCCCCTCTACGTCACACCCTATTTCCACATCGGCAATGTCGGCCTGGACACCAACGTCTTCTACTCGGCGACGGGCCGACAGACCGATGTAACGGCCACCGGGGGACCGGGGCTGGAGCTCTTGCTTCCCCTGGGAGCCGAGGCTCGCTTCCGCGTCAACGGAACGTTCGATTACCTCTACTTTGTGCGGACGGCGTCGCAGCGCCGTTGGAACGATAGCGGCGACGCGCGGCTGGAGTTCAAGACCGGACGGTCGGAGGGAAGCGTCGTGGAGTCGTACGCCCGGACCTTCACGCGTCCCAACCTCGAGGTCGATCAGCGGGTTCTGCAGACCACGGAGATGACGCAGTTGGATCTGAAGCGCCGGCTCTTCGGGAGGATCTCCCTCACCATCGGGGGCCTGCGGTCGAAGGCCGACGTAGACGCGGGCCAGTTGTTCCTGGGCACGAACCTTCGCGCCACCCTCAGCCGCGACGAGTACCGAGCGGCGGCCGGCCTAGGCTACGGGCTCACCGTCAAGACGTCCTTCGTGATCGAGGCCGACCAGCAGTGGGACCGTTTTCCGTTCGACACCGCGCGAGATGCGGACTCCAATCGGTTCGCGGCCGGCTTCCGGACCGACGAGACCGCTCTCATCTCCGGGAGGCTCCTGGGGGGGGTGCGCCTGCTCCGCCCGAAGGCACTTCCCGGCACTGAGAAACAGACGCCTTACGCCGATGTTGACGCCACCTTGAACGTTTCGAAGCGAACCAAGATCAGCGGCAGCTACAGCCGCGACCTGGTCTTCTCCGCCTTCGCGCCGGAAGGGCCCACTCCCACGGTGACGATGGAGGTGATCGGAGCCCGGATCGAGAAGTTCCTCGGAGACCGCGTGGATTTGAAGCTCTATGCCCGGGAGACACACTTGGTCACCGACGGAGCCATCATCGTGGTGATCCCGGGGCAGGCACCTGTAGTGGCCGTGCGCGATGACCGGGCCCGGGAGGCCGGGGTGGATCTCGGATACTTCTTCCGGCCGCAGTTACGCATGGGGGTGGCCGCCAGCTACATCGATCGGCACTCCACAATCTCGTACTTCGGCATCTCGGGGCTGCTCGTGGGTGGCACCGTCCAGTACAACCCGGGGCGACGGCTGCCCTGGTGAGTTTGACGGCCGCAGCGGCGCTGGGCAAAATGAGTTGATGCGTCATTTGTTCGGGCTTGCCCTCGCCGTCGTGTGCACCTGGGCCGTGTTCGCCGACGAGTACGAGATCGGCGCCGGGGATGTGCTTCAAGTGACGGTGCTGGGCCAGGCCGAGATGACCGGCAACTTCGCCGTGGACACAGAGGGATTGCTGACCTTCCCCGTCCTGGGCAAGGTGAAGGCGTCCCAGATGTCGACCCGGGAATTGGAGCGAAAGCTTACGACGCTCCTCGCCGACGGGTACATCAGGCGCCCGCAGGTCACGGTCACGGTGCACGAATACCGCAGCCAGAAGGTGTTCGTCACGGGAGAGGTTCAGCGGCCGGGGCCATACGCTCTCAAGGCCGACCGGTCTCTGCTGGCTCTCCTCGGGGACATCGGCCCCTTGACCCCCAACGCCGGCCACGAAGTCGTCGTGATGCGTCCTCCGCCCGGTGCCGCGGGGCCCGTCATCCCGCTCCCCCCCGCTCCGCCGGGAGGTGAGAGCTCGGGCTCTCCGGATGCCCTCACCCCTCCCGTCGCGGGTTCAGCCCTGGAGGTTCCGGGTGCTGACGTCTTCCACATCAGCCTGCAGGAGCTTCAATCAGGAAACCCGGAACGCAACATTCTGCTCCAGGCGGGCGACAACGTGTACATACCGCGGGCGGCGCAGGTCTACATCACGGGCAGCGTCGTCCACCCCGGACCCTATCGATTCCAAGAGGGAACGACGCTTCTCCAGGCCCTGACCGTGGCGGGGGGCGTTACGGAGCGGGGTTCGGCGAAGCGGGTCAAAGTCATCCGCACCGTGGCGGGTAAGAAGCAGGAGGTCAAGCTGCAGTTGAGCGACCTCGTGCAGCCCGAAGACACGATCGTGGTGCCCGAGCGCTTCTTCTAGCCGTCGAAGCCCTACGGCGGCAAGCATTTGAGGTATACTAGAGAGAGTTATCCCTCTGCTTAGCGAGGTGCCATGAACGAACAGGTGGTCCTCCAGGACGCTCGCCGCTACCTGGCGATGATCCACAAGCGTCGAGGGATCTTGATCACCTGCCTGGCCCTAAGCTTGGTCGTCGCCGTCCTCTATAACTACACCACGCGCCCCGTTTACCAAGCTACGGCCCAAGTTCTCATCGACCGCGACACGCCCAACGTCCTCCCCAACAAGGAATTGGTCGACGTCGTGCAAGCGGGCGCGGACTACTACCAGACGCAGTACCAACTCCTGCGCGGCCGCATGCTGGCCCAGAAAGTAGTGGAACGACTGGGCATGCAGAAGGGTGCCGAGTTCCAAACCGGTCCCTTGATGACGCCCTGGGAGCGCTTCCAACGACGCTTCCTGGGAAAACTGCCCGCCGCGACCCTGGACAGCGACGGCATGCTGCTCTCGCCCGCGGTAGCGGCCTTCCGGTCCCGGGTCACGGTCGAGCCGGTCCCGGGCAGTCGCCTGGTCAACCTGCGCTTCACCGCGTACGACCCGGACCTCGCCGCCCAGGCCGTCAACGCCCTGGCCCAGCTCTATATCGAGCAATCCCTGGAGTTTCGGTTCACCACCTCTACCGAAGCCACGGGCTGGCTCGGAGACCGCCTCAAGGAACAGCAACTGAAGGCGGATCTCGCGGAGAAGGCCCTCCAGCAGTACCGCGAGAAAGAGGGCCTCGTCAATCTCGAGGAGAAGCAGAGCCTCGTCGAACAGAAACTATCCGCCTTGAACGCGGCCATGTTGAACGCCCGCACGGAACGCATCACCAAAGAGACCGTCTACAACCAAATGAGGAACCTGGGGTCCTCCCTCGAGACTTTTCCCCTGGTGCTGGGCAGCCCCGTGGTCCAGAACCTGAAGACGCAGCTCGCCGACCTGCAGAAGGACCAGGCCCGTCTCTCGGAGACGCTCGGGGACAAGCACCCGGACATGATCAAAGTGCGGAACCAGATCCGGGCTACCGAGGAGAAGCTCCGCAACGAGATGCACAACGTCGTGCGGGCCGCGGAGACGGACTACCGGACGGCTGGCCAGCAGGAGGCCAACCTCCAGGCCAGCCTCGAAGTCGTGAAGCGCGAGGCTCTCGAGGTCAACCGAAAGGCGATCGAGTTCGGGGTCTTGAAGCGCGAGGTGGAGAGCAACCAGCAGCTCTACAAGGAGCTGCTCAACCGGAATAAGCAGACGGGCCTCGAGACCGAGCTCAAGACCACCAACATCCGGGTGGTGGAGAAGGCGGAGGTACCGCGGGCGCCCATCTCCCCCCAGCGGATGCGGAATTATGAGCTCGCGGTCCTCATCGGCCTCGCCCTCGGCATCGGCCTCACCGTCCTTTTCGAGCACCTCGACAACACGCTCAAGACGCCGGAGGACGTGAAGGAGCACCTGGGCCTGCCTTTCTTGGGAATGGTGCCAGACGTGGGAGCCCGGCCGACGGCCGCGGGCACCCCCCGGGCCTCGCCCCTCATCTTGAAGAACCCCCAGTCCGCGGTGGCGGAGTCCTACCGCGTCCTCCGCACGAACCTGATCTTCTCTTCCGCGGAAACCACGGGCCGGGCGCTCGTCGTGAGCAGCGCCAACCCCGGCGAGGGGAAGACAACGACGGTCGCGAACCTGGCTTCGTCCCTCGCCCTCAACGGAGCCAGGGTATTGGCCGTCGACGCCGACCTCCGGCGACCCACCATGCACCAGCATTTCGGAATCGCCAAGACGCCGGGCCTCACCGATCTGATCGTGGGGAAGTGCCAAGCCTCCCAGGCCATCCAGGCCACACGCTTCAAGGGCTTGCAGGTCTTGCCCTGCGGCTACGTGCCTCCGAACCCGGCGGAGCTTCTGGGCTCGCCTGCGATGAAGCACGTCGTGGAAGCCCTGAAGAGCCATTACGACTGGGTGCTCATTGACACCCCCCCCATCCTGGCCATGGCCGACACCCCTGTTCTCTGCCCCCTGGTGGAAGGCGTCATCCTCGTGGTGGGGGCGGAGGTGAGTGGCCGGCCCACCCTCCAGCGGGCCGTAGACCAAATCCTCAACGTCGGAGGGAAGATCACCGGGGTCGTCCTCAACAAGGTCAACCTCGAGCGTAACTCCTACTACTACGGGCAGTACTACGGAGAGTACTACCGGGCCTACTACGCGGAGGGCTCCTCCCGGCAGATGCGGGCGGCGGGCGACGAGCCCCGGCCCGGACCCCGACCCGTCCGGCGGTCGTGAGTCCATAGCCCTCAAGCACCGCTTGAAATGGGAACCCGAAAAGTGCTATGGTATAAGGGTCTCTCTCTGAGGACCGACATGCGCAAAGCCGCCGCCGTAGTTCTCGCGGGCCTCCTGAGCGCACCCCCGGTGAGCCTCGGATCGGCCCCTGTGCTGGGGACGATCCAGGGGGTGGTGACCCTGGATGGGCGACCCCTGAGCGGGGTGGCGGTGGCCTTCATCGACCTCCAATCCGGCAACGTAGTGCGGGCCACGACGGGCTCCAATGGGGCCTTCGAGACCAGCGCCGCGGCCGGGCAGTACGCGGTGACGACGGAGAGCCAGGCGGGCCTGGTCGTGGGCCGGGCGCCGGTGCGGGTCGCGGTCGTGCCGGGGCGCGTAGCTTCCGCCGAGATCGAGCTCTTCGCCCAGACGACGGCGATGCTGCAGGAGCCCCCCCAGAAGCCCACGGCGACCACGACGACGCCGAACATCCCGGCGGCGCAGCAGCAGCCTCCGACCACGACCGCCCCCACCACCGGCGCCGGTGCCGCAATCAACTTCGAGCCCGTGACCTGCTTCGTGGCGGGGGAGTTCCCCCTCCTCGACGCTGGGATCGAGCCCCTGTCGAGCGTCGCGCGGGCCCGGACCTACTTCAAGGCGGCCCAGGGAGCGAACTTCTACTACGTGGAGATGACCCAGGAGGCAGGACGCTTCTTCGGCAAGCTCCCCCGGCCCAAGATAGAGGCGAGCCCGCTCACCTACTACCTCCAGGCCACGACCACCGAGTTCGAGGAGAGCCAGACCCCCGAGATCGAGGCGATAGTGGTCGAGAAGAAAGAGGACTGCGGCGACCGCAAGATCGCCGCCTTCGGGCCTCCAGGCGAGGTCACCGTCTTCTCGGCCGCCACCGGGGCCTCCATCGCACCCCTCGGCTTCGCGGCGGGCGGGGCGGCCATCGCCCTCGGCACCGTCCTGCTCATCCTCGGCGGGGCCGCGGCGGCGGGGATCACGACCGCGGTCGTGACCAACCCCCAGTCCACGCCCCCCCCGGCAACTCCCAGCCCCACCGCGATCCCGGTGGCCATCCCTACCCCGATAGCCACGCCGACGCCGATCACTACGTTCCGTTAGGAGGAGAGGGCCAACCGCTCTGGCCCGCCGAGCGGACGCTCAGCGCCAGGTGATTTGGTTCTTCAGGCTGTCGCCCTTGTTGGCGGTGACGAGGACCTCGGTCGACCAGGAGGTCGTGCCGTCCTTCCAGGATGCGGAGACCTCCCCGAGCAGGGCCCGCTGCTGCGGTTCCACATCCCGCACCTTGGAGGCGAACGGCGCTCCTGACCCCGTGCCGTTCACGGCGGTGGTGACGCTGATGGCCCCAACCCGGATCGCCTTCTTCCCATCGTTCACGAGGTAGAACTTCAGGCTGTAGTTGTCGTTGGGGCGAATGCCCGAGGCCGGGTTCATCTCGAACTCGATCCGGCCCAGGAAGTCGGGGGCCTTCTGGACGGCCGCCCCGTCGAAGCCGGCCAGCCCGTCCTGGGCCTTCTCCGTCTTGACCACCGTCCGGCCGGGGACGAACTTTTTCCGGGCGGCGTCGCGGAGGGCGATCGCATTCGTCCGATCGCCCGCGGCCTTGGCGTTGCCCGGGTCGAGCCTCAAGACGTCGTCCAGGGCGCCGATGGCGGCGTCGTACTGGCGGGAGGCGAGCGCGCTGTCCGCCTGCGCCTGGAGGCTGGCCACCTGGGCCGCGGTCTGCTGGGCGCGGAGCGCGTCCGCGGAGGGCCCTGTGGCAGTGGCGGCAGGACCGGGCGTCGGCCCCGCCTTCTTGGGGGAGGCCGAGGGGGTGGGAGGGGCGGGCGTCGCGAGGGTGGGCGGCGGCGTCGGCTTGACGATCGTGATCGCTTCTTCGACGGTGGGACGAGGGGTGGGCTCGACCGCCACCGTGGTGGGCGGGGGCGGAAGCGGAGGCAGGGTCGGATTCGGGATCTGTGAGGCCGGAGAGGGTGTTTGGACGACTCCGGGGGATTGGCCCGGCACCGGTAAGAAGCGCCGGGCCACGAAGAGCCCGCCGCCCACGACGGCGACGACGCCAAGGCCGAGAGCGGCGTAAAGGCCGGTCCGCGAGGAAGCCTTGCCGCGGGCGGGGACCGCGGGCGCGGCCGGAGACCCCGCCGGGTGAGGCCGCGGGCGCGGGCTCGGGGGAGCCTCCTTCTTGAGGGCGATGGGCTTTGCCGTCGGACTCACTCGGGGTGTCGGGGTGCTGGAGGCCGGTGGCGCGCTCGGACGGGGGGCATGGGGGGCGCTCGGCGGGCGCGGAGCCCGTGCTGGGGCCTCAACTTCCACATGGGGCGGGGGGGCGGGTCGTGGGATCGCGGGGAGGGTGGCCTCGCCCAGTGCCTCGTGCGCGGGGTTGAGGGCCATCGTTGGCTCCAGAGGCG
>Ga0210399_10000588_pt1 | contig 29005 bp, 23 predicted proteins | sample IncBWC14MmetaG_FD_150865 | JGI IMG/M metagenome (GOLD analysis project Ga0210399, IMG submission 150865) | Forest soil microbial communities from Barre Woods Harvard Forest LTER site, Petersham, Massachusetts, United States - Inc-BW-C-14-M | ecosystem: Environmental > Terrestrial > Soil >... | reverse complement strand
TCGATTTTCCTTCCTGCACCTAGGGATTTGCCTAGTGGCGCTCCACGCCCACTCGCGATAGAGAGTGCATAGACAAGCAGGTCCACGGGGATTCCCCAATATGAGCGGCGCTGTGCTCTCGCAATTTTGGCGCGTCTTGTCTATGCAAGGATGATGGTATCTAAGTTAAGAACCGACTTGAGCGTTCCATCGGAAGCTATTATTCCGCTCTGGAAAGAGCAAAGGAACTGATCACCGTTCTCACATTTACCACTACATTTGACGCCACGGGATTTTTTGGCCGCAGAGGGTCGCGGCACTCCGATTTAGTAGTCATTCGTTTCGACTCCGGACCGCAGCTGCCAACACGGCATCCCAACAAATGGGTTTCGCTTGGTTCCTCACTTTCCGAAGCGATTCAATCCGTAGACGCTGCCGTATCGAACGGCCAATTGTCATCCGTTGGTTGCCAGGATTTGTCAGGGTTATAAAGCTCCATTTCCCTGAAAATCTTCAGAGTATCCGGGCCCAAATCCTTCTGATAAACAATCCCCTGGTAGCTGACGATGAAGGTCTTCACTCCGGTGACGCTATATTCCGCCGGAGCAGCAGCGAGTGCGAAACCCCCGATCATTGCTCCCTCAACAACAAAATCTATCTTGCCAAGAGGAGCCGCGGGACCCTGCCCTTTCAAAATCTTGAAGTAATATCCGTGGTATGGCTTGGACTTATCCGTGTAGCCTTGCTGCAAGGCATCCGCGATGTTCTCTGCAATCGGCCCGCCAAGGGTTCCGTCCGGGTTCTTCCACACCAGACCGTCGTGTTTGCCAGGGGTGCTGATGACACGCTGTGCGTACTGGTTCACTTTCGCGTTATCGTGTTTTTCCAGAGCATATTCGTGCTGGGCATCCACATAGCCGCGGCAGATTTCGATTGCATCCAGTTCGTTGCTGCCGATGCGGCGGTAGAGCATCTCCTTGCGGCCGGCAGCGCTATCGAAGATCCACCTCCCAGTTCGCTTCACAATGGGGATCGCAAGAGGCCAGTCATCGTCTCCGACAACGAGAGTGGCTCGATTCGGATTCTTGTTGTCAATCACGATGGAGTTTTTCTGTTGCGATTTTGCGTAAAAAGCGGCTGCAATATTCTTGTCTTTGACGGGGTCCTCGGAAGAGACTAGGTCTTCACCCAGTGGTCCGAGAATCTCGATCAGGGCCGGAACATCAAACGTTTTCGTCGCCTGAATGAAAGCCTCGGCCGCGTCTTTCGGTGTAGCGAAGGTCTTCTGGCTTTGCTGCGGGGCTGCCGTTTCTTTCTTTTGCGATAGTGTGGACGACGCGGAGATAAGCGCCAGCGCGCATGCGAAACCAATGAACCACAGCCTTCTGACAGCAGTCCTTGCGTACGAATTCATCTCTTGCGATTTCATTTGCGTTTCCTTCTCCATAAATTGTCTACCTCCGTCGTCCGCCGCCACCACGCGAACCGCCACCACCCCCACCGCGAGAGCTCATGCTGGAACTGCCGCGGCTGCTACTGGCACGCGCCGAACTCGCACTCGCCCCACTCGAGCCACCACCAAGGGCACCTCCCTTGGAGCCGGCGCCCGAGGATACGCTGCGATTGCCTACGCGATCTCCCCCGCCACCGCCGCGATCTCCCCCGCCACCGGCACGGTCTGCCCCGCCACCGGCACGATTGCTTGCGCCTGACTGTTGCCCGCGCGAACCGGCGTCACGCGTGCTGGCTTGTGATCTGTTGCCCTGCTGAGAAATGTTCTGTCGGGCACCTGCCTGACGGTCGGATGTCGAAGCCCCTCGGGTTGTTCCTCCGTATTTATTGGCGGTTGCTTTATTGCCGTAGGGCGTTCCGCCCCGATGTTGCGCGTTGTGTTGCCAGCTATTGCCTCCTGCTCCGCCACGGTTGCCGCCGCCGCGAGTAGGTTGGTTGTTTACGCGGTTGCCGCCGTTGACGTTGCTGACGTTGCTGTTGCGGTTGAAATTGTTGTTATTGTTGATCGTGATGTCGTTGTTTCCGCCCCACCCGGAACCATAACCCCAACCTCCACCCCACGCTGCTCCCATAGCAAGTCCAACTCCAAAGGAAATTGCCATTCCTGCCGCATAATACCCCGCCGGCGGATAGGCAATGGGGGGGTAGGGGTAAGCTGGCGCGCCATAGACGACGACTGGGTCGTAGCTCGGAACATAAACGACTTGAGGATTAGCCTGTTCAATAACGATAACCTGTTTGGACTCCACCACCTTGGTTTCCACTTTCTGCTGTTCCGTGGATTTCAGGTTGCCCTTCTCCTGGGCCTTCTGACGCATGCGCTGCGCGGCGTCCATGACGTCACTTTGCTGCGCGAGAAACGCATTGCCGAGATCGGTGGTCCACTGAATGTCATCCGCCAAACGCTTGACCACATCCGGCATTGCGGCCAGGCCCTGGATGCTGGGATCCCAGGGCTGCTTTTGCACAGCATCCGCCAGCGCCTTGTCCTTCAAATTCTTGTTTTTCGCAAGCCATTGCTGGAGTTGAATAATTTCCAGCGGGTAAGTCGAAGCCACGAGCACTTGCGCAAGCATCGGGTCCGGGTACAGCGCGATGGGCGCAACCAGCGAGTCAAGTTGATCCGGGGGAATTTTGGGGGCTTCTTGCTCGTTTTGCGGAGCGGTCTGCTCCTGTGACTGAGCGGCTAGAATTGCTTCTCCGGGCGCAAGCAGCGCAGAACACAGAACGGCGACGAAGCTTTGCGCGACTTTCCAGAGAAATTTAGATCCGAGAGTTTTCATTTTCATAACTGAGCTTTCCTTCGTTGCATCCGCCCCTGTACAGATCCCTCCGCACTCCCGTCTCTTCTTTACAGGAACGGGCTTCCTTCGCCTGACTTTTAACCAGAAGGGTCGTTCCCACAACTAGGGAAATCCCTAATGGCCTGTGGATGGCTTCCTGTTCAAGTTCCGGCCGTTCGGCGAAATCTGCGGCCGAGGTGTACCCCGCGCTGACACAATTTTCATTTGGGTGCTTTCCAGGCGGCCGCCTGATATTTGCACCTGAGTTCGCGCCAAGCGACGCTGAAGCGAACTTATGGGAGGTGCCACACGACTTCACGTAGAACACTGCGTCATTGTCTCAGCAGCTGCAATTGTCAAGAGTAACAAGCAGGGCACCCAGATAAAGCGAGCTCTGCCGGGTATTCTCTCAGCTGGTTGTACCAGCGCCGGTTAAACGCGCACGTCAGGCATGTAGGTAAATCTACATTCACTGGTCCCATGACCCAGAACATCGGGAGCTACACGCCTGGTCTCGAGGTGAGCTCTGCGAGGTTGCTGCTACTTTAAGTCCACCGGAGGCCCGCTGACTCGCTTCGCCTTGAGGTCCACAGTCACCTCGACTCGGTTGGCAATCTTGATGAAAGGAATACCGCTGTTCATCCCGTAGTCTTTACGATCGAAGGCCATCGTCCCTTTGATGGTGCCTGCGCCTGTGCCCTTACCGGCAATCGTCAGTGTTAGCTTTTCCGCTTTGCTAACCCCACGGATCGTAAAGTTGCCGCCCACCTCAAGGGTGTCAGGGCCAGTCTGTACAATCTTCGTGGACTTGAACGTGATCGTTGGATTTCGCTCGACGTCGAAGAAGTCCTTGCCCTTCAGTTTGCTGTTTTTCATCCCACTTCCCGTGTCCACGCTGGCAGCCTGGATCGTAATCTCTAAAACGCCTGTCGAAAGATCAGGCGACGTAAATGTTAGGGTGGCGTCCCACTTATCAAAATCCCCTTTAATGGCCACCGACGCTTCGACGTCGAATTTGATTGAGCTTTCTGTCGGCGTTATCTCGAAAACAGGCACCTGTGCCCGGCTCACTGACACAAAAGCGGCTGATACGAAAAGGCACAGAATAGTCCATCTCATGGAAGCTTCCTTTCAATATAATCGGCACGGCAAGAATGCCTTCGCCCTGGCCTCATTCGCATTTACCGGACCTCCGGCACTATCACACCGCTTTGAAAACGATGCCCTATACTGCGATACGCTATTCTGAGCAAATCTTACGGCTGGGGGGCCAGGACTCGGAGAGACGTCGGGGGTAGTGAAGACTCACCGAGTCCTGCTATGCGTTCTAGGCCGGAGGGGTTGCACCGACCTGTCCCTGCTGTCTTGTGCTTAACCTTTTAGACGCGGCGCCGACTGCAGACAACTAGGACAATCCCTAGGGGGGTCTCCGAGCTTTACGGTTGTGATTCGGCAACAACTCGGCATTCGGATTCGTGGGTTCCCAGGTGACGCAGTAAGAGCAAATCGCAGGTCGAACAGTTTGGGTTCTTCTATGATCTGCCATTAAGAGGTCTTCCGTCGGTTCGACGGATGCTTGTGAGTCAGGAGGGCAATCTCGCCGGATCGGCGGTGAGCTCAAAAACCGCCGCTGCTACCACAGCGCAGCCTTCTTGTGCTGCCATTGTAGAGTGCGCCCGGTGATTGTTCAGCTGGCCCCCAGCCCCGAAGCCCGCTCGAGAGGTAGCCAAGCCTCCAGCTGTGTTCCTTTCCCTGGATCCGAATGAATCTTGAACTGTCCACCCAATAAGTGGACGCGTTCTTCCATGCTTAAAATGCCGAGGCCCGTTTTCATTGCCACCTTCCGGGCGTCAAATCCTGAGCCCTGGTCAGAGACAACGACGATTAATTTCTTGCCATCTTGATAGACACGCACGTGAGCTTCATTTGCACCGCTGTGTTTGCTCACATTCCTAAGCCCTTCCTGAACGATGCGGAACAAACAGAGGGCGGCATCGGAATGGATCGCTTGCGGAATTTCATTGTGGGTGAATTCCACTCGCACACCTTGTTGTACCTGAAATTCCTTGCAAAACGCCCTCACTCCCGGCACCAGCCCCAAGCGCTCCAGCGTGGAGGAATGCAGGTGATGAGAAAGTGTGTGAAGGTCGGCCCCGAGTTCGCTGGCGGAATTCACTAGTTCGTGCAATTGGCGGCTCGCCTCCTGAGCCGAAGTGGGAATTGTCTCCGCGACGTTTTCCATTCCCAGGGCTAGCAGCGCCAGGCGTTGGCTGTAATCGTCATGAAGTTCGGAAGCTACGCGGCTCCGCTCTTGCTCCTCCGCGTTGATCAGCATGCCGCTTAGTTGTGATTGCCTTTCTTTGGCGAGTTCTAACTGCCTGCGGTTGTATTGCAGGTAAAGGATGACAAAAGATAGGCCGAAGATGACGACGAACGCCGTTACCCACATCCATCGAGTGCGCTCCCACAGACTGAGCTCACGGAACAGGACGGCACTTCCTGGAGGTAGGCTGCTTACTGGAATATTCCATTGTTGCAATTCATGCCAGTCGAACATGTACACGCCAGGAAGAGTCTGCATAGGAATTTCATGGGCTTTCTTCCCGTCCAGTAGTTCCGAAACAATCTGACCTGTAATCTGCCCTTGCTTTTCATATGTCATCACGTATCCGCCGACAATTCCGTGTCCGACATACGTGTCGGACATACCAAAGTCCGGGCCATTAGAGGCTGCCGTGATCACGGGGAGTGCCTTTGTTGCGTTGAGAAATCTAGTTCCGGTGGAATCCTGAAAGAAGGATGTGTAGAACTCGATGGAATGGTCGGGTAAACTCTGTAACTGCGCCACTAACCTTCCCAGTTCCATTTGAGACAGATAGTGGATGTCCACTTTGTTGTTGAAGGAACTGAGCTTTGCTTGCGTCACCGACGTTACCACCTTGTCGAAGGGGGAACTACCACCTACCACATAAACGTGACGCGTGTCTGGGAGAAGATGCAATGCCACTTCAAGAGTTTTTTCAGGTTCAAGTGTCAACCACGTTCCTGTGAACCTAGAATCAAGCCTTGGATTGCTCAATTGATCGGCACTTGTCCCGCAAATAACGATAGGGATATCCAAGAACATAGTCTGGGTAGGATTTGAAAGAAAATCCACCGCGCCCGGGCCCACGGCTACTACCACGTTTATTTCTTGACTGCCATATTTCTTCGTAAGCCAGTCTCGTGCTTCGTCTCCCGACGGGCCGCTTGGAAATGCCAACAGATCGAGACTCTCAAAATAAAACTCGACGTCGTGAGTATGTGTCTTCTGCACCCAGGCGACAATTTGTTGCATCGTCAAGCTGATAGCGGGGTGAGACGGACCTACATCTGTGATGACCAGCACGTTTTTCTTTCGCGGGACCTGTCCAGTTGCACCAGGAGCTAGCAAGAACACAGGGAGAATTAATGCTAGTAGCCGAAGATATTTCCAGGCTGAGCAAGGTTGTGGAGGACCCAAGCGCCAATTACTTTCGCCCTTCATTAGTTCGTACCTGAGTTTGATCGTATCCACCTATAAGCTAAGAGGGAATGCTGTGCAAGTGTAAGATTCAGGCTCTGGTTTACTTCGAAAGGGACTATCCTTTGGATACTGTGCGGTTACGCGCTCAAACATGGTAAAAGGGAATTTCCCGGTCTTAAAGACGAATTGACCCTACTCGCTGAGAGCGACGCCAACAAAATAACAGTTACGTTTCACTACGACCTTTCGGTCGAGAGGATTCCCTGGCCTTGCGATGCTGTTCTTCTTCCACGCTAATCAGTTTGTAAGCAACCCCCGGAACGACGGGGTCATTCAGTTCACGCCGCTAAATTCCGCTGCTTGCGTCGCCATCATCAACTCGCGTTGTTCGATGCGTTCCAAAAGAATTTTTACACGAGCGAACAATTTGTCGATACCAGCCGCCTGCATCACATCATTCGCGGCCCACGCCGAGATCTGTTCCGTTACGAGAAATTCCCTTAGGGTAATCAATTCGTTTTGTGTTGCGTTGCCAAACACTTGGAAGAACTCGTCGAAAGGATTGTGGGTATTGGATTGCATATTTCCCTGCCTCCGTGACCGGCCAGCGCCGATGGGTTGAACCCGACCGCTCGCGTGTGACCTGCGCGTAACCTTCTAGACTTGGCCCAGCTACCAAGCGACTAGGGAATTCCCTAGTCGCACGGACATCAAATCAAACGTAGGGTTGAGATCTGTGTATGTATTCGGTCAGTGGCGCAACTCAGGCAAAAAAGTGCGCACCGCGGAATACGTTATGTTGGTCGCGGTCGCCGATGTTTTCGGCCACCGATGGTGTCGGTGCCCTGCTCGAGCCTCTTGACCGTGCAATGGCGCGCAAGTATTGCCAGAGAGCACACCTGACCTGAGTGGGAGAACGCGTTGTGATTCTCGACCGACCGATGCCCGATAAGTCGTATCTGAGCCGGGCCGTTGAGGTCTCCCTTCACATTGGGCTTATCTTTCTGCTTGCTGCTGCCTGCCTTAGCATTCTGAAACCGTTCATCGTCTTGGTCGCATGGGGACTGATCATCGCCATTGCGGGTTACCCAGGATATTGCTGGCTGCAGAAACTGCTGGGCGGACGAGGCGGCTTTGCGTCTATCTTATTTACCATCCTGCTCCTCATCGTCTTGATCGTGCCGATTGCGCTGCTCACTCAAACGCTGGTCGAAGGCTTCCAAGGGCTCGCGGTCCGTCTTCACAATGAAACCCTGACGATTCCGCCACCGCCACCAACTATTGCAACCTGGCCGATTATTGGCAAACCGTTGAGTGATCTCTGGAGCTCGGCTTCCAACAATTTCCTTGTCGCACTTCGGAGCCTGGCTCCGCAGCTTAAAGCGGCTACCAACGGACTACTCACGGCGGCCGCCGGAGTTGGACTGGGCGTGGTGCAGTTTTTCGTCTCGATTCTGATTGCGGGATTCTTTCTCGCCAACTCTACCCAGGGCGCGGGAGTTTCGAGAAAACTTGCAATCCATCTTTTCGGAAATAAGGGTGCGGAGTATGAAGCACTCGCTGGAGCGACTGTACGCAGCGTTACCACCGGCATCCTTGGTGTAGCTTTGATCCAATCTCTACTCGCGGGTCTCGGTTTTCTAGTGGTTCGGCTCCCAGGAGCGGGCCTCTGGGCACTGCTGTTTCTCATTGCGGCTGTGCTTCAGGTTGCGAGCCTGGCGCTGATCCCCGCCGTGATCTATGTTTTTGCGACCACGAGCACTGCCAAGGCCGTGGCCTTTTTGATTTGGTGTATTGTCGTCGCCCTCATAGACAACGTTTTGAAGCCGTTGCTGCTCGGGCGGGGCGTCCCGGTTCCCATCATCGTCGTCTTCCTAGGTGCGATCGGCGGCTTTTTGGCGATAGGCATTATCGGCCTCTTCGTCGGCCCCATTGTTTTGTCGGTTGGATACAAGCTGTTCCTGGCCTGGCTGGACGCAGACATTGAGATAGCGCCCGACGCACCATGAGGCCATTGCCATTGGCCAACACTTTGGGGGCGGGCTGGCTTCGAACGAATTTAGCTCGCAGACACGCCCAACCCGCAGAGAGAAGGAGAATACGATGACACTCAAAAATGCACGCAAATTCAGCATTCGCAAATGCCCCCGTGTTCCGCAGCGCTTGCTAGGGAATCCCCTAGTATCCGGACACCAGAGTATTCAGGAGAATTGGAAAGCACCACTTTCTAATTTGGACAAGTGCGGAATGGAGAAGTGTCTTGCGGCGTGCCGTGCTACTGATCGTGCTCTTCCTGGTACTCGCTCTCTCGCACCGGACCACTCGTGCTCAGGAACTATCTGAAGCTCACACCGCCTCTGGCAATCTTCTTTCCACAAAGGTGCCCAAGTCCGATCTCCGGGCTGACTTGCGCCTGCCGATACTCGTTGCACAATCGAATCTCTTTTCGGACGACGCCTTGCTGCCGCTCCAGCTGTATCTGCCGACTCCCACGCTCCTTGCTTCGGCTCCAGCCACAGCCCCCAAGAACATGCTTCTCCTCCCAACTACTTCTTGCTCCTCCCCCGACCAGATCGGCTTGCTTTCCCCTTGTTTCGCTCCCCTTGCGCCGAGATTAACCATCCCGGAGGACATGCACGGGCTCTCACTCACTAAGCCCATCCAGCCGGCTCCTCGTCACACTGAAAAGTTTCACTGGAAAACCGCTTTCTGGCAGTCTTTCGGCTTCCTCGTCGTCGGTCATGGCTTTCGTCTAGCAAACGATGCCGGCGCCCGCTACCTTCTTTTCCACAAGCCTTTCTGGCATGACTACTGGGCGTCCGCAAACGACTTTCACATGTCTCGCTGGGGCGACGGCGACTGCTTCCTTGTCAATTACATCGGGCATCCCATGGAAGGCGCTGTCTACGGCGACATCTTCATAAATAACGATCCAGCGGGTCGCTCCGCGCGTTTTGGCAAATCCTCGAATTACTGGTACAGCCGTTTGAAAGCCATGGCTTGGGCGACTGCATGGGAAGCTTATTTCGAGATCGGTCCAGTTTTCAGCGAAGCCGCGATTGGAAACGAGGGCGGCTATACCTACGTCCCTGGCTGCGGTATGTACCCTTGTCAGGGAAAACCGGGTGTTCACTACAAACCTCCCACCAACAACACTGGCTGGGTTGACTTCGTCATCACCCCCACGGTCGGCATGGGCTGGATTGTTCTCGAAGACGCCATCGAGCGCGAACTCGTTGACCGCCTGGCGAAGGATAGCCCGAAGCTCAAGTACAAAATTCTTCGCGGCTCTCTTGCTCCCAGCCACACCTTTGCCAATATGTTCGCCGGGAAGAAGCCATGGTTCCGTTATTCCGAGGAAGGAACTTTCATTCAGAGCTTCGGTGTACCGCTTCATCCCGCTGAGCGTCCCGCTTGGAAGGATGATCCTCGTTACAGCCTCGGCGTCCAATTCATTTCGATGAATCTCCGTCTGGACAACGAATCCTGCTCCAACTGCAAGCAGTTCATTCCGGGCTACGGATTCGATTTCGGTTATCGCATCGCGAAGTACGCTTACTTCGATTCGGTGGTGAATCTATTCCCAGGTTCGGGTTCTTACGGCCATAACGGAGCTGCACAAGAAGGGCTCGCCGGCCTCAAACTTGGGAGCACTCTCGGCAACTGGGGCTTGTTTTCCAATCTCCGCAACGGCTTCATTCACTACGACAAAACGCTTGTTCCGGGAAGTTCTTCCAACTACGAGAGCGCGTGGCGCTATGCTCTCGATTTTGGCGGCACCCTGGAGTACGCTGTCTCCCGCAATTCCACTTTCCGTCTCAATGCGGGCACCACCCTCATTCATTACTTGCAGGGCTATAGCGACCCAAATCAGATGCCCACCAGTGTTATCTCCACACAGTATTATTCCTTCCGGGGCAGACCCTACCTTACCAGCGGTTACACCTACCGATTCTGAACCGGCCGCAAGCTATTGATTTGTTCAAAATGAGGGGGATTGACTCTTTGCGGGAAGAAGCATGGGATAGCATTTGGGTAAAGGGTAGCCGCGACGTTCTCCGGACTTCTCTTGGTACTTGCGCAGCTTGACGAGCCTCGCGGGAGAAGACGCCGCGACCGGAAGAACCTTGCATCCCGGGAGAAATCGATTCTCCCGAATCCGCCGTAGCAACCATGAGCATGGGACGCGGCGTGAACCTATAAAGAGACAGCCTGAATACGGAATATATGACATCGAGTGACTCACACTCAAGGAGGCATTGATACCTATTGATTGGCTGCGTGAGGGATCCAGCCTTCAACTTCGTTCAGAGTTTTATAACGCATTCAACCATCCGCAATTTGCCAACCCCGACGCCAACTTCACCTCCCCCACCTTTGGCGTCATTAGCGACACGAGCGTCAATGCTCGCGTGATCCAACTGGCGCTAAGGCTTGCGTTCTGATGATCCGGTCCTTGTCGATTGCCCAAGAGATCCCTCAGCTTACAGTCCTCCCGCTCTTTTCAATTCAAGCCGCTGCCAATTGCTGACCCTGCGGCGAGCCGTGTGGGAGTGATATTCGCCGAGTTGGCTAGATCTTCGTTGGTCACATCGATCTCGATGCCGCCAGAGACTTTTTGGCCGATGTTCTTTGCCATTCTGAAAAGGACGTGGGCGAGCCTTTCCTGGGCTGTCTTGGAACCAATGCTGCGTGCGCAGTGACATCCGAGGCGAAGTAGTCCACGGCTATCAAAAGAGCGTTACCCAGGAGCTCGCCACCACAGTAAATACGCTCACGGATAAATTAAATCCATGTGCCTAAGGTACCTGTTGCGCGACTTACTGAAAGGCGGGTTCCGGAAGAAACCTTTCCGAAAAAACCTTCGTCATCTTACCTGGCAGGAGCGTGTTGCGAAAAGTAGGACCGACCAGCGAGCACCGCATGTATCGCGGGCACCAAATGGTGCTTCATGCTGGACTTTTGCACGTACCCCAACGCCCCTCCGTCTTTGCATGCCTCGACGAACTCTGGTTCGGAATGCATGGTCAGGAAAACGAATATTGCTGTGCAACCAGCCTGCCCGAGTTTACGCATGGCGTCGATTCCGTTCACAACCGGCATGCTGATATCAGTCACAATTACGTCAGGATGGAGACTGCGGGCTTCCGACACCAATGCGGCACCATCGGCTGCTGTCCCTACGACATCAAAATAGGGAGACAGGAGGGCAATCTCGGCTTCGAGCAGAGCTAGGTGGTCATCCGCTAATAGGACGCGTGGGCGAATCAAAGTGTTCCCCGCAAGCATGATGGTGGGCTCGGATTAGTCGCAGAGCGGCAAACCGGGCAGGGCAAAATGCTCCGTTGAGACTACCTGCGGGAATGAATGCCGGGCTACTAGGGAAATACCTAGGCGCAGTGATGCTGCGAAATGCGCTCCTAGCCACTTCTTCGAACGGCATTAACCAGGACCGGTTCGGTAAGGAACGAGAGCGGCCATTGTTTGAAGGCAAGCAAAACCCGGACTGTGGTTACCTGTGAGGTAAAAAGTGCTTCCGGAGCGTTATTCAAAGATCCTCAAGTACTAAAACCTGTGGTTAAGGGGCACAAGCTTTGGCAGCTTACTCGACTGAACTGAGCACCCACCGGACGAGTTCTTGGTCGCCGTTTGATAGGTCCGGAAGCCTGGTTTTCAGTGCTTCGAGCAGTTCCCCATCGAACAGTTCAGGGCGTGGTTTCTCGCCACTCTTCTCGAATAGTTGGCGGTATGCGCGTGCTAAAGCAACTACCCCTGCGAGAGACGCTAACGCACGCCCTCGGAATGATTCTATGACGAAACCGCCGCTTCTGAGGTCACATCCCCCAGTGGAAGCAAGTTCGACCCAGTAAGGATTTGCCAATTCGACATTGGTGGGTCGGAATCGAGAGTTTTCTTGAGGTTGGCCAGCTTTTGTTGAATTGGATATTTGTCTTCCGTCATAAGCGCCCACCGGCAGCTCCAGCCTGCGAGTCCCAGAACCGACAGATCGCTCGCTCTGTCGGGCGTGTGATTGTGCAATCAGCGGCGCCAGTTTCTGAACGGAAGATTCGAACCCGGTTACCTGAAGAGTGTCCCTCGTTCAATCATAGTGCCGCCACCGACGGGAAGCGATTGTTCTCCACACAATTCCACGCAACAAGACGCCATGCGCCTCGTCTAAATTGTCGGCGAGGGCCTAAGCGTCCTTCCAGCAATTCTCTTATCAGTCACATAGAGAGCGAAGGACGCCACAGGAATCTGCAGCAACTCGGCGTCGGGGGGCTTCACTTACCGTAGGACTCGCTTATTCGATATCTGGGTCCCAGGACGAACTTCTCCATTCATCCAACCTTATCGGGCACAACTCTGGTTCTTAGGGCTTGACCGAGATCAATCCCTGTTTCAGGGCAAATAGGACCATGTCGGCGCTGCTCCTGAGGTTGAACGATTGCTGAATGTTGTGTTTGTGGAACTCCACAGTCTTCTCACTTATTCCCAAAACATCGGCGATCTGCTTCACGGATCGCCCCTCGGCGTGCATTTGAACGATCTCCTTTTGTCGCTGGGTCAATTCCTTTGAGAATTGGCGCGCCCTGGCCTTTGTTGCAACCCAGTCTTCCGCTCTCAGCTTGGGCGTTAAGTAGGGCTTCCCATGCAACACATGATCGATCGCCTGTAACAGTTCCTTTCCGGCTGAGTGTTTCAGTACAAACCCGATTGCCCCGAGTTCGAGAGCCGCAGCTGCAAGATTTGGGTCGTCCTGCATCGTCAGAAATATAAACTTGATATTGGGCGCCTCTAATTTGATTCTCCGGGCTGCTTCCAGCCCATTCAGGAAGGGCATGCTGATGTCTACGATAATCACGTCCGGCCGGAGTTGCATGGCTTGCTGTATCAAAGCGCGACCGTCAAGTACCACCCCTACAATCGCATAAGTTTTTTCCAGATAGCCCCGTAGTGCTTCCGCGAATATCGCGTGGTCATCCGCGATTAGGAAGCGTGGAGATGCCCCACGAGTAGGTATACGTTCCATTAGCGCCCCCCCAAACAATTAATCGTGGCATTTACAGTCGAGTTATCGACGACGAAACTGGACTGAACTCTGAGATATGCCAGACGTCTATGTTGGAGATGTTGCTTGTCTCTACCAGCGGGAGCAACTGGCAGAAGTAACAGATTGTGGATTCAGATTTAGCGATTGGGGCGAAACGTTCAGGCAGCGGGTTGACTCTCAAGATTGCTGGAGTACAACATCACGCTGGATCCCGGGACGAGGAAGAACGGCGACGGACGCATCGCAAAAAGACAGAAGAAGTTCACAGATTGCTGCTCCCTTGCGTTCGCGGCAAAAGCCCGACGAATTCGTGTTGACGTGGGAAGGAGGAAAACCAGTGCGCGACTTCAGGGATCGGTGGGACAAGCTGACCGAGGCGGCCAACATGGAGGGCCTACTGCTACACGAACTTCGGAGGAGCGCTGTTCGAAATCTTGTCCGGGCGGTGGTGCCGGAGCGAGTCGCGATGACGATTTCCGGTCATAAAAGTCGGTCGATTTTCGACCGGTATAATATCGTGAGCGAAACAGATCTTGCCGAGGCGGCCAAGAAAATCAAGCGCAGCCGCGAGAATAGCCTAAGTACGGCCCAAGTACCCGCTACGGCTGAAGCGAGTTCCAAAGCGGAGCAGCAGCTAATCAACTGAAAGTATTGTAAGATAGCACCCTGTGCCCGAATGGCGGAACTGGCAGACGCGCTAGATTCAGGTTCTAGTGGCCTCACGGCCTTGGAGGTTCGAGTCCTCTTTCGGGCACCACTCATTTCAAAAGGCTTACGCTGTTTTTAGATCGCGCTGTGCTGATGTGCTTGTTTGCTCGGTGCTAGTTCTGGTGTCAGTTGGTTTTTCTGTGAGGCGTTCCACAGCCTCACGCAAATGTGTCTCACCCAAATGAGAGTACCGCAGAGTAGTTTCCATCCGTTTGTGACCTAAGAGCGTCTGTACGGCCCGCAGGGGCACTCCTGCCATGACGAGGCGACTGGCGAAGGTGTGTCGCAGGTCGTGCCAACGGAAATTGTGAATCCTGGCCTTTTTCAAGACTTCTTCAAACCAGCGCCGCCAATCGCGGTTACGTGGACCTTCTAGTCCGGGGCAGACATAGCCGACACCATCTCCGTGCTGACGGAGCTTGAGCAATGCCGCTCGCGCGACGGAGTTAATTTGTATATGGCGGAGTTCGCCGTGTTTGCTACGAGGGATAGTAAGAATCCCGCGCTTAAGGTCCACATCCTGCCAGCGAAGCCGATATTGCTCGCCTCGGCGCATTCCCGTATGCAGCCCAAGATCAAACTCTGACTCGCGCTCCGGGCAGAGCTCTTGAATCTTCTGTCGCAGTGAAGTTTCTTCCTTCTCGTCCAGGAAGCGGACCCGCTCGTTGTTTTCTTTGCGTGGCTTAACCTGCCGAACAGGGTTGACTGTCAATTTGCCATTGCGAACCGCGAGTGAATACACAAGGCTCAGGAGTGCCCGGTAGCGGTTCACGGTGGCAGGTTTACGGCCCTCTTCAGCGATCTCGTTCAAACGTCTCTCGATATCTTGCGGGGTAATCTCCTCCGCGCCGCGCTCGCGGAACCACCCGAGAATTGTTTCCATATGCCAGCGGTCTATCCGATAGGCATCCGGCACTTTGGTCGTGCGCGAATATTCGAGCGTGTCGCGTGCCACTTCAGCGAAGGAGATGTTGCCCCTGCGCAACTTCTCAGGCAGCTTCTTTCCTTCCAGGGCCTCCGTCTTGCGCTTGCGATAGAGAGTGAGCGCGGAGGACTTTGTGCCAGCCTTTTCGCGCCGAATGCGTCCCATCGTGTCGGCGTAGCGAATCCACCAAACGCTAGAGCCCGGAACCTTCTCAAAGATTCCTCGCGGATTGCGTCGAGCCGTGCTCGGGGCCTTCGAGCCTGTAGCAGCCATCAGATTCTCAGGTTGCATCTCGCTTTCCCTTCTTCGGCGGACGCCCGCCGAGCTTACCCCAGCGCCGCATGCGTTCGCGGAAGCCCGCTGCTCCCCACTTGCGCCGGCGGGCCGCGACGCTACGCCTTGCCAGTTCTTTCGCTGCTTCACTTGCCTTTCTCATTGCGTCACGGGCGAACCGAGCTCGGCAGCCACACGTGCCAGAGGCCGCTTCTGGACCGCTTTCAGAAGTTGCGAGAACGCGTGATTTCTATCGACGTGCTGAGCAGTAAGAACGACATCAGCAGACTGATGCAGAGCCCTGCCCAGGGCAGGCTCTTGAGCAGGTGCGTGTTCGGATCGATGTGTCTTGCGCCACTCATCAGGTCGAAGATGCTCCAGCGGTGTATGGACCGCGCTTTGAACGCGAAGAATACTGTCGCAATCGCGCAGATCCCTAAGACAAACGCAGTGTACTCGCCGTCAAAGAGCGTAGAGAGCAAAAAGCTGAAGCACACAAACACGAGGCCGCCAACAGCTAAAAGGAATCCAAAAGTAAAAGACTGTGCCAGTGGATATCGGTAGCCATTCATCGCGGAGAACAGCGGTATCAGCAAGCAGGGCAGCAATGCGATCACGAAGGCTTCCACGATTGCGACTGCGGCGCGTGTCAGCACCAAGCGTTTACGGGTCACAGGAAGTGATAGGGTAAAAGCCGCCACTCCAGTCGCTCGTTCTCGCCATATTCCTCCTAGACCAAGAATGAAGGCACAAGCGATCCAAAAGCCTTGAAAGTAGAAATCGAATAGGCTCACCCAGATGTAGCCTGAATATGTGAGTGGCTCGTCGGGGTGGTTGATTGCAATGCCTTCGAGAAACTGAGGCCCACTGAGAACCGTGTAGCCTACCAAGATCAACAGTAAGCCGAGCGAGGCGAAGTATCGGTTGCGAGATTCGCGCCAGGCCTTCCAAACAAGTGCCCGCCAGTTCGCTGAATGGAGAATCCTCGCGTCATGCGAATCAGTATTCAATGGACTCCCCGATCTTCGCCGCAACAGAGAGAAAACCGATTGCTAGCAAGAAGGAAACCGCAAGGCCAAGCCACGGCGTTGTCGCCCACGTTAGGTGCGGGGGACCAGCCATCACATGGGAAATGTCCACTCGATGGACCCACACATTTGGAGCAGCCTCACGGATGTATTCCTGAATGAACAGATACGGGCCGCCAAGGAATATGAGCGTAATAGGCAATGCCATGTGCTCTCCTCGAATGAGTGTCGAGAACACTGCGCCGAGAGCTAGGAAGATTCCTCCCGCAGTAACAATCAACAGACAATGCGCGATCACTTGGGGGAACGGGTACGGTTCGTGGATGCTCCAGGATGCCAGAGGCAACACGAGGGCCGCGGCTAATCCCAGTGCTAGACTTTCCGCAGAGGCTAGCAACATTCGAGTCAGGAGCCAGCGGTTGCGACTGACGGGTAGACTAAGACTGAACGCAGACGTGCCCTGTTCCTTCTCCCGCGCTAACCCGCCAAAAGAAAGCAGAATGGCGAATAGAACCCAAACTTGCTGAAGTTTATTCTCATAAAGAAAGTGCCATGCGTAGAAGTTCAGGTCATGGACGCCGACAAATAGCCAAGTAGGTCTACCTGACCAATGTGGATCTTGAAGGACGAGCCTCCAATCCGGAACCAAGATTAAGCGGAGTCTTATGTAGAGGATGCAAACCGCTGTAACGGCCGCGAGACCGACAAGAAAACGCATCCGCGATTCGAGCCAAGCTTTGTAGAAGAGCATCACCGCCTACCCTTTACTGTTTCCAGGAAAATTTCCTTTAGCGAAAGTGGAGCGACCTCTATGTTGCTCCCTTGCATGGCGCGAACCTGCTCCACAATCGCGTCAACGTTTCGGCTGGCGATGAGCGAAACGATCCGGCCATCGGAGTAGACCCGCTCAATACCAGTAAGTTGAAAATCACGCTCGTCCATTGGCGCCGGGAATACTGCCTGAACGTGCCGGTATTCGCTTTTCACTTTTTCCATCGGGCAATCGAGAACGATCTGGCCGCAATCGATCATCACCACGTGGTCGGCAATCTGGTCCACCTCCGCGATCTGATGGGAAGAAAAGAACACGGCCGCGCCATCGGCCACTAGGGACACAATGATTTGCAGAACCTGTTCAATTGAAACTGGATCTAAACCTTCTGTCGGTTCGTCCAGTATCAGGAAATCACTGCCGCGCGAGAATGCCAACAAGAGGGCGAGCTTGGTGCGCATGCCCTTGGAAAGTTTGCGAATCTTGCGGTCAGGAGGGAGGTCAAATCGCTCTAATAAACTATGTTCGAGATCATCTCGCCATCGGGGGAAGAATGACCGAGTGAACCGGACAATCTGAGCAACAGACATGTATTCATAGAGTCGTTTGTCCTCTGCCACAAAAGCGACGCGTTCCCGAATGCGGACGCTGTCGCGTTCACTGCCGATATCTAAGCCAAAAATGCGCCCTGTCCCAGATGTTGGACGAATCATTCCCATCAGCATGCGAAGAGTGGTGCTCTTTCCGGCCCCATTTTGCCCGAGAAAGGCACATATTGAATGCTCGGGCACGCGCAGATTTATTCCCCGGACCGCCTCGACTGCTGCGTAGCTCTTTTTCAGATCCACGGTCTCAACGATTGCGGGCATATTTCATCTCCGTTGGACGACTTCGTGATGCATCAGTTCCGCCTCGAATAGTCGGCGCATTTCGCTGTCGTCCAAATTGAGTTCTCTCAGCTTTTCCAGTAATTCCTTGACCAATTCGCGAGCGATCAGGATGTTATTCATCCTGGATTTGCTGCCTCGACGACTGGCTACAAATACGCCAAGCCCGTGCCGAACCTCAAGCGCGCCTTCTTGTTCAAGCTCGTGGTAGACACGGATAACTGTGTTCGGATTTACCACTAGAGACTCGGCCAGGGTGCGAATTCCCGGAAGCTGAGCGCCTGGAGAGAGGGCGCCGATCTCGATAGCGTGAAGGATTTGCTCTTTTAGCTGAACGTAGATAGGGACGCCAGATGCCGGATTGGGCTTCCGAAACACAGTTCTACTCCATTAGTACAGCAGAACTGTAATTGAGACCCTCTGCGCATGTCAAGTGCTGCGCTTTCCAGAATTCCTCCCGGATGACGGGCAACTCTTACCTAATCCGGGTAAGGTAAGGTTTGCCGACCACACGTCCAGTATCGGCGATTCGCCGAGCAGTAGGGCAGCACTGCGGTCCACACTGCGCGCGAAGACCGAGTCGGAGCGCAAAAACTCTCGAGGCGGGGTTCAAATCCGTGCCCGGGGCTTCACCGCAACGCGGGCCCAGTTCGCTGATTGTCTGGCGGAGGCCTGAATTTTCGGAGCACATGCCCGGCTACTTGCACAACGGAGGCTGTCCGAATCTGAACGAGGCATCCCAAAATCGCGCAACGCGTGGCATAAGACAAGCCTGGCGCATTGGGAGTAACACTATTACAGGAAAGAGTTTAGTTTGATCGATACGTGTGGATTGCTAATTGCACTTCGATCTTCTAGATCGCTTCTCTAAGATGAAGCAAAACCGATGCAAAGGTAACGATTGCTTTTATCGCTTGGGCGACCGACTCCGGGAAGGAAGGGCAGAATCATGGCATTCGTTAACGACCTGAGAGTTGCGTTCCACTCACTCATGCGGACGAAAGGGCTCGCCATCACAGTGATCCTGACGCTGGCGCTGGGCATCGGCGCCAACGCGGCCATCTTCACGCTGGTGCGCGGCGTGCTCCTGAAGCCTCTGGTCAACCGCGACGAGGACCGGCTGATTTACATCCGGCAGAGTTCCCCGGGCACCGGTGACGAAGACACAGCGTTCTCCGTACCCGAAATCAAGGATTTGCGCGCCAGCGTTAAGACCCTGAGCGCATTCGGCGAATTCTCGACCATCGAATTCACCATGATCGGCCTGGGCGAGCCTCGCGTAGTTCAAGCTGGCGTCGCCAATGGCAACTACTTCGAAGTCATGGGTCTCCACCCTGTTCTTGGTCGTCTGATCGGACCTCAAGACGACGGTCCCAAAGCTGCCGGCGTGGTCGTCCTCACGTATCGATTCTGGGCGACCACTCTTGGGAAAGATCCTTCCGCCCTCGGCAAAACCGTCCGGCTTGGCAGCGGGCCCATGGGTGATCGCACTGCCACGGTCATCGGCGTCCTCGAACCCTCCGTACCTTATCCGCAAGATACCGAAATCATCGCCAACATGGTCACCAGCCCGCACCACCTCTCTGCAACCATGAACACGGACCGCATCCATCGTATGACTGAGATATTTGGCCGTCTGGCTTTCGGTGTCACCGTCGATCAGGCTCGCGCCGAGTTGCGCACCGTCTACGGAGCCATGACCAAAGAACATTCCGAAGCATATTCGAGCAAAGCGAACTTCCAGATCGGAGCCAGGCTGCTTCGTGATCAGATCACCTCGGGCGCCCGGACCGTGCTGCTGGTGCTGCTCGCAGCGTCAGCGCTCGTGTTCATCATCGCGTGTTCCAACGTGGCCAACCTGATTCTGACACGGACAGTTCGCCGCGAAGGCGAGTTGGCGACCCGTGCAGCGCTGGGCGCAAGCACAAGCGCGCTGCGCCGCATGCTGCTCGCCGAGAGCCTTCTGCTCTGCGGTGCTGGCGCCGCGCTCGGAGTAATGAGCGCGCAGCCGCTGGTGGCCATCTTGGCCCGTTACGCGTCGCGCTTCTCGGTCCGCGCGCTCGATTTGACCATCGACAACAGTATGCTCTGGGTCGGAGCGGCGCTGGCTATCGTGGCCGCGGTAATTTTGGCGTTTGTCCCGCGCCTGCCGTCGGCCGATACGTCCAATGGTCATAGCTTAACGAGCGGCAGCGCACGGATGACCAGCAGCACGAGCCGCCGCCAACGGATCTTCGCGGTGACACAAATCGCTGCATCCTTCGTGCTGTTGGCCGGTGCAAGTACGGTGATCACTACGCTGATCGCCCTTCAAACGGCGCAGACAGGTCTCGACACGCGCCACGTCCTGGCGATCAACGTTCCCGCTATGTCCTACGGAAAGACACCTGAGCAAGTGGTGGATTTCTACAAGGAATCGATTCGTCGCATCGATGCGTTACCCGGCGTGAGCCAGACTGCTTTCGGCATGGTGGTTCCCTGGCGCGATAATGGTTTCGGTCTCCAATTCTCCGCCGACGGTCATGTTCATGCTCCCGGAGAAGAGGATCCTCGCGCACAGTGGCGCGTCATCTCTCCCGGATTCTTCGCTGCGCTCGGCGTTCCCATCATTGCCGGCCGCGATTTCGACGCTCTCGACGGCCAAAAAGGTAAAGAGCCCGTCGTTATCGTCAGTGAGACTCTCGCACGGCGCATGTTCCCCAATCAGGATGCCGTCAATCGGCATGTCTACTGGACGGATCCCGTGCTGAAATTCGCCCCTGGGATTAACGCCGCACCGCACCGCATCATCGGCGTAACCGCCGATATCGACGACGAACACCTCGTTCCTGGGCCCAGCGTCACCGTATACAGCCCCTTTGAAGAGGGTCCCATCTTTGGCGGCCGCCTTTTCGTCCACACCGGTGCAAATCCTTATTCGCTCGTCACGCCGGTCACGCGCGTTATTCGCGACATGTCCGTCGATCAGCCCATTGAGCGAGCAGCTACGCTCGAAGATGTTCGCGCGGAGGTGCTCACGCCGGACCGTTTGAACTCGCTGGTGTTCGGCGTGTTCGCGGCTGTCGCGTTGGCGATTGCGTTGGTTGGCGTCGCAGGCGTGCTGGCGTTTTCGGTCAGCGCGCGGACGCGCGAATTCGGCATCCGACTGGCGCTTGGATCGCAGCCGGGGCGTCTGCTGAAAGGTGTCATCGTCGACGGCGCCGTGATGGCTGCGGCGGGCGTCCTCGCGGGCGCGGCATTCGGGTTCGTGGCGGCGCGCCTGGCGGGAAGCTATTTCCTGGACGTGAAGATGCCGGGCGCTTTGCCCGTGGTCCTCTCTGCGTTCGTGCTGTTGACGGCCGCGGTCGTCGCGTCGTGGCTGCCGGCAGCCCGCGCCGCGCGCATCGACGTCATCCAGGCACTACGCTCCGAGTGAAATGCACAGGTTCCCGAGTAACGGGCAACCCTTCCATAATCCGATAAGGGAAGTTTTGCCGACGATCCAGGAGTTATCGCGTGGAAATTACGCAACTGAAGGCAGAGTTGTCGCGGATGATCTACGCATTCGGACGATTGCTCCTCCAATGACGATCGCGAACCAATCAGCGAAGTACCATGGCAGCATCCACGGCGGAAACGAGTCGTGCCCCCTTGCCACCAGCACCAACGAAGCGGCGCCAGCCATCGCGCCAAGGACGAGAGCTAGCGTCATCGTAGCAACCATCTCCCTGCCCTTGGCGGCCAATGCGACCACACATCCAACAAACATCGACGCGATGACGTGTCCGATCGCAAGCCCGTCCGTCGCAAAGAATACATAAGCGCTGAAATGATGGTCAAAAACGTGGTATTTGTGAAGAACTGCAAAGATCGCTTGCTCCGGCAGCCCAGAGACAAGCCGGTTCAGAAAGAGCCCTCCGATTACCGTGGCAGCGGTCAACCACGGAGCGACACGGAAGGCGTTTCCAACGAGATGTGCAATGGTCTTCCGAGTCTGTCGCCAGTACCACTTTCTGGCGAAGGCAACCCCCGATTTCGAGGTGAGGTGGGAGAATTCCTCAAGCATGTCTCCTATAAGCGATTCCCCCTCGCCCGCGGCGAATAGATTGACGAGCCAGTTCGCAATGCGCGGCGGCTGAACGAAATCTGCTTGAGACGTCATTGGTAACTCCGGATAAGGCCGAGGCCTTCGGTCATACTCTGGAGTGCGCGTTGTGTGCGGTTCACCGCCGCCACTCCCTTCGCTGTGACACGAAAGAAGCGTTTCGAACGTCCGCCACGTTCTGGGGTAGGGTCGCCGCGGTGGGACTTGACATACCCCTTTGTCTCCAGACGATCAAGGGTTGCATAGACGGCGCCGATTGACACCTCACGGTTAGTGCGGAATTCGATCTCCTGCCGCACGGTGACTCCATAGGCTCGATCGGCCAGCCGCAAAAGTGCTAGGACAATGATGTGCTCGAATTCGCCGAGGTAATCTCGACCAGACATTATCTATACAATATAGAATAAATCTTTGTCAGTCAAACGATTCCACTCTCATTTACAACTCACGGAGATGACTGGGAGTCCTCCGCGCTGTGCACTTCTTATGATTGCGCCCGGGTCACGGGCAAATCGGAAGTAATCCCTCCAACAATCCAATTCCACTTGCCTGGTTAGCCGGGTAACCGGACATAACAAAAGCGGGCGGGACGTTTGCGCGGGCCGTTTGGAATCTTTGTGTGAAGTGGGTGTGCAACACGACCGGGAGCGCGCCTCGCTAAGCTGATGTAGCGGCGGCGGCAGCCGCGGTCTGATCCAGAATGGTTGCTGCGAGGCCCACTTCCGACACTCCAAAAATCACCAGTGGTGCGTTCGTCACTGGCTCGAAACCGCAGTACGCGTAATGGATGTTGATATTGGCGTCGCCTAGCTTGGAGGCTGCCCGTGCCAATTCACCGGGCCAGTGGGGAAGCTTGGCCTGCGCAATTTCGCCTTCTGTGTAGCTTATTCCTTCCTTGTCCAGGATGGCTGCGGCGGCTGCGGGATTATCGACGACCATGCAGACGAGGATGGTTTTCTCCGCGGGGATGGATTGAAAGGCCAGAATGTTCACGCCGCGATCGGCGAGCGCGTTGCAAACTTTTCCCAGCGAGCCGGGACGATTGTCCATGCGAATGGTCAATTCTTCGTTGATCGGCATTGGAGACCTCCTGCGTTCGATGAGATCGAATGGCCTAGAGGTTCAACGTGGTTGGTGCGGGAATCTTACGTCTGGGGCTTGGTTGATGCAAGGGAACATCCGGAAGAATTGGGTGTATACTCCAGCTACCGAAAAAGCGAACGATTTCTTCGGATCAGGAGTCTCTCGACCGGGAAACCAACAACTATCTGAGCCTGGCCGGTGTTCGGTCCTCGCGGCTCGGCCGGCTCTCAATCAGTGAGGGCGTGATGAAGCAAACCTTTGCGATCGGCATCGGCGGCGCGGCTGGACAGGGCGTTGCCACTCCAGGCGACATTTTCGCGAAGATCTTCAGCCGGCGCGGCCTCCACCTCAACGCCTACAACGCGTATCAGTCCATCATTCGCGGGGGCCACACTTTTTTGACGATTCGTACCGGCCCGGAAAACGTCACCAACATGGGTGACCGCATCGACCTGTTCATTCCCCTCAATCAGGACAGCATGGATCGGCACTTGAGGCTGCTCACTGCCGGCGCTGCGTGTATCTACAACGCCGACACGATCAAGCCCGGCGCGGCCGGCGACGGCGTGCAGCTTTGCCCGCTTCCGGTTTCCGAGTTGGCCGACATCGCACGCAATAAAGTTGCGCAGAATACGCTGGCGATCGGCGCCGGGTTGCACATGATGGGCATTGGCTTCGCGGTTTTAGAGGAAGTGCTGCGAGAACAATTTAAGAAAAAAGGCGAGGCGGTTGTGGCCGAAAACATCGGGGTTGCACGCGCCGGCTACGACCATGCCGCGGCGCATTTTACGGCGTTTGCGAATCCTCTTCCCAAGACGGAGAACAAGTACGCGATCTTGAGTGGCAATGTTGCGATGGCGATGGGAGGCGCGGCCGCGGGAGTGAAGTTTTATTGTGCCTACCCTATGAGCCCTTCGACCGGCGTGCTGCACTGGATGGCGGCACACGCGCGAAAAGCCGGAATCATGGTGCGCCAAGTGGAGGATGAAATCGGAGTGATTAACATGGCCATCGGCGCGGCTCACGCCGGCGTTCGGGCCATGTGCGCAACGTCGGGCGGCGGCTTCGCGCTGATGAGCGAGGGGCTCGGCATGTCGGCCATGATGGAAACGCCGGTGGTGGTGATTAACTGTCAGCGAGCCGGACCGTCCACCGGCGTTCCCACGAAGACTGAGCAGGGAGACCTGTGGCAGATGCTGGGCGCTGCTTTTGGGGATTATCCGCGGATCATCGCAGCGCCACTGGACATTGGCGATTGTTTCAAGCTCATCCCCGAATTATTCAACCTCGCTGACCGCTTCCAGTGTCCCGGACTTGTGCTTTGCGATCTGCTCTTGTCCGAAGGCCGCCTCAGCGTCCATGCAAAGGATCTCGATTTCAGCCCGTCCATTGATCGCGGGGAACTCATCACCACTGCGAACGTTAACGGCGCACACTCTCTGGCTTCCAGGAACGGCGGCTACAAACGCTACAAGATCACCGATAGCGGCGTTTCACCGCGCGCGGTTCCCGGCGTTCCCGGCCACATTCACACAGTGGCTACTGACGAACACCAGGAAGACGGAGTGCTCATTAGCGACGAGTTCACGAATCCCGTGAAGCGCCGGGCCATGATGGAGAAGCGCATGCGCAAGGTCGCCGGCATTGAAGCGGCGGTGGCCCCACCCATGCTTTCAGGTTCGCGTGACGCCGACGTCACCTTGATTGGCTGGGGTTCGACCAAAGGCGTGATCGAGGAGGCTTGCGAACTCCTCAACGAACAAGGAATCGCTGCCAATCAGCTGCAGATCCGCTGGCTCGTGCCGCTGCACGGCGAAGCCATTCTCGAAATCCTGCGAGGCTCGCGGCACACCGTCATCGTGGAGAACAACTACAGCGGGCAGTTTGCGCGCTACCTGCGCAGCGAAACGAGCTTTGTGCCGAGTGGGCACATTCGCAAGTACGATGGCGAACCTTTCATGCCGCACCACATTGCCGACGCGGTGAAGGAGCAGCTCGCCGGGAACACGAAACTCTCGGTTCCTATGCACGAGATTATGGTCTGAGGAGGAGGCGCAGATGGCGTCCAGCGTACAGCGCGCGAATCAATTGACGATGGCGGATCTGAAAGGCAAAGTCGATCCCGACTGGTGCCCGGGCTGCGGCGATTTTGGTGTGCTCGCCGCGCTGCAAAAAGCCTTAGTCGAGCTGCAGATACCTACTCATAACGTGGTCACCATTAGCGGCATCGGCTGTTCCTCCAATCTTCCGGGCTACATCAACACTTATGGGATGCACACGCTGCACGGGCGCGCGCTCGCGGTGGCCACTGGCCTGAAGCTGGCCAATCATGAGCTGACTGTGATCGTGACCGGAGGCGACGGCGATGGCTTCGGGATCGGCGGTAACCATTTCGTGCACTCGATGCGCCGCAACGTCGACCTGCTCTACATCGTGATGGACAACCAAATCTACGGTCTGACCACCGGCCAGACCTCGCCGACCAGTCGCGTGGGCATGAAGACGAAAAGCATGCCGTTTGGCAACATCGAAGCGCCGGTTAATCCTATTTCCCTTGCTCTGGCGGCAGGCGCTACTTTCGTCGCTCGCGGCTTCAGCGGCGAGCAGAAGCATCTCACCGAACTGATCAAGCAAGGTGTCGAGCACAAGGGCTTCTCGTTCCTCGATGTGTTCAGTCCCTGCGTCACCTACAATCACGACAACACGTATCAGTGGTTCCGTCCGCGCGTGAAGAAACTAGAGGACGACTCTGTTTACGACACTGGCGACTGGAGCACAGCGATGGAGAAATCTTTGCTGTGGGGAGAGGAAATTCCCATCGGCAAATTCTTCGAGCGCGCCGACGTCCCCACCCTTCACGGAGCCGAACCCGTTCTGAACGAAGGCCCTCTAGTCCATCGCGACCTCAAGGTGCCTCCCGACGTGGCCCGCTCGTTCATAGAAGAGCTGATGTAGCGACGCGCAGCGGAGCTGTCGCGACGTTGAAAGTTAGTCGCGGTCGACTGGCCAGACCACGTGACCATCAACGCAAACCCCTCAGTCACAAATGTGGACTGACTAATGCCCGATAAGTCGGGCGGTCTCAATGGGTCGACGCAACACTGATCGAAGTCTACTTGCAGAGGGCTAACAGCCAAAAGTCTTTCGCGAGAGTTGATTCGAACGGAAACACTACCCTGTCTAGGTTTTGATTGAGTACAGCCGGACGCATCGGTTCTTCTAGGGGAAGCATTGTCGTATCAACAAACCAGACCAGGATTGGGATGACCATCAGACGGTCGCTTTGCTCCTCCATTTCGACGAGGGTCAATGGCGTCTTGCGACTCGGAGGCTTCTCCGTTTCGGGTTCCATCGGTATAGTTTGTTTCCTGACCTTGACGGGCTCTCGGACTACCTTTCTTCTCTGTACACTCGCCATTTCAGCCTGCAGCTTGGCATAACTGCGCCCTCAACGGACGAAGAAGGGGAAACCTGAGCTAGGCCGAAACCTGGCTTTGCCACACCAGATATGCTTGCAGCCCCACAGTGAGGTCCCGAACCATGAAATACAACACTACGGCTAGGTTTGACCTTTTGCGGCCATCCGAAACAAAGAGGCTTACAGGAGTTTTCCAGTAAAGAATGCAACAGAATGGGTATTTCGTTGCATCGTCAACGCTCACTTTGTTGGTAGTGCGAGAAACCAGCATTCTGTAATCAAGCCACACGGGCTCGGAGTTTGCCTTTTCCCAGAAAGCGGACTTCTGGGAAGCAGGGGGCCCTTGTCTGGTTACTGCGGCGGTCTCAATAAGTCCCGTTCGAGGAAATGTGCTCCGATCTCCTCTAACGCCATTTATCGGGGCCTATCGGATGTTGGCTCCAAACAAACCCGCGTTTTCAGCCGCAGTCTCACAGTGGTTTGACTGTCTGCAAGAACAGGTACCCAATGGAACATGCCTGTCTCCTCGGGCCATTCCAGTACGGCGATTGGAATCTGTAGCCTTGCCTAAATAGGCCAATCAGGTATGCCCGTGCGCTTCTACGACCAGCCGGTGCGGACCTGGGCCAGCCGAAGGAGCGGCAAGCATGAAAAAACTATTCTCGTTATTCTCTGGGCTCTCGCTACTTTTGTTCTGTCTGGCCCCGACGGGATCAGCACAGTCGATCAACGCGGGCACTGAAATCCAAGTGCGGCTGCTGGGTCAGCTGGACACCGGAAAGACTGAGCCAGGCCAGGAATTCTCGGCCACTCTCGGGCAACCCGTTCGTTTGGACAACGGGATGGTTTGGCCCATCGGCACGGAGGTGAAGGGCAAGGTCGTCGAGGTAGTGAGTTCTGGGCGGCTCAGCCGGCCCGCTTCGATCACGCTGCAACTCACTCAAATCGGGAACTCCCCCATCGAGACCCAGACTGAGCAAATTCACGGGCAATCGCACGCAGGCCGCAACGTGGCCCTGATCGGCGGCATCGCCGCCGTGGGGGCCGTCCTCGGCGGTGTCGCCGATGGCGGAAAAGGCGCGGTGATTGGCGCCACAGCTGGGGCCGGCGCGGGAACCGCGACCGCCGCTGCGACTGGCAAGCAGGAGATCGTGCTGCGCGCGGAAACCCCACTCACGTTCGTCGTGGCCGGCAACGCTGCAGGATCACCGGCGGAGGCCTCAGCACCAGCTCCCGAGTCGATCGAGGCAGCCGAGCCGCAGAACCAACCGAAGGCTTCCGACTACTACGAACCCTATGCGCCCGAGCAGCTGGATAACTTGCTGGCACCAATCGCACTCTATCCGGACCCGCTGTTGGCCCAAGTGCTGACGGCAGCGACGTTCCCAGATGACATTCAGAACGCGGCTCTGTGGGTTCGTCTAAACAACCCCGATAGCATCGACTATCAACCCTGGGACGTCAGCATCAAAGCGGTGGCGCACTATCCGACGGTCTTGAGCATGTTGAATGACCGGTTGGATTGGACCACCGCGCTCGGACAAGCCTACGTCAACCAGTCGACCGATATCATGATGTCGGTGCAGCGCCTCCGCAACATGGCACATTCTCAAGGCAATCTGGTCACGACGCCGCAGCAGCAGGTCGTCGTGGACCGCGGTTACATTCAGATTGTTCCTGCACAACCGCGCGTGATCTTCGTACCCGCATATGATCCCGGAGTAATTTACGTGCAGCGCGTCTATCGGCCCGGTTTCGGGTTCGACGGCTTCTTCAATTTCGGCACCGGCTTTGTAATTGGTTCATGGCTCAACTACGACATGGACTGGGGTACCCACCGCGTGGTTTACAACAGCTGGGACGGGCGGGGCGGATGGCGGGAACGGTCTCGCCCCTATGTCCACATCACCAACGTATACGTCAACGACCGGTACGAAAATGTGAACGTGAATCGGAACGTCGTGGATCGCCACGTGGACTATGACAACGTCCGGCGATACAACAGCGTACACCATGACGTCACCTACGAGAACCGTGAACGAATCGAGGCTACGCGGATGCGGAACGAACCGCGACGCGTCGGCCAGCAACCGCGGCCGCAACCTGCGAATGAAAGGGTGGACAACAGAGAGAATGACCACGGCTCCCGCACTGATCATCTCGACAACGCTCACTTAGAGCACCCGAACCATGTTCCGCCCAATGCGGAACAACCGCGGCCGCAACCTGCGAATGAAAGGGTGGACAATAGAGAGAATGACCACGGCTCCCGCACTGATCATCTCGACAACGCTCACTTAGAGCGCCCGAACCATGTTCCGCCCAATGCGGAACAACCGCGGCCGCAGCCTGCGATTGAAAAGGTGGACAGCAGAGAGAATGACCACGGCTCCCGCACTGATCATCTCGACAACGCTCACTTAGAGCGCCCGAACCATGTTCCGCCCAATGCGGAACAACCGCGGCCGCAACCTGCGATTGAAAAGGTGGACAA
>Ga0210399_10000587_pt1 | contig 29021 bp, 23 predicted proteins | sample IncBWC14MmetaG_FD_150865 | JGI IMG/M metagenome (GOLD analysis project Ga0210399, IMG submission 150865) | Forest soil microbial communities from Barre Woods Harvard Forest LTER site, Petersham, Massachusetts, United States - Inc-BW-C-14-M | ecosystem: Environmental > Terrestrial > Soil >... | reverse complement strand
GACCCGCGAATATCTGAGTGATCAACCGTCGTAAAGCTTCCTCGACCGCAACCTGAACCACCTCCTCAGGAGGAAAGAATGAAAAACCATTGCCGGTAGTTGACAGGTCGTTCCATATCTAACGCGGAAACTGACCCACTACCCGCTCCTAAGACCAGTAGCGCGTGACTGGGAGTCGGGGTAGACTATGCAGCCAATCCGGCCGTGCTCTGGAGAAGGCTGGATCTTTCGGCCGCCACCATAACCGTGAACCCAAGACTCGCCGCCATTAGCGGTCCGTTACGTGACTCGGTCTTCCCCTTGAAGGATGGCGCCCTGTTGATTGGGCGCGAGCTCTCAAACGACCTGATCATCGACGACAGTATGGTTGCCCAGCGCCACTGCAGGCTTACCTTTGACGCTGGCCAATGCGCGGTCCAAGACCTCGGTAGCCTCTCCGGCACGTTCGTGAATGGCCTTCCGGTGCACGAACGACCCTTGGCCCACGGCGACCAGATCGTTGTTGGTGGTTCCACATTTCTTTTCTTGCGGGAAGAGCCCACCGCCACCTTTCCTAATCCCGTCGAATTGAGCGACGGCTCCAACAACGCGGCTGCCACTACGCGGCTCCGCCGCGAAGATGCCCGCTACCTGCATCCCGAAGCTCTGGCGGCGCTACCAACCGGCGAACGAACCGCTCGCGATCTACAGACCTTGCTGAAAATCACGACGGCCATCGGTTCTATTCGCAACGTTGAATCGCTGCAGTGGCAACTCCTCGGCATGATCTTCGACGTCGTTCCCGCCGAGCGCGGAGCGATTCTCGCTGGCACCGATCCTGAGGAGTTTTCGTCGGTCGTCGCCTGGGACCGTGTCGCAGGCCCGCAGCACCCCGTCCACGTGGATCGCGATCTCGCGCGGCAGGTTTTTCAGGAGCGCATCGGTATTCTTAGCAACGACCCCAGCGAGACCCCGCGCACCCCTCCGGTGCACTCGCTGATCTGCGTTCCGCTGCTGAATCTCGACAAAGCCGTGGGATTGATTTATCTCGACACTGCGAATCCGGTCGTGCGTTTCACGGACGACGATCTTCAGCTGGTCACGGCCATCGCGGGCGTTGCCGCTATGGCCATGGAAAGCGCGCGCCAGGTCGAGTGGCTTGGTAGCGAAAACCTTCGGCTGCGCGCGGAAGTGAATCTGGATCACGACATGGTGGGAGACAGCGCGGAAATGCGCGAAGTCTACCAACTCATCGAGCGCGTCGCCGCCACCCCTTCCACCGTGCTCATCTACGGCGAGAGCGGCACTGGCAAAGAGCTTGCCGCCCGCGCGATTCATCGCAACAGCGCCCGCCGCGATCAACCCTTCGTCGCCATCAATTGTGCCGCGCTCACCGAAACCCTCCTGGAGAGCGAACTTTTCGGCCACGAACGCGGCTCGTTCACCGGTGCCGTCTGCCAGAAACGCGGCCAGCTCGAAATGGCCAACACCGGCACAATCTTCCTCGACGAGATGGGCGAGATCAGCCCGGGCATGCAAGCGAAACTCTTGCGCGTCCTGCAGGAGCGCGAATTCACGCGCGTCGGCGGCACGCGCTCCATGCCGCTCAACATTCGCGTCATCGCGGCCACCAACAAAAACCTCCAGAAGGCCACCAAGGATGGCACCTTCCGCGAAGACTTGTACTACCGGCTCAACGTCGTCTCCATCACCATGCCGTCGCTGCGCGACCACAAGGAAGACATCCCGCTACTTGCCGGATATTTCGCCGCCAAGTACGCCGAGAGATGTAATCGCCGCATCCTCGGAATCTCGCCCGACGCCGGCGCGCTGCTCAGCCAATACGATTGGCCCGGCAACATCCGCGAACTGGAGAACGCCGTCGAGCGAGCCGTCGTTCTCGGTTCTTCGGGAATGATCCTTCCCGAAGACCTGCCTGAAACGTTGCACGAAACGCCGGCACAATCGATGCGTTCCTCCACCTACCACGAAGCCGTCCGCCAGTTGAAACGTCAGCTCATCCTTACCGCCATGGATCAGTCCGATGGGAAAATCACGGAAGCCGCCCGCCTCCTGGGTGTTCACTCCAATTACCTCCACCGCCTGATCCGCAATCTCGATCTCCGCCTCACCTTAAAGAAACGCAACAAAGCCTGATCCACCTCCAACAGTTCCTTTCGCCGGGACACTCTCCGTGCTCTCTGTGGCCTCTGTGGTAAATTCTTCTCCTTTCTTGTTCTTCTTCTCTTGCTGCTCTTTCCGCTATCCCTCCAGATAGCAAAACTATCCGATCGGATAGCATTGCCGCGAGTGCTGCTGACCGAATTTCCGTAAACCCTTCACCATCAATCGGTTTTGCATCGACGGCACCCCAGCCAGTGTGGCCCGCAAGATGCTCCTTCGAAAGGCGTGCAGCCAAGCACAGCGTTTTGAAAAGGAGACCCACCATGAAAAATAATCTAAGTCGCATCCTCACCATCATCGCGATCGGCCTGATCGCCGTCTGCGCTTCCCCAGCGCCCGCTTCCGCGCAAGACGCCTACAAAGGCCGCTTCACTCTCGACAGTGACGTTCGCTGGTCCCAGGTTTTGCTGCCCGCCGGCGAATACACGTTTGCGCTGAAGTCCGCCGCACTCCCAGCGCAGATCATCCTTCACGGTCCGAACGGTTTCGCAATGGTTATGACCTCATCCACCGACACCAAGAATAGCGACGCCCCCAGCAGCATCACCGTTGAGCGCGTCGCCGGTATGCGCGTTGTCCGCGACCTGCATCTGGCCGAGTTGGGCATCGATCTTTGCTACCCCGCACCCAAGCTCCCCAACAACGAAATCGCGCAGGGGCCCCGCTCCACCGAGCAGGTCCTGGTCGCGATGACCACGAAGTAGTCCTCCATCGACCCGCCTCGACTGGGGCAAGCCGCAACCCACCACCCCCGACCAAATGCGGTTTGCCCCCGTTCTTGCAAGAGGAAAGGCCCCACGAGCCAGGCGGCTCGTGGGGCCTTTCGCATTTCTCAGCGCCCTTTTTCTCGATTAACGTTACGCCGGTTACTTGGGCGCGTAGAAGAGATAGTCGGCGGAATACGCGACGCGGATTTCCTGGCCCGCGTGTCCCGCGTCGCATCCGGCGGCAGGCGCTTTGCCGCCTTTGGTGTTTAGCCGCTGGATTGTTGTGGCGCGCGTGAGCACGCCGTCGCTGCCACTGTGGCCCACGATGTTGACCAGCAGCCACGGAATCGATTCGGTGTCGGGCGAAGGCACATTCGCAACCGCTTTGCCGCTCACACGGCTGCCATCATTGGCTTCCCACGATGGTCCGGCAAAATGTTTGCCGAAAGTTTTTCCATCCTTGTCAAAAAGCTGCGCTTCCGGGGCCTTCAGCACCCACGTGAATTGCGCTGCGTCTCCTTTGCAGGTATAGATTTGATCGCCCTTCGCGTGGACCCGGAGCACTAACCCCTCACCGGCGGGCGGCTGAAGTTGCTGAGGAATCTGTTGCATCTCCTGCTGCGCGGCCGCCGAGGATGAGAGCATGGTGCTCCCCGCGGCGAGCATGGTTACGAATACCGATCGGCGAATATGTTTGCGCATGGAACGATTTCCTCCGGGGAATGGCCGCGTAAACTTCCAACGCAATATAACTTAACCTACGTCATCTCGGGAAACCCGAGCAGTAAGAAGGGAACGCCACTCATGCCGAAGCAAGCCGAGACTCACGGAATCCATCGCAGCCGATCCGCCCGCCCCGGCGCTTCCATATTCTGTTTGTTCATCGTCGGGCTTCTTCTCGCGCATGTGGACAAACTTGACGCGCGAGCTGAAACTCGGAGCACCGCGGACTCGGAATCGCCCAGTGCCCCCGCGGACCTCGAGCGGCGCGTTGAGGCCCTCGAAGCGGAAGTCGCGGAGCTAAAGCGTCTGTTGACTGCAAATTTCCCCGCCGCCTCGGCTTTGGCGTCCAACAGCGCTGTAGCGCCTCCGGCTAGCAGCGTCACTCCTGCCGCTGCGACGCCCGTGAATCAGTCGAGCATCGACGCGTCCACGCCTATCCCACCAGATCAAAAGGGGCTCAACTTCCTTCGCGACACCACCATCAACCTCGGCCTCGACGGCTACTACGCCTACAATTTCAATGCCCCCGTCGGCCGTGTGAATTTGCTTCGCGCCTACGATGTCCTCAGCAACAACTTCAACTTGAACCAGGCCTCGGTCATTTTCGATCATGAACCCGACGTGAGTGCCGGACGCCGCTTCGGCGCGCGCCTCGATCTGCAATACGGCCAGGCCACCGACACGTTGCAAGGCAATCCCGCCAACGAACCCCGCCCATCGATCTATCAGAATATTTTTCAAGCGTACGGAACCTACGTGGCAGCGGTAGGCAACGGCCTGACCATCGACTTCGGCAAATGGAGCAGTTCGCTGGGAATCGAAGGCAACTACACCAAAGATCAGATGAACTATTCGCGTTCGTTCTACTTCGATTTCCTGCCCTTCTACCACATGGGCGTTCGCGTAACCTACCCAGTAAACGATCGTTTTTCTCTTAACTATTGGATCGTGAACGGAACCAACCAGGTGGAAGCCACCAATGGCTTCAAAGACGAGCTGTTTGGATTCACCGCCAAACCCAAAAAGTCCGTGACCTGGGTCGTGAACTATTATCTCGGCCAGGAACATCCCAACCGCGTGGTGAGCGCGCCGACAAATCCTATTCCCGTCCAACCAGGCCTGAGTTTCACGGCGATTGCCCCAGCGCCAGACGGCCTGCTCCACATTTTCGACAGCTACGTCACCTGGCAGGCCAACCCAAAACTAAGCTTCGCGCTCGAAGGTGACTACGTCATTCAGCGCCTCTGGCGCAACCAGGCGCCGGGCCGCTCGGCCGCTCCCTCTCATGTGGATGGCACGGCAGGTTATGCCCGCTACGAATTCTCCAAACATTTCGCTGCTGCCGCTCGCGCCGAGTATCTCTCGGACCGCGGCGGTATGTTCAGCGGACTCAACCAGGCCCTCAAGGAAACAACCGCGACCTTCGATTACAAATTGAGCGAAGGATTCTTGATGCGCTACGAATGGCGCCGTGACTTCTCAAATCAACCGTCGTTCCTCACCAGCACCCAGGGTGTTCTCAGCAAGGAGCAGAACACTGCCACTCTCGGCCTCATTTGGTGGTGGGGTGGCAAGGAAGGCGCTTGGTAGCTCTTGTGCGCGGCCGTTTGAGGCAGCCTGCACGTGATGAGAGTTGCGCGTCAATCGTTGTGCGCTCCCCATGGAGAGCATCGAGTCCCCACGCGCATTCTACAAATTATTTAGAATCGCGGTGCCATCCGGGGTTCCCAAGCCAGTGCAAGCATCCCAACCCGACCCCGCGTTGTAGCCCTTGACCGTATTCGTAATCGCATTGGTTCCCACGGTCACATCATGAATAATGCCTTTCGAGACGTTTGAATACAAAAACGGATTCAAGAACCCCACATTTTTCTGCTTCGCCTGGTTTAACAGCGCCACTAGTCCAGCCATCAATGGCGCGACTGCGCTGGTCCCGCCCGAAGCTCCTTCCGAGCGATCCACGCGCGTGAAATAATTTGTCGCGCTCATCGCGATGTCTGGGACTCCTCGGCCCGGCTTTCCCGAGTCAATCGACACCGGAAGATTCGCGCCCGTCTGATATGCAGGCACCGCGAATACTTCGCTGATGCCGCCTCCACTGGCCCATCCGCCGCCTCCTGGCACGCTCGCATCAAATGGCGTTCCGTCATTCCAGACCACGTCGTTGCCTGCATCGATCTGGGTTCCGCCGCAGCCCAGGACCATGTCGTCACACGCGGGGTGATCCACATGAATCTTGTTGTCCCAATCCTGCGCGTCCAGGTCCGCAGTGCCGTGGTCTCCCGAAGCGATGCACACGGTAACCCCCAGCGCTCCTGCGGCCGTAAACAACTCGTGATACGCGTTCACGCCTTGCTGATCGGTGGTCACCTCCGGGCCGCCCCAGCTAATCGAAATCACGCTCGGGTTGCGTTCGGTGTCGTGTACCGCCGCGCTGATGGCATCGATGAATCCCTGGTCCCCATTGTTCGGGGCGAAATACACAGCGAACTTCGCCTTCGGGGCCACCGCTCCTGCAACTTCGACATCCAGCATCACTTCGCCGTCGGCAGAGTCCGGCGTTGTCGGATCGTTCGCTGCATGGTCGACGGAGACCGACACCACGCTCGGCAATGCGACTCCGATTTCCTGGAAGAAGACTTGCAGATCGCTGTTTTGATATCCGCCGCCCAATTCAATGATGGCGATGGTCTGGCCAGTGCCGTCCAACGTGACGCCATTGAAGCTGGTCGGAAAGTTGTAGCGCTTAGCGAACTCCGTGGCCGCGACACCATTCGCTCCGCCCGGCCCATTCTTCACGAGGTGTTGGACACGCGCACTCCGGTGTTTCGGCCGCGTGTCGAAACCAAATACGCCAGTGACAATTTTGTCGAGTTCTTGCGGAATCGAGATCTCTCCCTGCCGCCCGCGATAGGTTCCCGTCGAGTGATGGTAGATCTGTACGTCGGCGGGAAACGCGGCGAGCAGCTCGCTCAGCTTTCCCCGCAGCACGATGGACCGCTCGGCTGCGTTTCGGTGAACCACGAACAAGTTGTGCTTCTGGGCGAACGCTTCAACCTTGTCCAGATCATCCTTCGATGCTCCATGCTGCGCGGCCAATTCATCGCGCGTCATGTAGGTGCGGTTCGCCAACCGCTGGCTGGCCTGGTCGTACACTCGTTTTGCTAGGGCTGCAGTGTCGCCAGTCGAGCGCACCCGGACAGTCAGACTGGCAATCTCCGAGGGGTCCACTGGGCCAGCTGGACGCGAATTGGGCAATAAAGTCCGCTTGCTACCGGGAAGGGGGACATAGACGGCCATGGTCGATCTCCTTTGAGATGCGTGAGGTAGAAAAACACTGGAACATCGGGGCTGGAGCGTGATTGATTGAAAGTACTGGGACTTGAAACCCTATAAGTGGGTTTGGTCTGTGTCAAGAGACCTTGTCCTTCCTGTGGCAAGACGCATTGGATTGCCGAGATTGGACACAGCGATGCTGCGCTTTCACAAGTTTCGGACTGGTTGTCGCATGTGAGTACCCTCCCCCCGCCTTTTTCTGTAAGTGCAGATTCTAAAGAGCTTTAAGTCTTGTGTTTTGTAAGTGCGGACTTCAAAGGAGTTACGCGGACATTTCTTGTATGTGCGGATGGTAAAGGGTTTACAGCGTTTGAGACGGCGGATGGGAGATCTTGGAGGATGTTTCGGAATTGTTCGAACGATATGTTGAAGTAACACAGGGAAGGATAGCACGTTATTTACCGAATGTCAAGTGATAACGTATGAGTTCATATTGGGTGACGGATTCGGTGAGTCGAAGGACTGCGTCGCTGAGATCTTGCCGAGATGAGGAGCAGCAGTGCTGCGCCCCTACAAATTTTGGTGCCGGGTTGAGGTTGGCTCAAAAGGGCAGGGTGGAGAGATTTACGTTTCCACCTGAGAAAATCACGCCCAGTTTCAACTTTCCGCCGTCCGCTCGGGCGGGGAGGCCCAATCCGGCAACGGCGCCTTCTTTTAACAACGGTGCAATGGCCACAGCCGATGAGGGCTCCACGATGATTTTCATGCGTTCCCAAACTAGGCGGGTCGCCGAGATGATCTCCTCTTCGCTCACGCGCAGGATTCCCGCGACGTGCTCACGCAAAATCGCAAACGTCCGTGCCGAAAGGGACGCGCGCAACCCATCCGCGATTGTGTTGCTCGCGTCCAAGGTCTGCAGCGTGCCGGTCTGGAGCGAACGATAGGCGTCGTCGGCCTGCGCCGGTTCGCATCCAAAAACGCGGAGGTCCGGACGAATGCTTTTCACGCTGAGGCACGTCCCGCTCAGCAAGCCGCCGCCGCTTACCGGAGCGAACACGGCGTCCAGATCGCCGATCGCTTCGAGAAGCTCTTTGCCGGCGGTAGCTTGACCCGCGATTACGCGGTCATCGTCGTAGGGATGAATCAGGTGCGCGCCTGTTTCGGTTTGAATGCGGCTGGTGGCTTCGTTGCGCGCAGTCATGGTGGGCTCGCACAACGTGACGCGCCCGCCGTATCCTTCGATCGCGACTCGCTTCACTGCCGGAGCGTTTTTCGGCATCACGATCCATGCGGGAACACCGCGCCAGGCCGCTGCGCAAGCGACTGCGGCGCCGTGATTGCCGCTGGATTGGGTCACGATGCCATGAGAAATTTCTTCGTCGCTGAGGGAGAATATCGCGTTTGTCGCGCCGCGAATTTTGAAGGAGCCGGTTTTTTGGAGGTTCTCGCATTTGAAGAAAATGCGCGCGGCTGCCATGGCGTCGAGGGATTTCGACGTCAGAACTGGGGTGCGGTGAATATGAGGAGTGACTCGTGCGTGGGCCTCGACGATGGTTTGCCAATCCGGGGGCGTGAAGGGGCCGGTCTTCGTTGGAGTTGTTGAACTCATGTATTCGTTTCTCCACGCTGGCTTGGGGTACATCATCTCACGTTGCAATTTCGGCCGTCGCCGCCGCTCGCTGACGCCCTGTGGACGGCTGGACAGCTTAAGAGAAATAACGAACCGTGGCTACCGCGTTAGCCCGGGCAAGCTGGGGCACAGCGGTGCTGTGCCCCAACAAGGAAACCGGGCTTTCTTATGGCGCAGCGAAGTGGGTTCGCGCGGTGTCCGCGTTTTGTAGATGCGCGCAATTCGTGACGTTGTATGAATGATTTCTTACTTGACCGGTGGGCAGGCTCTGGTAGCCTGAGTTCCCCCTTCTCCAATTTCGCGAGAACCCACGAGCAGGTTTGTCGTGCGGAGGAGGGCAGCATCGCCATGAGCTCATCCGAACGACGCCAGCTCACTCGTTACAACATTCGCACACCATTGCGCTTTCGCGCCATCAATCTGAGCGCGGATAAGAGCGATCATTTTACGGAAGCGTTGAATGTTTCGCGCGGGGGATTCTATTTTGCGTCTTCGGCTCCGCTACAGGTCGGGACGCCCATCGAAGCCACCTTGCGCATGCCTGCCGAGGTTACTGGGAACAAAGCGGAAGAGACGAAGTGTACGGCTCGCGTGGTGCACGTGAAGAATCAGCCTTACGGTGATGGGCGCATTGGCTTCGGGGCGGAAATCGAGAAGTTTCACAATCCCAGCATTCAGGATGGCGCGGTCAACTGATCGCGTCTACAGTTGTGGTAGTTGTGAACCATCACGCCATCCTCGGCGTGGGTAACGCTGTGGGACGCGCCCTTCCTCCGTCAGGATAAACTGAAGCGTCCCTGCTAACTAAGTGCAAATCGAAGCGGACGCCGTCGCAAGGGGGCTCGCAGGAGATGGTCTTAACCCGCACCCTTAAAGACCAAGGGTGCGGCACCCTCGGAAGGGAAACTGCGGGAGCGCGACGGGTCGTCACCATTATGAAACTCCACCCGGACGCTGCATCGGCTCGCGGAGCACAGGGCCCGCGAACGTTCAAAAGGCTAAAAGGCGCCCGCTTCGGAAAGCGGCCGCTACGACGGAAAGTCGAAGATTACGGCTTCGCTGGAATGGTGAACGTTATTTTTGCGCTGCCGACGTTGTCGAAGTGGTCGTAGGCGCGCACTGCGATGGAATGTTCGCCCGGAGTGAGTTCCCCCAACGTGAATTCGTAGCGCTCCTCGAGAGCGTCGCTGATGTTGCCTACCGGCGCGACAAGGATCCAGTCGCCGCCATCGATGCTGTATTGCGCGCGCTCGATGCTGCTGGTGGCGTCGCGGGCGGTAAATTTCACCAGCGCGGATCGAGGAGGCGTTGCGCTTCGCGGGCCGGCTATATTCGCTTCGAGAAGCTCGATCATCGGCGGGGTGTTGTCGATAACGAAGCGCTCGCTGTCTCGCGTGGTGTTCAACGTGATGGCGGGAGGATTGGACGGGGCGTCGTTTGCGACGATTCTGAGGTAATACGCGCCGTCGGGCAGAGACGTAGCGTCCCAGGAATAGAATTTCTGATCGAGTTTGTCTTTCAGGAGTTTCCACTGGGTTTCGTTTTCGCCGCGATAGAAGACGGAGAAGCGCAAGTCGTCGTCGTTATCGTCGTGGGCGCTCCACAAAACGGATTGATAGCCTCTTTGCACGAATCCCTGGGGTGGCTGCTCAAATTTTTGAGATGAAGCGCTCTGGGAAATGACTACTCCGGTGGGATTCGGCGCCGGAGGCGTTTTCAGAGTCACCGACGCAGGCTGGCCGGCTTGAATCGGATTGACGCCTTGCACCCGCACGTTGGGATCCTGCACCGCGATGCCGTCGATCACGGGAGTAACGTTGCGCGGAAGATAAGCGAGGCTGACCCACTCGATGCCGTCGCCGGGACGCCCATCGTGAATGACGGCTTTCCATTGCGCAAACCGGGCTGGCGGAGCTTCAACGCTGGCGCCGGATTTGGAGTAGGGACCAAACCAGCGCGACCATTCCTTGCCGGGATCTTCGGTGTTGCCGGTGCGCACAAAAAACTCCAGGCGAGGCTCGCCGGATGCCCCGGCGGATTTAGCCGGAGGCGCGGGAGGCGGACTCCACCACTCGATGCGGCCCCACTGCGAAAAGAGCTGGGCGTCGAAGGAACGTGATTCGTAGGTGCCTTCAGGTTGATATTCAGGTCCAACGGAGAAAACTTTTCCGGGATTCGCGGTACACAAGAAGATTTTGCCGCTGGCGCCGCGGGCGATTCCGGTGATTTGCGCGGAGCCGGCTTTGGCGAGTTGAGCGAACACGCCGCGGCCGTCGATGGCGAGTAACGCGCCGTTGTTGCCGGTGCCGGCAAGAAGACGGCCTTCGGGATTGAGCGCGAGCGCGTAGACGAAATCATCGCGGGAGGTCCAAAGTTCTTCGGACGCGCCATCGGGGGAGATTTTGTAGATGCTGCTGGAGAGCAGCGGAGGGAAGGGAACGAAGGGCGTTTGGTTTTGCTGGGCACCACCAATAACGCCACCTCCAGTGATCGTGGTGCTTCCTTGCGGCGTGGTAATGATCGTTGTGGCCTGGCCGCCGGGGCGCGGTTTCTCGCCAATGGCCGCGGCGTAGATGTTGCCCTCGGGTGCGACAGCGAGCGCGGTGACTTCGCGTTTCGAGGTTTCATAGAGGACGAAGCCCTCTGCAGCGGGGGCGTCTTTGTCTTTGCGGGAGTTTTTGTTTGCGACTGGAGTGACGCGGAGGACGCGGCCGCTGGGTTCGGTGCCTACCAGTAAATTCCCTTTGGTGTCGAAAGCCATCACGCGAATGTGCGCTTCGTCGCTGGCGTAGAAGAGTTCGCTCTTGCCTTCGGGGGACACGGCGAAAATCTGGCCTTTGTCTCCGGTCGCGACGTAGAGAGTGCCGTCGGACCCCAAGGCCAGGTCCCAGATGTATTTTGTTTTGGGATCGAAGAAGACGGATTTTTCGCCTGACGCAGAAACGCGATAGACCTTGCCATCCGGAGAAGTGGCGACGTAGAGCGCGCCTTTGGCGTCGAAGGCGATCGATTGCACGGCAAGATCGGTGGATTCGAAGGCGATCGAGGGTTTGCCGCTGGCGTCGAAGCGGAAGACTTTTGCGGGTGAGCCACCGCCGGCGTAGAGAACGCCCTTGGAATCGAGGCGCAGAGACCACAGGAAGGAAGCGTCGGCGTCGGCGAGTAGGGTGAATTTCGGAGAGAGTTCGAGGCGGCCGTCGCTGCGGACCGCGACGCCGTTGGAGGTGCCCTTGAGAAATTCGTCGTAGGTGGATTGGCGCCACGCGCGGGTGTGTTCGGCTAGGAGGGGCGAAAAGGAAGACGCAATGAAGTAAAGAAGTAGTGAAAAAAATCCGAGGCGGGCGCGGGAGAAGATTTTGCTGCGTCCGTGAAGACAGCGAGATTCTGGAATTGAGATTAGGGGGCTGGGCATTTAGGGGTTCACCGGATTTGTAGATTCAGGGAGATTACGCCTGTCACCGGTCCGGTTAGCTGGACCGACGCTTCGCTGGCGAGGGATTCGCGCAGGACCTGGACAGTGCCGGGAGCGGGCCTGCCGTCGATGACGTTGATTTGGGAGAGCGGTGCGTTGGGGAGCTCTTTGTCGTCCCAGATGATGGTCGGGGACGGAACGAAGAGACCTACGTAGAGGCGATCGTTGCGGCGCTCGCGATTCAGAAGGGTAATGAGTTGGTCGAGGCCCGCGGGGCCGCTGGTGCCGGAAAACAGGAAACCGCGAGAGGCGCGATTGAGGAGATCGCCGTCAGTAACCAGGACGCGAAGCATGGTGCCGCGGGCAATCTGATCGGGGATGTGCACGGTGGTTTCTTCGATGTGTGCGGATCCGCGGTAGGGGTGCAGCAGAATGCGCACGCGAAGATCTTCTCCGGGGGCGGCTTCGCCTTTTTCGAGCCAGGCGCTGTCGATCGTGAAGGATTGACGGCCGGGAACACTTTCCACGCGAAGAGAGATGTGTTCGATGGACGGTATTTCGTACGGGTTGGTGAACAGCCGGCCGAAGATGCTTTGCACGCTGAGGGCGATCGGGAGGCCGTCCTGGCCGAGTGAGTCACCCGGCGCGTAGGTGTTTTCGATTTGTACGGGCGCGTGGCCTTGCACGCGAATTTCGCCGGAGAGGTGAAGCGTGGTGCCTTCGCCATAGACGGAATTTTGCGTGAGGCCGTTGAAAGTGGTGAGCGCGACTAGGAGCGGCGTGAGTTTCGGGTGATTGACCAGCTCGAAGTGAAGTTTTTTCTCGCCCATGGCGGTGGCGATAGCGAGATCGAGAGGAATCATGGCGGGAGGAGCGCCGAGCTTGCCGGTGACGGCGGTGAGATGGTCGCCGGTGATGGTGCCGATTGGACCGCCGACGTTCACGATTTTTGTGGAGGCGAGCGATGAGGACAGCGTGGTGACCACGCGGCTGCGAGCCATGGGAAGCGCGACGTCGCCGAGGCTGAGGAAGGGATGGCCGCAGAGGTACACGCGGTCGGCCTGGACGGCAGTGACGGTGCAGGCGGAATTGATGGAGGCGTCACCCTGGACGAGGACCATTCCGGCCATGTCGCCGGCGACAAGTTTCTTGTCGTCGGGTTGGGGGGCAGCAGTGCCACCTTGCGCGGCTACGAAACCGTAGGTCTGGATTTGCGGGGCGAATTGCTGCAGCGTCGAGGACTGGAAACCTGAAAAAACAAGAGGGGTGGCGATGGGCTCAAGCGAGGAACCTGACGGCAAGCCCGTGCGGGTGGCTGCTTCGCTGGGCAGACTGAACTGTTGCGCGGAGACGGCTGGAGCGTTGTCTTGGGATGTGGGGTGCAGGATGTCTTCGATGGGGGTGACGCCGGCGATCGCTTCCTTCGTGAAGACGCCGAGTTTCAGGGAGAGGGCGCCGGCTAGCTTACCCTCGAGATAGACGGGGCTGCCGCTCATGCCCGCTACGACTCCGGTGTGCTCGACTTTCGGGCCTTTTAATTCGATCAGGATGATGGACTGGCGGGGGCCGAGGAAGTTGGGCATCACGCCGATGACTTCGAGGTCGAACTTTTCAACTTGGTCGCCGGCGAAGATCGTGTAGGCGTAACCGTGCATTCCCGGTTGGACTTGGCTTAGGGGGAGGATTTCGTTGGATTGGGCCGAGAGAGTTGGGGCCTGCAGGAAGTAGAGGCCGATCGCTAGCGTAAAGATTGTCACGGCAAGGTTGCGGGAGCGGCGGTGATGCGAGAGCAGAGGCGGCGGAACCGGGTTCATGGAAGGTTCATGATACTTGGCGGGGTACGGGTAAGCAATTGAACGGCTGGAGGCGGCAGAATAGGCCGAGAAGGCTAGGCGTTCTAGGACTTGGTGTTGCTACTGAGGGAAGCCGATACGACGGAGCAAGTCGGTGTAGCGCGGGTCCGAACGTAGGGGATCCCAGAAAGATTCCTGGCGCAGGTAGGCGAGGCGCGTGAAGCGCTCGTCGTAGGCTTTTTCCAGCCAGGCGAAGGCCTGATTTTTATCTCCGAGGCCGACATGGAGCACAGCGAACGCGAAGGCGGGCGTGTAAGTCTGCCGGGAGGTTGCGGTGAGCTGGTTCAGCGTTTGAAGAGCTTGGTTGCGGTCGCCGAGGCGCGCTTGCACATAGCCGCGATGGGCGAGCGACATCGCGCTATCGCGGCTGAGTGCGGCGTATTTTTCGTCGTCGGAAAGTGCTTCGCGGTCCTGTCCTTTGGCGGAATGAGCTTGCGCGAGAAGCGCGTAGGCCACGGCGAAATTCGGATCGAGATCCAGAGTCTTGTGGGATTGTTCGATGGCTTGGTCGAATTGTCTGGCGAGGTAGAGTTGCACGGCTAGCGTGTGGCTGTTCGCGGGAGAGGCGGGGTCGAGTTCGAGCGCGCTGGTGGCCGCGGCGATGGATTCTTGTGAGCGGCCGAGAGAGCTCAGGTACAAGGGATAAAAACTGTGGGTTTTCGCGTAGGCGGGATTTAGAGCGATGGCTTTGTCGAAATCTTTCGCGGCCGCGGACCAGTCGAAGTCGTACGTGTAGCTGACGTAGGCGAGGGAGACGTAGGCTTCGCCGAGGCCATCATCGATCTGCAGCGCTTTTTGGGCGGCCGCTCTTGCCTTGGGCATTACGTCTCGGGGAGGAAACACGTTGAAGAAAGAGAGCCGGGCGTAGGTGTCGGCCAGGCCGGCATACGCGAGGGCGTAGACGGGATCTTTTTCCACGGCCTGCTGGAAATATTCGAGGGCCTTGCCGAACCCCTCCGGGCTGCGCTTATTCCACTGGTAACGACCTTTCAGGTAGAGCTGATAGGCTTCGGCGTTTTCGGTGTAACGTCTGGTGAGGCGCTGCTTTTCTTCTCCGGTCAACCGCAATCTTAATTTCTCCGAGATTTCCCTGGCGAGATCTTCCTGGAGCGCGAAGACGTCATCAGGCTTACGTCTGTATTGGCCGCCCCAGAGTTGCGAACCTTTCGCTACGTCCACGAGTTCCGCGCGAACGATCAGAGTGTCGCCTTGGCGGAGAAGTCTTCCGGTGAGCACCGCGCTTACCTGCAAATCGTGTCCGATCTTTTGGGGATCGGTTTCTTTGCCTTTGTAGCGGATTACGGCGCTGCGAGCGGCTACGCGGAGATTGGGAAGCTGTGAGAGGTTGTTAGTCAGGCTCTCGCTGATGCCATCGCTGAGATATTCCATGTTGGCGTCGGCGCTGTCATTGACGAAGGGGATGACCGCGACGGAGTCGATCGCTGCGCCGCGCGGGTGGAATGTGAAAAACCAGATCGCGACGAGGATTGCCGCGGCGGCGAGGGTCGCAAGGGTGAGTGCAAAAGGCTTGCGCCACTCCGATTTGGCAGCGGGCGTGAGTTTTGTTCCGGAGCGGGTGACGCCGGCGAGTTTGGAGGCGTGAGGGGAACTGGTGTCGCGCTTAAGACGCTGGAGGTCGGCGCGCAGATCGGAGGCGCTTTGGTAGCGCAGGGTGCGATCTTTCTCGAGGGCTTTCGCGACGATGCGGTCGAACTCGGGAGGTGCTGTGGGATTCAGGCTCGATGCGGGAACGGGAGTGAGCTCGAGGATGGCGTGGGAGATGACGCCGGTGGTGTTGCCCGGAAATGGCAGGCGCGTGGTGGCCATTTCGTAGAGAACTGTGCCGAACGAGAAGAGGTCCGAGCGGGCGTCGAGATCTTCGCCACGGACTTGCTCGGGCGACATGTAGGCGACGGTGCCGACGACGGAACCCGGGCTGGTGAGCAATGTGGGGTCGGTGGTGCCGAGCGTGTTAGGGGAAGTGGCTTTTGCGTCCGGAGACGTGTATGGCTGCGGAGATAATTTCGCGAGGCCGAAATCGAGGATTTTTGCGTGGCCGCGATTGGTGACGAAGATGTTTGCCGGCTTGATGTCGCGATGAATTATACCCTTGGCGTGGGCGGCGTCGAGGGCGTCGTTGATTTGGATGGCGAGGTCGAGAAGTCGAGGGATGTCGGGGGGCTTGCCGGCGATTTGCTCCTTTAGGGTTTGGCCCTCCAGGAGTTCCATCACGATGAAAGCCAGACCGTTGTCGCGGCCAATTTCGTGGATGGTGCAAATGTTGGGGTGGTTGAGGGCCGAGGCGGCGCGGGCTTCGCGCTGAAATCGTTCGAGGGCTTGCGGGTCTTCGGCTAGATTTTCCGGGAGAAATTTCAGCGCAACGAAGCGTCCTAGCGTGATGTCTTCGGCTTTGTAGACGACGCCCATCCCGCCGCGTCCCAGCTTTTCGAGGATGCGGTAGTGCGAGATCGTGCGGCCAATCATGGTCGGTGGCTTTGGGCGTTGATCAGACGGGAAAGTCCACTTCGATGGGTTCGATCAGCGGCACGAGCCAGCTCAAAAGCTTTTGATGGACGGCATGGTTGTTGTAGCGCTCGCAGGCGGCTGCGTCGGCGAATTTCATGGCACCACCGAATTCGTAACCTTGGCCCCGGGGCGAGACGTTGAACCCAACCCAGGATTCGAGGATTTCCGGGATGTGGTCTTTGAGTTTGCGGATTTCCGCGAGCACGTGATCTTTCTGGGAGCTAGTGACATTCGGTTTGAACCGAAACGCGAACATGTGGATAAACATGGGGAATGAGCTCTCTTTGGCAGTGCATGAGACAACGCATGGAGATTCTTGGATGAGGAAGCTGACTTTGTCAACCGAACGCGGGTGAGAGGAGAACGAGAACAATTACGGCTTGACAGGAAAAGGGTCGAGTAGCAGTATTCAATCGATTTAATAGGGGTGAAGCATGAACCGTACTCTTATTTCTAACGGATTTCGGAATGGTCGCGGCGGGCGGCGGGTTAGAGTTTGCGCCGCGATCGCTGGCTTGTGCGCTTTGATCCTTTTCGCGGCGTCCGTGGGGGGCGCGGAAAATGCGTTTGTGCGTGTGAATCAGCTGGGGTACGAGGCGGATTGCAACGGGCGTGCTTACTTGATGGCTTCGGGATCGGAGAGCGGTGCGGTTTTTCATGTCGTTAACGCGAAGGGTGTGTCGGTGTTCACCGGCGCGATTGGCGCGAATTTGGGGAGTTGGGGAAAGTTTTCGGTGTTTGCGCTGGACTTCAAGGTGGATGGCTCGGGAATTTTTACGATTGAGGTGGACGGGCCGATGCCTGCGAATTCACCTAGCTTCCGGATTGGATCGTCGCGGCAGCTCTATTCGCAGGGCATCGCGAACGCTTTGAACTTTTACCAGAATGAGCGCGACGGCCAACACTTCATCAAGACGCCGCTGCGGACGGCGGCGGGACATCTGAACGATCAGCATGCGTCGGTGTTCGGCTCTCCACAGTTCGATGATAACGATAATATATTGAGCGCTTTGCAGCCCGCGGGGAATGCGATCGACGCGTCTGGCGGTTGGTGGGACGCGGGCGACTATCTGAAATTCGTGGAAACGCATTCGTATACCGTTGCGATGATGCTGATCGGTGTGCGGGACTTTCCGAAGCAAATGGGCGCGGCCAGCGGCGCGAGCGACTTCACGAACGAGGCGAAGTTTGGCCTGCAGTGGCTGCAGAAAATGTGGGACGACGATCGGCAGAGGCTGTACTACCAAGTCGGAATCGGCACGGACTTTATAGACAACCCGAGCTTGCTGAGCGATCACGATATCTGGCGGTTGCCGCAAGTGGACGACACACTAGGCGGAACGGACCCGACGCTCCTGTATGTGAGGCATCGACCAGTGTTTGCCGCGGGGCCGGCGGGATCGAAGATCAGCCCGAATCTGGCGGGACGCCTGGCCGCCGACTTTGCGGAATGCTCGCAAGTCTTCCGGGAAACGCAGCGGGACTTCGCCGACGATTGCCTGGTGGCGGCTGAGCACGTGTTTGCGCTGGCGGATACGGCTCCGAGCGGCGATCTATTGACGACGGCGCCGTTTGATTTTTACGGGGAGACGGAATGGCGGGATGACATGGAGTTGGGGGCAACGGAATTGTATTTTGCGCTGGCGACCGCGGACGGTCCGTTGCCTTCGGCTTTGCAGCACACCGATGGGCAATTCTATCTGCGCGCGGCGGCGCATTGGGCGCATGCCTACATTACCGGACCAAACGATGCGGCGGACACCTTGAATCTGTACGACGTGAGCGGGTTGGCGCATTTCGAATTGTTCCGGGCAATTGCGGATGCGGGACATCCCAGCGGATTGGAAGTGTCGCAGAAAGATCTGCTGCAGGATTTGCGGAAAGAGTTGCAGAACGCGACGACGCAGGGCGCTAGCGATCCATTCGGGTTTGGATTTCCGTGGGCGGCGTACGACACGACGACACACGGCGCGGGGCTGGCGGTGATGGCGCGGGAATACTCGTTGCTCACGCAGTCGGGAACGTTCGACGACCTTTCGCGGCGGTGGGCCGGCAACATTCTGGGAGCCAATGCGTGGGGGAGTTCGTTCATCGTCGGGGACGGCGACGTATTTCCAGATTGTATGCAGCACCAGGTGGCGAACATCATCGGGTCGTTGGACGGTACACCTCCGATACTTGCCGGAGCACTGGTCGAAGGACCCAATACGTTTGCCGCGACCGGATTTCTGGATGGGATGCGGAAGTGTCCCGCTGGGGGCGGGGACGTGTTTAAGAAATTCAACGCGAATGGAGCGGTGTACAAGGACGATCAGCAATCGTATAGCACGGTGGAGCCTGCGATCGATCTGACGGCGACGTCGTTCTTGATGTTTTCCTGGCGGATCGCCGGAGCGCCGGCAGTCTTCTTGCCGAGCGAGGATATTTCTGCGGCGCTCGATGAAGCCGTTGCATACACGCCGAATCCGCAGTGGCCCCCTACGCGAAGGAACAGCAGGCGCAAGGCGGGCCGCACCCCGTAAGGCGGGCTTACGGGGTGCGGAAGATGACCCTTCAGGTAGGAGCCTTCCTCATGGGGTTGAGCGGAGCCAGGTGAGGCGCACAGCCAGGAATGGCTGTGCCACAAGTGCAGCTGCACCTCTGTTTGATTCCGGAACCGGAACGGCGGATTTGTGGTGAGCTGCCCAGGTGCTGCGATCTCAGGTGACGGCTTTCTTGTGGAATTGACGCAAACCGAAAGTTAGAAGCACTATGTCGAAGAAGAGCAGTCCCGACACCGCCGCGATCATGGGCAGGTGAGGGAATTGGGGCACCAGAGTTCCGCGCAGGCCCTCGCTGGCGTACACCAAGGGGTTGATCAGAACGATTTTCTGCATGATGGGAAAATTGTTTAAAGCACTCCATGGATAGTAAGTGCAGCCGAAAAAAATCATCGGTGCAACTACCAGCGAGAACATCAAGCCGATGTGGGTCTGCTCGATGCTGCATCCGAGTGCGAGGCCGCCCACAGCCGAAAAGAGCGCGACGAGCACGGCCACCGTCGCGAAGAGCAGCGGGGCGTGCAGGTTTAGCTCGACGCCGGGGCGCAGCAGGAGCCATGCGCACGGAATCACCATCAGACCGGCGGCGAGCGCTTGCAGGGTACCGAAGACGACTTTCTCCACCGCCAGCCAGGAGATTTCCATCGGTGCCAGCAGGCGATCTTCAATTTCGCGGGTGAATTGAAATTCGGAAATCAGCGGCATAGCTACGGCCCAGATACCTGTGCCGATCATGCTCAACGCCATAATGCCGGGAAGCAGCAGGCTCTTGTAGGTAGGCGGCATGAAGCCGCTGCCGACCATCACGCGGCCGAAAATAAAGACGAACATCAGCGGCTGCAGAAAAGTTTGCAGCAGCAGCGGGACGAGGTTGCGTCGAGCGACCTGGGCATCGCGCCCGAGCATGGCCAGAAAGGTTTTGAAGTTCACTCGCGCAAACTCCTTCCGGTGTGATGGAGAAAGAGATTTTCGAGGCTGGGCTCGGAGATGTGCACGTCGCACAATTCGACGCCGGCAGCGAGGGCGGCGTTGGCGATTTCGGGGACGAGGGAGCCGCCGCGGTCGGCGTAGAGGTCGGCGCCGTGGCCGTCTGTGGCGCGCACCTCGGTGACGCCGGACAGGGCTTTCAAGCGCGCGAGTACGTCGTCCGAGGAATGACCAAAGCGGAGACGAAGCAGATATCCGCCCGGTACCGAGGCTTTCAGTTCGCGCGGCGTGCCCATTGCGATGACGCGGCCGTGGTCGATGATTGCTAGACGCTGGCAGAGGGCGTCGGCTTCTTCCATGTTGTGCGTGGTGAGCAAAATGGTTTTGCCGCTTTGGTTGTACTCCCGGACGATCTCCCAGAGCAGCAGGCGAGTTTGCGGGTCGAGGCCGGAGCAGGGCTCGTCGAGGAACAGGACTTGCGGGTCGTGCATCATGGCGCGCGCGATGGAGAGGCGCTGCATCATGCCGCCAGAGAAGCCGCGGACCATGTGGTCGGCGCGGTCGGTTAGCTTGAAGCGGTCGAGGAGTGTGGCGGCGCGTTTTGCGCGCTCGTGGGAATCGATGCCGAAATAGGCGCCGTGGAAAAGCAGAATCTCGCGGGCGGTGAGCGAAAAATCGAGATTGGGGCGCTGCGCGACTACACCGATCAGTCGCTTGACGGCAACCTGGTTTTTCCAGACATCGAATTCGCCGATCCAGGCTTGGCCGCTGGTCGGACGAACGCGCGTGGTCAGGATGCCCGCGGTGGTGGATTTGCCCGCGCCGTTCGGTCCCAGCAGGCAGAAGATTTCGCCGGGCGTTACGTTTAAGGAGATACCGTCGAGCGCGACGATCTGGGGCTTCGGCTGTTTGCTCTTGCCCCGCGGGGAGGCGCTTCCGAATCCCCCCGCGCCTGCGGCGAGCGGAGGAGCGGAGGTATAGACCTTGCGTAAGTCGTGAGTGCGGATGCCAGCCAACATGCGAAAAATTCCCTCCGGATGATTGTGCGAAGACACCTTGGTCGCGAGCGCCGGGCCAATCCGACGTGACCAATTACGCATCCGAATCGGAAATTGTAACAAGTTCATAGCGGGTGAAGGCAGGTCAATTTCGCGGGGCATGTTTTGTCGCGGAGTTAGAAAATATGGGCTCCCGGCTGTTGGCACCGGTGAAAAGGAACACAACAAGAGCGGGGTCGATTCGTAAGAAGAGCGGCAGCTTCGAGTACTGCTGCCTTTAGTCCATGTGGTGGTGCATGGCGAAGATTTTGTCGAGGGAATCTTCGTAAGGATAGACGTGCACCATCCAGCCGAAGATCACCGGCGAGAAGCGGCCGCCGGCGGCGTCGCAGGAATCCTTCGTGGCGATCGAGCCGTGCAATCCAAACTTCGTCCAATCAGCGGCATGCAATTCGGCGTGTGGCGGCATGCAAAGATTGGTGTGTAGATGCCACATGGCGATGCTCAGCGGAACGCGGGCATTCAGTTGCTCTTCCGTGGCGCGCTTGGGCATGGTGAACATGGCGCCGACGAGTTCGTAGCCGGTGGCCGTCTTCTTGTAGAGCAGGGATGTCGGGCGCGCCGGGTCAAACGTGAACGCTTCCATGAAGCCATTGCGATAGCTGGTGAAGTGATATTCGGGCTGCGGAATATTCGGCATGAAGATCCGGAATCCTTCGTTCAGGGCGACGTGGTAGTCCTTGTATTTCTCGATGCCCGCGCGAAGTTGCGTCACGATTTCTCCGGCGCGCTGCACGTCTTCGGGGGTTCGCTCGCGCATTGCGGTCATGAACATGTGCTGGCTATGGGTGTCGTGATGGCCGGGGGTCATGTCGTTGACGGCGGCGCGCTCGTTGGCCTTCTCGTCGGACATATTCATTCCGGGCATCGACGGGTGGTCGGGATCTTGCGGCGCGGGCGCAGCCGAAGGTTCCTGCGGAATGATCACCTGGAAGGCCTGCTGTTGATGCGACGGAATAGCTGCAAGAAGAACGGTGACGACGAAGAGGGCGCCAAATACCATACCTGCTTTGGTCGCTATCTTGAAAAAGCTACTGCGCGCTGACATGACTTTTCTCCCACACTTATGATACGGACGGAGGAGGTGTGATGTTTCAGCGGGTTTGAAGGGACGTTCCATTAAAAAACTGTACGGCGGGACAGTTACGAGATGGAAACATTTTCGGCTCGACTTCGGCACCGTCTACAGGGACCCAACCGCTTGCGGCCCGCTTCTCACGCGCCATGACTACGCCAAGACGCAACGGCCAGCACGCGCTAAGCGCGCCCCTACATTGTCCGCGTCGGCGCGTCCACGAACCTCGGCGTGCGGAGTTTGGGCGATACGAACGGGAGCCAGGAGCTGTCATGCTAAAATTGCGGCGTGAAAAAACAGATCATTCATCCGGCGAAATACCTTACCGGCGGAGTCGAACCGCCAGGGGACAAATCTATCTCGCACCGCTACGCGATGCTGGCTGGCATGGCTGAAGGGACCAGCGAGCTGCGGCACTTCGCGGCTGCGGCGGATTGTCATAGCACCCTCGACTGCATGAGCGCGCTCGGCGCGACTGTGAAAATCGACAATGACAACGTGAAAATTACAGGCCGCGGAACGGAAGGCCTGAAGGGTAGCTGGCGGGCGCTAGACGCGGGTAATTCCGGCACAACGATCCGATTGCTCACGGGGATCTTGGCGGGGCAGAATTTTGTGTCGAAGCTGACCGGCGATGCGTCGCTGCAGAAACGCCCAATGGGGCGCGTCGTGTCTCCACTGCGCCAGATGGGCGCGGATATTCGCGCGCGCGAAGATAATTTCGCGCCGCTGGAAATTCGCCCGGCGAAGTTGCGCGCCATCCACTACAAAATGCCAATGGCCAGCGCGCAGGTGAAGTCGGCGGTGCTTCTGGCGGGACTCTTCGCTGAGGGCCTTACCTCGGTGACCGAACCGGCGCGCACGCGCGACCACACCGAGTTAGCCTTGGAAGAGTTCGGCATCGATGTCGAGAAGCATGGAAGCACCATTCAGATTCGCGGCTCCGATGGAAACGGCGTCTGCAAGCTGCAAGCGCGGTCTCTAGATGTGCCCGGCGATATCTCCTCCGCAGTCTTTTTTATCGCCGCCGCATCAATGTTTCCGAATTCCAATCTCTTGATTCACAACGTCGGCCTGAACCCCACACGGACCGCGATTCTGGACGTGTTTGCGTCGATGGGCGCGACTCTCCAGGTCGTGTCCCTGCGAAGCGCGCATGGCGAAGTTGTGGGCGATTTGTCAGTGAAAGGCACGTCGCTCAAAGGTGGCGTCGTCGAGAAGGAACAGATACCCCTGGTGATCGACGAACTGCCGATGCTGGCTGCGCTCGGGCCATACACTGAGGAGGGAATCGAGATCCGCGACGCCGCAGAACTGCGTGTCAAAGAGAGTGATCGCATCGCTGCGCTCGCTGAAAACTTGCGACGCATGGGCGCGACTGTGGATGAGCGTCCCGACGGTCTGCGCGTGGAAGGCCGCAAAGCTGGAAAATTGCATGGCGCGGAGATTGATCCGCATGGGGATCACCGCATAGCTATGGCCTTTGCGGTGGCTGGGCTGGCAGCCGAAGGCGCAACAACGATCCGCGACGCGGACTGCGCGGGCGTTTCTTATCCGAACTTTTATAAGGATTTAGAGCGAGTGGCGGAGCGCTAAGAACTCGCGGCTACAAGCGCCGGTTTTCAGCTTGACTGGAGATAGGGCCGGGACGCGTTGAAGCGACGCCCCTACACTTGACGCCAGGATCCTCCGGGATGCGATGTGGATGGGGGCTTCAGCCCGTTCCTTTCAAATGGCGAGCGCCAAACAACCAGCAAAATTAATTCTTGTGAATCGAGATTGAACCGTAGCTGGTCTTCAGTGTGATTTTCGGTCCACGCCCGTTGCCGTATTTCCCTTCGAGGTGCGAGTCACCCGATTCCGTCGTCTTCTTCAGGGAATCTGCTTCAAATTCGGAGTCGATGTCTCCTGAATGGCAGTCCGCTACGATCTGAAAGCTCGACGCTTCGGGCAGCCCCAGCGTAATGCCCGCGGACGCATTGGTGATGTCGATGTCTTCCTTCGGCGGAGAAGAGAAGCGCACTTCGACGTTGCCGTTGCGGTTTTCTATTTTGATTTTGCCGCCTGCGTTTTCGACGGTGATTTCTTCCTCATGCGTGCGCACGTTCAGGTTCCCCGGCGCATCGACAATGTCCAGATTCCCCGAGCCCGCTTCCATGTGCCCGCTCAACTGTGTCAGGGTCAAATCCGTGCGATGCGAAACGAAGCGTACGCCCTTGGCTACTTTCTCCGCGCGAATTGGCCCCACGAACTCCCCGTTGATCGTGAAATTCCCGGTGGCATCTGTGACGTCAACGCTGTCGCCGGTCCCCGAAATCTTCACGTCTCCCTTGGTCCCCGAAATTTTGGCGTCCCCCCGGCGCATATCGACATTTACGTCGCCCTTGGTGTTGCGCACGTCGATGTCCCCACTGCCGCTGTTGATCGTCACCGGCGTGCCCATATCGGCCACGGAAATATCGCCCTTATCGTTGCGGATGGTCACCGCGGACTTACTCGGCAGCACCACGTCCATGTCCACGCTGACCCGCGAATCGCCGCCGCTCGTGGGCTGCACATCAAAACCATCGCCGTTCGGCACGATTTCGACGCCAACGCGGTCGGCGACGCGGTGCGCATCGGTTTCGTTCCAACTGCGCACGTTCTTCTTTCCGTTAACGCGAATTTCCGGCTCGTCGGAACCTCGCACGCTGATATCGCCGTGAATCCCACGAATGGTAATGCGCGCATTTGCGGGAACCGGTTTCGGCGTTACGTCAAGATCGGCCGTCGTGGTGTCGCCGCTCACCCACTCGGGAAAGTGCTCCTTCACACCCTCCACCGCGACAACCACTCCGACGAGCGCCAGTAACCCAAGCACAAGAAAAACTTCGCCCGGTGTGATCCGCGATCCACCAACATCGTCGGAGCGCGACACCGCCATTCGTTCGTAAAGTTTCAACGCGCCCCAAAAGATCAACAGCAGTGGCCACCAATGCGTGAGCACGCGGCCTAACTCAAAGCCGCGATAGTTGTGCATCAGCAGCAGCACGCCGATGAAGATCAGAAGCAGGCCGCTGAAAATGCTGCTGCCGCGCGGGCGACCATTAGACATGTCTGGTTATTGTCCCTGCCCGGGATACGTGCTCTGTGTCGGTCCGGGAGTCGAACCTGGCGCTGGCGGCGCCTCGGCGGGTGGAACGGGAGTCGAAGAAACGTGGCCTTCCATTGGAGCCAGCGATGACGCCAGCAAAATCGCGCCGATCACGACCAGTATCACGGGATAAGTGTTGCCGAAATCAAAATAGCCGCCGCGCGCTTGCTGCAACAGAAACAGCACGCCAATGGTGATGATGACCGCGGGCCCTAGCAGCGCGCGTATCGTGCATCGCGCACAGCGACACCGAACCTGATCACTCATGGCGCCACCTCTCTTTGGCTCTCACGGCCGCCCCCCAAGGCGCTGGCGGAACATCAGCACGCCGACGACGATCAGAATCACCGGCCAGAATTGCTGGATGCGCCACCAAGGGAACCAATCGAAATTGTGCAGCAGTAACAAAATGCCGATGGCGATGATCAGGAACGGTCCCACCGGTTTGCCCTTGCTGAACGATTCCAGTGGATCGTTCAGAATCTCTCCCGCAAGCTTGGCCTTAGCGGTGCGATACGCATCGATCGGCATATACACCCACAGCGCCGCAATGCAGATCCACAGCGCCGCTTCCGCTCCGCCGCTCAACGCGCCATCCACGCCCAGAATGAAGAGGAAAAGAAAAATCGCCAGATGAATCACGCCCTTGCCGTACTGCTCGTTATAGAACGCTCCCAATCCCGGCAAGAATCCCAGGAAGAACGCCAGCGCGGGGTTCGGTCCCACAGCGGCTCGCGGCACAACCGGCGGCGGCAAGGGGAGTTGTCCGGTTGCAACATCAGGCGCGAACGCCGCGACGGAGGCGGACGGCGCCGGATGTCCCATCACATTGGCTAAGCAATCTTCGCAGTACAGCACGTCGCGCACCGGTCGCACGCACACCGGGCACATCGGCTTGCCACAATTTCGGCAAAAACCGGTGGCGTCCACATCTGGATGGACCGCACACTTCATGGCAATCTCCTCGCGAACATCGGGCTGCCAAGATGGCCCGCCCACATGGGCAACTCGTCGGCAAGCACCTCGATTTGCCTGGAGACATCATCGGCGCGATTCTGCTGCCGTGGCGATGCCGGCTTCGAGCCATCCGTGCGGCCCGGCTGTTTATCTGGAGAAGATGACGGCGCGACGCTCTCCGGACTTGTCCGCAGATCGTTGTCCTGCCGCAAGCGCGATTGAATTTCCGATACCACGCGCAGGTCGTTCACAAACTTTGTGGTTCTCGCATAGACCAGATGCGCCTGCCGGTCGGCGCGAAGATAAATATTTGCCGGCTGCAAATCCGCCAGCTTCGGTTTGCGCCAAGAGAAGCCCACCGCGCTCAGCAAAATCACAAATGTACCCGCAACCGAAAGCGCTCCATACGCGAAACGCATCGAAGCCATGCCGCGAACCCAACCCAACACCGCAGCCCATCCCGTAGCGGTCTCTCGCGGCCCCAGCGTCTTATCCAGGATGGAGTACACCAGTCGCGGCGGAGCTTCCAGCTGCTCCATCGAATGCATGCCCGACAGAAGCTGAGAAACATGGGCAACCACCGGCGCGCATCGCTCGTCGCATTCCGCAACGTGAGCCTCAAACGCCGTCCGTTCGGTCCCCACAAGCGCGCCATCCAGATAATCGCTAAGCCGCGCTTCGATTTGTTCGCAAGTCCAACTCATGTTCGTTCGTACTTCTTTCTCTCTTCCCTCTTCTCGTTACTTCCTTACTTCTTATCTCATTACTTCGCTTTACGAGGGTCTAACGCCCATCTGTTGCAAAATCCTCGCCAATTCAATCCTTCCGCGATTGATCCGTGATTTCACGGTCCCTTCCGGCACCGCCAAAACCTGCTGAATCTCCGCGTACTCCAACTGCTGCAAATCCCGCAAGATCACCGCTTCCCGCAAGTCCGGCGAAAGCTTCGTCAAAGCCGATTGCACCTGCGAACTCAGCTCCCCGAGCAACAACTGCTCGTCCGGCCGCCGCCCTGCCGACTCCTTGTTCTCGACGACCGGCATGGCGTCGTCCAGCGAATCGGTCAAGCGATCGCGCTTTGTACGCCGGTAGTGGTCGATCAGCAGATTGCGTGTAACGCTGGTCACCCAAGTCGCAAACCCTCCGTGCGCTGACCGATAGCTGCCCAGTGTACGGTACACCCGCAGAAACACGTCCTGCGACAGATCCTCGGCCTCTGCCCCATTCCCGGTAAACCGGTAACAAATGTTGAAGATGCGGCGCGTGTGGCGGCGTACAAGCTCCTCCCAGGCTGAACCGTCTCCCTGGAGGCATTGCTGGACCAGTTGGGCATCCTGCTCCAACGTCTCATCAGCCTCGAATCCTGGTACGTCTCGGCCTGCACACTATGGAACGTAAATTGCCACCAAAAAGTTCCCCGAAGGGCTCGGGCCGGCCACAGGCTTCCATGCCAAACACCCTCTTCCCAACAACTTGCTTGGCGACATGACCCATGGCAGGCACGAATGGCCGCATCTTACTCACGACCTCAGCGAAACACAAGCGAACCGTTGACGCCCAATCGCGTCAAAGTGTCGGCGCCGGGCCTTTCAGCCCCGCGAATCGTCGATTGCACAACTGGCCCGGACACTGCTATTCCTAGCTCGCGAATCCAGAGAACCCAGAATGGCGCAAACGCTCAGCCACGTAACGCTGCTAGTCCGGGACTACGACGAAGCGATCTCTTTCTTCACCAAGGCGCTCGGCTTCCAATTGATTGACGATACGCCTCAAGACGAAGGCAAGCGCTGGGTCCTCGTCGCCCCTGCCGGCTCCCACGGCAGCAGCCTGCTTCTCGCCCAGGCATCAACGCCCGAACAAACCGCGCGCCTCGGCAACCAGACCGGCGGGCGCGTCTTTCTCTTCCTGCACACCGATGATTTCGGGCGCGACTATCGTGAAATGAAAGCGCGTGGAGTGAAATTCTTGGAAGCGCCGCGTGAAGAGTCCTACGGCACCGTCGCAGTCTTCGAAGACCTCTACGGCAACAAATGGGACCTGCTAGAGCCAGGACGCAACTCTAAGCCCTAACGACTTTGTAGGGGCGGGGCTTGCCCCGCCCGGCGTCAACCCCGGCACGCTCACTTCGCCGCTTCCATCTTCTCCGCCATCTCCAGCATCTTCGCGACGCTGTTCCAGTTCCGCGCCGTCCCCGAAACTTTCAGCATCTTCGGAATCGTTGCCCACGACAGCGTCGGCCGCCCTGCTCCATTGGGAAAATTAATATAAATCTCGCGCCCATCGATAAACAATTCGTCCGGCGCACACTGAATGGCCCGTACCTTCACCCGAGCTTCCTCACCCGGATCGCTCGCCAAAAACGTAACCAGTAGCTTGCTAGGCTCAATCCCGCGCCGCTTCGCAAATGGATTCCGCGCAATTACTTCTCTCATTTCCACCGTGGAGCGCAACACAACGTCGGTCTGAAACCCAAACTTTTTCTCGATGGCGCTTTCAATTCGTTTCGCCAGCTTGACCAGATCGCGCTCATCCGTCTTGAAAATCACATTCCCGCTCTGCACGTACGTCTGCGGATTACGCAACTTCAGCGATTCGCACACCGCCCTCAACGCTTCCATCTTGACGCGGTTGTGCGTGCCCAGGTTGACGCCCCGCAGCATGCAGATCATCACAGCCATCAGGTGAGGGAAGTATACCGCGCCAAGATTGTAAGGGAATGTGGGCGCCGGGCTTCAACCCGGCGAGCCAAACAGTCGTCGCTAAATCTGTGTCGTAACTATAATCTACTGTTCAAAGTTCAGGTTCTGCGGCGCATCCGGGCGCGTCGCACTCGCTCCCATCTTTGAGGTCGTTGGAACATCGGTTCCCACGGGCTCAATCTTCAGGTTGCTCATCCAAACGCTGCCCGATCCATTCACCAGCACGCCAAAGAAAATCCCGGTCGCGCCTTCCGGAACATCCAGCACCACCGCATAGTTCTGCCAGTCCGCCGTCCCTTTGATCGGCCGATCCTGCATATTGTCGAACGCCGGCATTTGTGG
>Ga0210399_10000585_pt1 | contig 29051 bp, 23 predicted proteins | sample IncBWC14MmetaG_FD_150865 | JGI IMG/M metagenome (GOLD analysis project Ga0210399, IMG submission 150865) | Forest soil microbial communities from Barre Woods Harvard Forest LTER site, Petersham, Massachusetts, United States - Inc-BW-C-14-M | ecosystem: Environmental > Terrestrial > Soil >... | reverse complement strand
CGGTCCGCCCGGATAAGTCGTCGCGCCTGTCTGGTATAAGCCCGTGATGGGCATCCGGTGCTGAGCCCAACCCGGTACCGGCCGCAAGCCACCGGACTGCGCCGCATTCTGCGCCCCGCCATGGCAGGTCCCATGCCAATTGTGTGCGTTCATCCGCTCCAGGTCGAGCGGACTTTCCACAATGCGCGCCAGAATTTTGTCGTCGGTCAGATTGGGCGCAAACTTTCTCAGGTACTTCAGATTCGCGTCGGAGACTTCGTTCTTGATCTTATCCCAGTGCTCCGGCCCCTCTTTCAACTCATAAGGCTGGTTGCCGATCACCTTAATCGTGTGCATTCCAGCCGGCGCCCGCGAAGGATCCGCGACTGTGCTGCACACAACCAGCAACGGTGGCTCTTCCACATTCACGTTACGCATCGCAAAGTCATACGAAACGCGCAATCCGCGTTCCGGGGTCGCCATCGTGCCCGCGGCAACCGAAGAAAGCGTGCCACCTTTCACAGGAAACTTCGGTGGCTCCGTCGTCGCATAATGGGTAGCAAACAGCGTAATCCCCGCCTTCCAGGTCTCGACACCAGAAAGAAAATCCTCGCCAAACGCTTCCTTCGGAGCCATGTCCACCAGATGCTTGATGTGGATCGTCGAAAGCACCGCCTTCCGAGCCTTGTAAGCACCCCCGTCGGTGCACTCCACTCCCACGCATTTCCCGTTTTCAACGATCAGCCGCGCGATGGTTTTATTCGTCAGGATCGCGCCGCCGTGCGCTTCAATCAGCCGAGCCAGCGCCTGCGTCAAAGTTCCAGAGCCGCCTTTCGGCGTCGTCCAGCTCCACCGTTGCCGTCCCGCACAAATCGCATAAGCCAGCCGCCCGGTCGCAGCCGCTTCCGGAGGCTCTACAGTCTGATAAGCCATCCACACCATGAACGCGCGGCAGTGCTCGTCCTCAAAATTGTCGCGAATAATTTCCCACGCGGACATGGCCAACCGCCGCTGCCAGATCTTTCCCTTCGGGTGCTCCGCCAGTTGCTCGTTCAGTGGTTTTCCAAAACCAACGGGAGTGTAGGAAGTCGCCGCGAAAATCGGCTTCATTTCTTCATATTCCGTCATCATCCGGCGATACGCCGCGGCATCCTTCTTCGAGAACTTGGCAAACTCCTCGCTCGTGCGCTCCATGTCGCGCCACTGCGTGATGTAGCTTCCGTCGGGGAAGGGAAGATGCACGACCGGATCGGGGAAAAGATATTCCAGTCCATACTGGCCGAGGCCCAGTTCGTCATCGCGTAGGATCGGGCTGTCCTGAATCAAAACGTGCGCCGAAGAACAGACGTCGTGCCTGAATCCGCGCAAAGTAAGTTGCGTCGTCTTCACTCCGCCGCCCACAAGCGCGCGGCTCTCCAGCACCAGGCACCGGTACCCGGCCTTCGCCAGATACGCCGCCGCGATCAGGCTGTTGTGCCCCGCTCCTGCAACAACAATGTCGAATGAATCCGCCATCAGGCCGCATCTCCCTGGCAGTCAGCTGAAGTCTGTTTCAAGCCGCAACCATACTCCACGGCTCAGACAGGCCAAAGGGGTGGAATCAGAAGCCAGCATAATCAACTAATTGGTCTGGTTACTGTGCCACCATACATTAGTCTCGTCAAGCGCTTCTTCGTTGTAACCCATTCAAAATTATGATACTCCTCGCTCTATCATTCACGCGGTTTGGCGGTTAGACCTCTCTCAACCCAGCACCTGGAGGCCCCTTCATGCGCTCAGTGCGCTGCAACCTAATACTCGCTGTCCTGATGCTTTCGGGGCTCGCTCTCGCCTTCCGTCCACTGGCCCTCGCCAATTCCCAGGGAGATCCTATCGCCGCCGATCATTCCCTGACCACCGCCATCGCCAAATCCGACGAGGCCAGCGCCGGCAAACTCCTCGACCCGGATTTCAGCTGGACCGATCGCACTGGCAAAACCCGCCCAAAGTCCGAAATTCTTTCCGCACTCGCAACCCTCAAAGCCGACGCTGACGCGGACATAAAAGTTATCGACGCCGGACAGGTCGTCCTGATTCAAGGCAACCACCGCATTCCCGCGCAAAACACTGCCGTGCGTTTCGTTCGCGTCTGGGTCAAGCGCCCGCAAGCCTGGCAGTTGCTCGTTTATCAGGAAACCAACAAAGCGGAAAAGAATCCCGAAAAACGCAGTGGCTTCGGCTCCCCCAGCAACGGCGCTCCCGTGGCCTGCGAAAATCCCTGCAAGGCCGTCCCCTACAAACCAGACACCGCCGCCGAACAGGAAGTCGTCTCCATGTGGCAAGCTGTCGAGCGCACCGTGCTCACCAACGACGTCGAAGCCTGGATACCCAACTTCACCGACGATTTTATTTTCGTAACTCCCGACGGCGGCGCTCCGCTGAATAAAGCCGACCGCGTCGCCATGATCACCGAGCTCCGCCGCACCAACACCACTCTGATCCCCGCCGAAGTCTCCTCAATGAAAGTCTGGGTCTTCGGAGACGCCGCGGTCATGCGCTCCGAACACAAGCCGCTTCACGGCAAGGTTCTCCACGTAACGCGCCTGTTCGAAAAACACAACAACCACTGGCAAATCGCTTTCGGCCAGCAAACCTGGATCGAATAATTTTTTGGAGTGCGGGAGCTCTGCACGCGCTTTCACGGTTGCAACAATCCACCAAAACCATCTTCTGGAGCCACAAACTGCAGCCTCCAGGCTGAGTTTTCTTCTTCTTTTTCTTCCCTCTTACCTCTTCACCACTTCCTCAATACTCGTCCCAAAATCCTTCAGCATCACCACCGCCGCATTCCTCCCCGGTCCGCCGGTCACCGATCCTCCCGGATGAGTTGTTGCCCCAGTCTGATACAGACCCGGAATCGGCATCCGATGCTGCGCATACCCGAGCATAGGCCGCATCGCTCCCGATTGCGCCGGCCCCGAACCTCCTGCGTGGCAACTCCCATGCCAGTTATGAGGATTCATCCGCTCCAGATCCAATGGACTCTCAATCGTCCGCGCCAGAATCTTATCTTCGGTAAGATTCGGCGAAAAGTTCCGCAAAACTTTCAAATTTGCATCCGAAACCTGCTGCTTGATCGCATCCCAATTCTCGGGCCCCTCACGAAGCTGATACGGCTGGTAAGCCACAATTTTGACGGTGTGCATCCCCGCCGGGGCTCGCGAGGGATCAACCACGCTGCAGCAGATCACATGCAGCGAAGGATTTTCGATGTTCACAGAACCCGACTTGTAGTCGACGCTCATCCGCATAGCCCGCTCTGAGCTGATCATGAATCCAGAATGCACCGGAGAAAGCACGCCACCCGCAGTCGTATACTTCGGCGGCTCGGTTGTCGCATAGTTCGTCGCAAACAAGGTCAGCCCCGCTTCCCACGTCTCCACGCCTTCCAGAAAATCCTCGCCCCACATTTCTTTCGGAGCCATATCCACAAGCTGCTTGATATGAATCGTCGAGACCACGGCTTTTTTGGCGCGATAAGAAGAGCCGTCAGCACACTCCACGCCAACACACTTTCCATTTTCGATGATCAGTGCCTTGATCCACTTGTTCGTGAGAATCGTTCCCTGATGCGCTTCAATAAATCTGGCTAACGCAATCGCCAGCACACCCGACCCGCCTTTCGGCAACGGCCGGCTCTCGCGCTGCTGATAGAGCGGAATATACGCTGCCCGCGCCGTTGCCGGATCCAGTACCGGTTGCAGCGAATACGGGCAACCCATCATGAACGCCCGGCAATGGTCGTCCTCAAATGTCTCCTTCAGAATCTCCCACGCCGACATCGCCAACCGTCGCTGCCAGATTTTTCCCTGCGGATGTGTAGCCAGCAATTCGTTCAGTGATTTTCCAAAGCCTACCGGTGAAAACGTTACCGCATTCAGCAACGGCTTCACGGTTTCATATTCCGTGATCATCCGCTGGGAAGCCTCGCCATCTTTCTTCGAAAACTTTGCAAACTCCGCGCAAGTGCGGTCCAAATCACGCCACTGCGTCAGGTAACTGCCGTCAGGAAACGGCATATGAAACACGGGGTCGGGATAAATGTACTCAAGACCATAGTCGCCGAGCTTCAGCTCATTATTCCGCAGCAGCGGATTCCCATGAATGCCGTTGTGCGCCGATGAGCAGACATCGTGCACAAAGCCTTCGAGCGTCAAATGCGCCGACTTCACCCCGCCGCCAACAATCGGCCGCCCCTCCAGCACCAAACAGCGGTACCCGGCCTTCGCCAGATACGCCGCCGTAATCAGGCTGTTGTGCCCGGCCCCCGCAACGACAATGTCGAAACCTTCTGCCATATCAACAGTTTAAAGGGTTACTATGCGGCCAGATTCTTCTGCAACGTCGCCCCATCTACTTCCTTTTCCCACCGCGCCACAACCACTGTAGCCACTCCATTCCCGATCATATTCACCGTCGCCCGGCACATGCTCATAAACCGGTCGATCCCCAATATCAACGCCATCCCTGCCACCGGAATCGTCGGTATCACCATCAGCGTTCCCACCAGCGCAATAAACGAAGCTCCCTGCACCCCGCTCGCGCCCTTCGACGTCAAAATCGCCACCGCCAAAATCGTCAATTGCTGCATCAACGTCAAATGCGTTCCTGTAGCCTGCGCCACAAACAACGCCGCCAGCGTCATGTACATGCTCGTGCCATCGGTGTTAAACGTGTAGCCCGTCGGAACAATCAACCCCACCAGCGCCTTCGAGCATCCCAATTTTTCCAGCTTGGCCATCAGCGTCGGCATTGCTGGCTCCGACGAACTGATCGCCAGCACCAGCACGATCTCTTCTTTGATGTACCGCAAAAACTTAAAGATGCTGAATCCGCAAGCGCTGCAAATCAGTCCCAGCACCAGCAGCACAAACAGCAGGGAAGTCAGATAAAACACAACAATCAGTTTCACCAACGGCCCCAGTGACGACAACCCGAATTTCCCCACCGTAAATGCCATCGCCCCGAACGCCCCCAACGGCGCCAGTTTCATCACGATATTCACTATGCCGAACACAGCATGCGTTAGCGCTTCGAACACTTCCAAAATAGGTTTGCAGCGTGAACCCATCGCCGAAACCGCAAATCCAAACAAAATCGAAATCAGCAGCACCTGCAGAATGTCGCCCTTCGCAAACGCGTCCACCACTGTGCTCGGAATAATGTGTAGAACAAAATCCGAAACGCTTTGCGCTTTTGCCTGCCCGGCATAGTCCGCCACCGCTTTCGCATCCAGCGTCGCCGGATTCACGTTGAACCCAGCTCCCGGCTGCACAAAATTCCCCACGCCCAGTCCGATAAGCAACGCCAGTGTGGACACCACTTCAAAATAAATCAGCGCTTTCCCGCCGACCCGGCCCACCTTCTTCATGTCCTCCATGCCGGCGATGCCCGTCACCACGGTGCAAAAAATAATCAGCGTGATGATCATCGTGATCAGCCGGATGAATCCGTCGCCCAGTGGCTTCATCGCCGTCGCTGTTGCCGGGCGCAAATATCCCAGCACCACCGCGGCCGCCACGGCGAAAAGTACTTGAGCAGTTGGATTGAGATAGAGAGGTTTCTTCGTACCGGTGGGCGTGGTCATAGTCGGGGCCGCGAACACGTCGTTGATGGCAATCTACACCTCTCCGCGAGAGATACCTGCAGAAACTGCCTTACAACCACATTTCCGGTTCGCGAATCGCGTCCGTCAATTCGCCAAGAAATTCCGCCGCCCGCGCTCCGTCCACTACGCGATGGTCGCTTGAAAGCGTCATGGTCATGATCGGCCGGATGCCGGGCTTTCCATCCACGGGTACCACCGCGTCCGCAATCGCTCCCACCGCCAGCATCGCGCACTGCGGCGGAGTGATGATCGCGGTAAATGCATCCACCTTGTACATTCCCAAATTACTCAGCGTGAATGTTCCACCGGAAATATCCGCAGGCCGCAAGCGTCCCGCCCGCGCGCGTTCCGTCAACTCGCGCCGCAAAACCGAAAGCGCTGCAATGGGTTGCTTGTTCGCCTTCGGAATCACCGCGCCCACCACGCCGTCCTTCACCGCCATCGCCACGCTGATATTAGTTTCCGGATTCAGCTTAATCCCATCGCCAGCCCAGCTCGCATTCATCCGCGGATGCTTCTCCAGCACTCGCGCAATGAGCTTGATCAGCAAATCCGTAATCGTAGGTGCTGTTCCCGCCGCGCTCCCCACGCTCAATTTCTTCTGCGCATCCATCAGCGCGCCGCAATCCACGCTCTTCACCAGAAAAAAGTGCGGCACACTCGTCCAACTCTGCGTCGTCCGTTCGGCCATCAACCGCGCCAATTGGCTCAGCGGCTCAGTCGCAACTGTTGGCGCAGCCGTCGTTGTCGCGGCTGGCGCAGCTGTACCTTCGGCGTTTGCAGCCGCTTGCACATCCCCAGAAGTAATCGTTCCATCAGGCCCCGTGCCCTGAAGCTGGCCAATGTCTACGCCAAGTTCCTTCGCCAACCGCCGTGCTTTCGGGGAAATCTGAGCCGTCGAGCCCGCTGCCGCCGCCGGTCTCACTTGTGCAGGAGCCGACGCGGCAGCCTGAGCCGCACTCGTTGCCCGAGCCGCAGGCGCCGCCGTCACCGCCTTCGCCGGAGGCTTCTCTCCCGGCGCCACCAGCCACGCGATCGTCTCCCCAACCGGAATCACCGCGCCCACATCCGCCGTAATCCCCACCAGAATCCCATCCCCCGGCGCTTCGATTTCCACCACCGCTTTGTCTGTCTCAATTTCCAGCAAAGGCTCGCCCTTGCTGACGCTCTCGCCTTCCTTCTTGCGCCAAGCCAACAGTTTTCCGTTTTCCTGCGCCATCTCCAGCGCAGGCATCACCACACTAATCGCCATAGGTTTCCTGGGAGCCGGGATTCACTGAATCAATCCGAGGCCGCCACTCCTTCTCTCTTCGCGCCCGCCACCATTTCCTTCACATGCGTGTTGGGAGCCGCCTCGTGCTCGCGCGTCGTCGAGAGCGGTCCATCGACCGTAAAGTAATGCGCGCCGGCCACCATCAACTTCTCCGCCGGGAATCGCGTTATCACTTCGTGTCCAGTCTCCGTCACCACAATCTCTTCCTCAATGCGCGCCGCGCTCCATCCATCCTTCGAAGGCCAGAACGTCTCCAGCGCAAACACCATCCCCGGCTTGATTTCGTGCGAGTGTTCCAGCGAAACCATCCGGCTGATCACCGGCTTCTCCCAGATCGCCAATCCGATCCCGTGTCCGAATTGCAGCGCAAACGCCGCCTCTTCATCCGGGAATCCAAACTCCTGCGCCTTCGGCCACACCGAGGCGATTTCCGCCGTCGTCCGTCCCGGCCGCACCAGTTCAATCGCCGCATCCAGATAATCGCGGCACCGCTTGTACGCATCAATCATCGCGTGGGAAGCGTAGCCGATCGAAAAGCACCGGTAGTAGCAAGTGCGATAGCCCATATACGAATGCAAGATGTCGTAGTAAACCGGATCGCCCGGCCGCAACACGCGATCGCTGAACACATGCGGATGCGGATTGCAGCGTTCGCCCGAAATCGCGTTTACCGCTTCTACGTATTCCGAGCCCAGGTCGTACAAAACTTTGCTCGCCAGCCCCACCGCCTGGTTTTCGCTCATCCCGGGTTTCATCGCGCGATACAACTCGTCATACGCCGCATCCACCATCATCGCCGAGTGATTCAGCAGCGAAATTTCATCTTGCGTCTTGATCACCCGCGCATCGGACATCAACTGCTGCCCGTCCACAATCTTGATGCCTTCTTTTTGCAACGCAAACAGAATCGGTGGCTCCACAACGTCGATTCCTAGCGGCTCATTCAGCAGCCCGTGCGCCTCCAGCTCCCGTTTGATTTTCTTCGCCACATTCTCCGCGCGGCCCATCTCCGGCGACATCGCTCCGCGCAACAGCGGAATCCCCGGTCGCGACCGATCGCCCAGCCACGGGCAATTCTGCTGGTGATGCCGCGCCGCCGAACCGAAATCCCAGAGGATCGGTTCGCCGTTCTGCGGCAGCAGGCAAAACCGGCTGATTTTGTCCTGCGCCCAGGTGCCGATATGTGTCGCGGTGATATACCGCACATTGTTCATGTCGAAGCACAGCAGCGCGCCCATCTCGGATTTCGCCAGCAGTGCCTTCGCCCGCGCCAGCCGCTCCTTGCGCAAGCGGTCGAAATCAATGCGGTTTTCCCAATCCACCGCCATCGGGCCGTATGTCTTCAGTGCCACGCTCCGCCTCCCGTCTGAAACTTTTCAGGCTTTTCCGCAAAGTGCGCGTGCCGCTTCAAATACTGTCTGTTCCGTTGGCACGGTCACGTCTTCCAGCGGCGGTGAAAAGGGTATTGGCACGTGCATCGCCCCCATCCGCTTCACCGGCGCCTCCAGATTAAAGAATGCGCCTTCCGCAATCACCGAAGCAATTTCTCCGGTCACGCCATATCGCCCGTAACCTTCATCAATCACGATCGCCCGCGAAGTTTTCTTCACCGATTCCACCAGCGTCTTCTCATCCAACGGCCACATCGTCCGCGGATCGATCACCTCCGCGCTGATGCCGATGCCTTCCAGCAGTTTTGCCGCGCCCAACGCCACTTCCACCATACTGCTCGTCGCCACTAGCGTAATGTCTTCTCCCTCGCGCTTCACGTCGGCAACGCCAAACGGAATCGTGTACTCTTCCGCCGGCACCGCCCCCCTCTGCTTGTACATCATTTTGTCTTCAAAAAAGATCACCGGATTGTCGTCGCGAATCGCCGTCTTCAGCAATCCCTTCGCGTCGTAAGGCGTCGACGGCATCACAACTTTCAATCCCGGCACATGGCAAAGCCACGCATGCAGCGATTGCGAGTGCTGCGCCGCCGAACGCCGCGTCGCCCCAAGTGTAGTCCGCAGCACCATCGGCACTTTCCACGTTCCGCCCGACATGTAATGAACCTTCGCCGCCTGGTTCACCAGCTGATCCATCGTCAGCGTCAAGAAATCCCCGAACATGATGTCCACAACCGGGCGCAAACCAGTCATCGCCGCGCCAACGCCCATCCCGGTAAACCCCGCCTCCGAAATCGGTGTGTCCAACACGCGCTCTGACCCAAACTCTTCCACCAGGCCGGACAGCACCTTGAACGGTGTTCCCGCCTCCGCCACGTCTTCGCCAAAAATGCACACGCGCGGATCGCGTCGCATCTCTTCGGCAAGCGCTTCACGCACCGCTTGCGCAAATGTCAATTCCCGAATCGCTGTCTCAGGCATAAACGTCCTGGTCGACCTCCTCGACACCCGGATACGGAGCGGCAATCGCAAACTCCACGGCGGCCTTCATTTCTTCGCGCACCTCGTCCTCCATCTTCTTCAGTGCGCCCGCATCGGCCATCTTCTGCCCGGCCAGCCACTCCCCCATGTTCTTGATGGGGTCCCGCTTGGTCTTCCATTCCTTCTCCTCCTGCTTCGAACGGTAATATTCGCGACTAATGTCGCCGACGTGATGCCCGGTGTAGCGATATGTATTGCAAAGAAGCAGCGAGGGCCCCTCTCCACGCCGCGCCCGGCCCACCAGTTTCTGCGCCGCTGCATGAACCGCGCGCACATCCTGCCCGTCCACACTTTCCGCGTGCGCCCCAAACGCGGTTCCCCTCGCCAGAATGTCGCCAGCCGTCGTCTCCGAAAAATGCGTGTACTCGGTATAAAGATTGTTCTCGCAGACATAAATCACCGGCAGCTTGTAAAGCGCCGCCAGGTTCATCACTTCATACAGCACGCCCTGTCCCAGCGCGCCTTCTCCAAAAAAACAAACCGCCACCTGATCTGTCTTCAATCGCTTCGCCGTCAACGCAGCGCCCGTCGCGATTCCCGCGCTGCCGCCCACGATCGCATTCGCCCCAAGATTTCCCGTCGCCGGATCCGCAATGTGCATCGAGCCGCCCTTTCCGCGGCAATATCCCGCTTCCTTCCCCAAAAGCTCCGCAAACATCCGGTCCGGCGTCGCGCCTTTCGCCAGGCAATGCCCATGTCCCCGGTGCGTGCTGGTAACGTAATCCGAATTCTTCAGCGCCTCGCAAATCCCCACCGCTACAGCTTCCTCACCGATATAAAGGTGAGCCAAGCCCGGCATCAGCGCCCGTGTATAGAGCTCATTCACCTGCTCTTCAAACAACCGGATTCGCACCATCTGCCGGTAAAGCCGCAATCCAAGCTCCGCCGCCACGCCGTTTGCCGTCTTCGCAGGATCCGTAACCGTTTTCATGCCTTCACCCCGGACATCTGAGCCAACACCTCAAACACCACCGCAAAATCTTTTTCGACCAAGCCCATCCCGCGCGCCGCGGTCAGAAATTCATTCGTCACCGCCGTCGTCGGCATCGGCACATCCAGTTGCCGTCCCAGCTCCAGCGCCAGCAGCATGTCTTTCTGCATCATGTTGACGTTGAACCACGCCTCTGCCGGCTGCTTCAGCACGAACGGCCCGCGATACTGCACCATCGGTGAAGCGATCACGCTGTGCGTCAAAACATCCACCGCCACCTCGCGCGCAATCCCACTCTTTTCGGCCAGCAGCACGCCTTCGCAAAACGCCAGCATCTGCACCGCCAGGCTCAAATTCGTTCCAATCTTCATCACCAGCGCAAGGCCGTTCTCGCCTACGTGTGTCACCTTCGGCCCGATGTCCAGCAGCAGGGGCTTCACTTTTTCAAAGGTTTCCTTGCGCCCGCCGACCATCACGGAGAGTTTCCCCTCCTGTAGCGTAATCACGCTTCCGGATACGGGCGCGTCCAACATGTCACCGCCCTTTTCCCGAATCTTTCCCGCGATCTCCCGGCTGAACGCCGGGCTCACCGTGCTGATATCCACGAATAATTTCCCGGGCGTCGCCGCGGCAATCATCCCGTCCGGCCCGTTCATCACCGCGCCCAGCGCAGCAGAATTCGTCACCATCGAAAAAATCACATCGGCTTCCGCCACCACCGCCCACGGCGAATCCGCCCATTTCATCCCTTTCTTGATCAGCCACTCCGCTTTCGAACGCGTCCGGTTATACCCGGTTACGCTGTGCCCTTTGCTGAGCAGCCGGTTCACCATTTCGCTGCCCATTACTCCCAGGCCCACAAACCCTAATTTAGCCAAGACTTCACCTCTCCTGAATCACTCGCTCCGGCAAATCTTTTTAATTATTCGCTGGGCGCGTTCCGCGAGTCTTCTCGCACCTGCTTCAAGTGCGCTTTCATCGCCTCTCGAGCACCCGCGGAATCCCGGTGCTCAATCGCTTCCAGAATCTTTTTGTGGTGATATTGTCCGCGATCCGGCCCGCCGTTCACCTGGAAAATCCCCATGCGCTGCTCGCGCAGCAGTCCCACTATCGAATCGATCAGTGAAAGTATGATCGGATTCCCCGCCGCCTCCGCCAGCGCCAGATGAAAATCCAGGTCCGCCTCGATGTACGCGTCCGGATCCGACTTTGACGCATCCATCACTTCCACCTGTTCCTTCATCGCCGCCAGAACTTCCTTATCCGCGCGTGTCGTCGCCAGCGCCGCGATCTCCGGCTCCAGGATCTCCCGCACCTCCGCCAGAAACGCGAATCCCTCGTTCCCGGACCGCATCATCCGGTGCAGCGACTGTTTCATCGTGTTCGAACTTCCGTCGGTAATAAACGTCCCGCGCCCGGGATAGGCCTCCACCAGCCCCTTTTCCCGCAGCGTCTTCACCGCTTCGCGCACCGCCGTCCGGCTGACCCCAAATTGCTCCGCAAGTTCACGCTCGGGAGGCAGTTGATCCCCCGGTTTCAGAGCGCCCTTGTGGATCGATTCCTCAACTTGCTGGACGATTTGTTCGTAAAGGCGGGAAGCGCGAATAATTTTGTACATCTCAACCTCCGGAACCGCACCGTGTCAGTCGACGCATTGATCTGAACCCCGCGCGGTAGGGGAAACAGCAGGCGGCGAAACCGGCAGATCGAGATATGGTCGAGTTGTCGGACCAAACTACCATTCCCGCCCCTCCTCCGCAACCCTTTCTTACCCCTGCTCCACCCACACCGTCTTGATGTTCGTAAACTCCCGGATCCCCCAGGCGCCCAGTTCCCGTCCGTGGCCTGACCACTTGACTCCTCCGAACGGGATCCGCGGATCCGACGCCACCATCTTGTTGATGAACACCATCCCCGCGTCCAGTTCATTGATGAACTTACGCTGCTCGGCGGCATCATTTGTCCAGGCGCTCGCCCCCAGCCCAAACCGGCTGTCGTTCGCGATTCGAATCGCATCGTCGATGTTTTTCGCGCGAAACACGCTCGCCACCGGCCCAAACATCTCCTCCTTGTAGGCCGGCGAGTCCTTCGGAATGTTCACCAGCACTGTCGGTGCATAATAATTGCCCGGCCGATCCAGTGGCTTCCCACCGGTCAGAATCTTCGCTCCAGCTTCTACCGATTTCCGTACGTCACGAACCAGGTCTTGAACTCCCTGCGGGGTCGAAAGCGGCCCCACTTCCGTGCTCTCGTCAAACGGGTCGCCCACTTTCAGCGCTGCCATTTTCTGCGCAAACAGCTTTTCAAACTGTTCCGCAATACTCTCCGCCACGATGAACCGCTTCGCCGCGATGCAAGATTGCCCGTTGTTGAAGATCCGTGCCTTCACCGCCGTGCTGGTCGCCGTCTCCAGATTCGCGCTCGGCATCACGATGAAGGGATCGCTTCCCCCCAACTCCAGCACTACTTTCTTGATACGCTTCGCCGCGCCGATACCCACTTCAATACCCGCTTGTTCACTGCCCGTAAGCGTTGCCGCCATCACTCGCGGATCGCCCAGAATCTTGTCCACTTCCTTCGAGCCAATCAGCAATGTCTGAAACGCCCCGTCCGGAAAACCCGCCCGGTGAAACAAATCTTCAATCAACAGCGCGCTCTGCGGCACGATCGAAGCGTGCTTCAGCAGCCCCACGTTTCCCGCCATAAGCGCCGGTGCTGCAAAACGCAACACCTGCCAGAACGGAAAATTCCACGGCATCACCGCCAGCACCGGCCCGAGCGGCTGGTATCGGATATAGCTCTGCTTCGCCCCCGTATCCACTACCTCATCCGCAAGAAACTTCTCCGCGTTTTCCGCGTAATATCGGCACACCCAGGCACATTTCGCGGCTTCATCCACCGCGGATCGCAGCGTCTTGCCCATCTCCGTCGTCATGACCTTGCCGAACGCTTCCTTCTCCTTCTCCAAAATCCCCGCGGCCTTCAGCATCCAGTCCGCGCGTTGCGCAAACGAAGTCCGGCGATAGCTGCCAAACGTCTCTATGGCTTTCTGGAGTTTTGCTTCAATGGCCGCGCTGGTCAGCGGGTCAAACGACTTGATCACTTGCCCCGTTGCCGGGTTGATTGTGGCGATCGCCATGGTTGGCCTCCCCAACGCTACCTGGCCCGGTTTTTGGGCCGTTCGGAAGGATTCGAGTTCAAGAATCCCAAGTGGTCCTACCAACATACCAAATCAAACTTCCGCTGTACAGCCTGCCATCCATATTTATGATTCATTGAATTTAATAGTTGACACTCTCCTTCCCAAAGTGGTACAGGGGTCCTACCTCTTTACGGTGCACTTGGCCTCCTTGCCCCTTCCGGCTCTCGGGTTAACCTTTCCCAAGCCTAGGCGATTGGCCCAAGCACCGAGGAGCCTCCGGCCGGGGCCAGGCGCCCGCCAGGCTCAATCCAAGGAGCCACGAATGAAACGAAAGAAGTCTGCGCGTCCGCCTCAAGCGCCATCCGTTGCCAAGCAGGCAGCCGGCGAAGACCTTTTGACTCCCTCCCGTCGCAACTTTATCCGCACCGCCGCCGGCGCCGGACTGGCCCTGGCCAGCTCTCCTCTTTCTGCTCTCGCCGATCACCACGGCCATCCCAGTCCGAACAGCATTTCCTACCTAGATCGCCGCATGTACATCCGCAACATGGAGGTCCTCGCCCACTTCGGAACCGGCGAGACGCGCCACGGCAAAATGCAAATGATGTCCATCGGTGACCGCCGTTACATTTTTCAGCAGGGCGACGTCCTCGACGTCAGCAACGTCCGCAAGCCAACCATGCTCAACAAAGGCGGCTTCGATGGCGCCCAGGTCCAGGTTGCTTACAACAAAAGCCTCAAAAAGTGGATCCTCATGACCGGCTCCCAAACTCCCATCACGGACTCCACTCCCGAAGCGCCCATGGGCAAGTACGACGATCCGCATCTCGACGACAAACGCAAAAACTTCAAGGGCCTCCGCGGCGTGCGCTTCTACGACGCCACCGACCCCTCCAAAATCGCGAAGCTCTCCGAATTCAGCACCGGCGCCACGGGACAAGGCACGCATCGCAACTACTACGACGGCGGCAAGTACGCTTATCTAGACACCGCCCCCGACGAAACCTACATCCACCAGCCTTCCTATTTCCGCGAGTTAGTAAATGGAAACATGATCGTCGACGCTACCGACCCTTCGAGCGCCAAGGAAGTTTCCATGTGGTGGGTTCCCGGCTCGCGCAAGGGCGAAGAGGCCGAATACAACAAGTGGATCTGGTCTAAACTCGTTCCTCCCAAAGTAGTCGCCGACCAGACTCCCTTCGCCGGCCTCCACGGCCCAGTCTATGTGCCCAAGAAAATAGAAGACGGCGGCAATCGCGGCTACGGCGCATTCGGCTGCAACGGTTTCATCATCCTCGATCTGTCCGATCCCCAGCATCAGAAAGAAATTGGCCGCTTTGAACCCCCCGCGCAATATTCCGGCATGGGCATTGCCTTCCACACCATCTACTGCGGCATCCTGGATCGCGGCTTCGTCATCACCAACGGCGAAACCACCAACTCCGATTGCAACCAGATCTATCTGCCCAACTGGGTCATCGATATCCGCGACGAATCGCATCCCGTCCCTGTCACACAACTCCCCCGTCCCGTTCCTCCGCCCGAAGCCCCCTATCGCGATTTCTGCTTCAAGCGCGGACGCTTCGGCGCTCACAATCCACCTCACCTCAAAGCGCCGGGAAAGCCTCGCCAGGAATTCATCGCCTATTCCTATTTCATCGCCGGACTGCGTTGCTACGACATTGGCGATCTCTACAAGCCCGAAGAAGTGGCCTACTTTATCCCTCCTCAGGGCGGCGACCTGAAAAAATTCGGCAGCTACGATCGCACCGTCGACAACGTATTCATCGAATGGGACCGCAACATCATCTGGGCCGCCACCGACACCGGCCTCTACGCTCTCAGCTGTCCCAACCTCGGCAAACCGATCCTCGATCCTATGCCCGTGACAGAATGGTCCCTCGATAAACTCAACGAAGGCGCGCCCTGATTCCGCCCGCCAGGAGATTGCCCATGAAATCCATCTTTTCTGTTAAATCGAGCATTGCTGTGTGCGCGCTTCTCCTCTGCACTGGAGCGCGCGCGCAGACCACTCCGCCGCAGCAAATCCACGTCCTCACCTTATTGGGACGCCCGATTCAGTTTGTCGTCGCCGACAAGCAAGGCTTCTTCGCCAAATACGGCCTCGAAGTCCTCAATGACAACAAGAAAAATTCCGACGAATTGCGCGCCGACCTCGCCGCCAGAAAAGGTGAAGTTGCTTACCTCGCCGTCGACAACGCCGTCGCCATGGTCGAACTCGCCCACCAGGACGTCGTCATCGTCATGGGCGGCGAAGGCTCGCAAAACGAACTGATCGCCCAAAAGGACATCAAGTCCATCGCCGACCTCCGCGGCAAAACGCTAATCGTCGATGCGCCGAACACCGCCTACGCCCTGCAGATGAAAAAAATCCTGCTATTGAACGGTCTGACCGCCGGCAAGGATTACGAAATAAAACCTTTCGGCGCCACCCCACAACGCCTGATCGCCATGCGCGAGCAGAAAGATTTCGCCGGCTCCATGCTCGGGCCGCCCGTCTCGCTGGTAGCCAAGAAAGAAGGCTTCGTAAGCCTCGGTTCAGTCCAGCAACTCATCGGCCCTTATCAAGCCGCGGGCGTCTTCACTCAGCGTGCCTGGGCCAAGGATCATCGCGATCTCCTCATCGCGTTTCTTTCCGCCTGCATCGAAGCGCAACGCTGGCTTCTGAACCCGGCCAACAAGCAGCAAGTCATCGATCTCCTCGCCGCCCAATATCATCTCCCTCCGGAAATCGCTGCCGAAGACTACGACATCAGCATCACGCACCCCGGCGGCTTTGCCAAAGACGCCCAATTCGACATCCGCGGTTTCGAAAACGTCCTGAAACTCCGCGCCGAAGTTGAAGGCCAGTGGGGCGGCCATCCGCCATCACCCGACAAATACTATGACCCGTCCTACTATCAGGCGGCACTAGCGAAGGCGAAGTGACCACATGAGGAGATCTCAGTTGAAAAAGAAAATTGTTTATTTGCTCGCAGGCTTCATCTTCATCGCGCTGCCAGCAGCCACCCGCGCCCAGCAGCAACAGAAAGAACGCACCCTCGACGAGATCAAGGCCGAAGCCATCAAGCGCGCCGAAGACGGCATGTACCCGCTCATCGGCCTCGATCCCGCCGACGTCCGAGAAGCCTTCTCCAACATCAAAACCACCGACAACGATGACTGGGCCTCCGCCTTCAGCGCCGTGGCCGACCGCTATATGGCGGAAGGGAACTCGCTGCTCTCCAGCAATCCCGCCCAAGCCGATAAGGACTTCATTCGCGCCTGGCGCCTCTATTCCTTCGCACGCTGGCCGGTCCCCGCCTCCGCCGGCAAAAAACGCGCCTACGCCAAAGCGCTCGAAGCCTTCCTCGCCCACGCGAAAATGATGGACCCGCCGCTCGAAGTCGTCCACATCCCCTTCGAAGGCTCCGAAATCGTCGGCTACCTCCGCCTTCCCAAAAATGCCAAAGGTCCCGTGCCCGTAGTCATCGCCATCAGCGGGCTCGACAGCCGCAAAGAAGATCTCACCGAAAATTTTGGCGTCGTCCTGAACTCCGGCATTGGCTACATCGGCGTGGATTCGCCCGGCACCGGCCAGGCTCCCATCAAAGCCAGCGAAACCGCCGACCGCATGTTTTCGAAAGTCATCGACTATCTGCAGACGCGCCCCGAAGTGGACAAAGCCCGCATCGGCGTGGACGGCCAGAGCTTCGGCGCCTACTGGGCCACCAAACTTTCCATCGTCGAACACGCCCGCCTCAAAGCCGTCGTCGCCCAATCGCCGCCGGTCGACGCCACCTTCGAAAAAAACTTCGTCCTGCAAAAAACCCTCGGCAACCGCGAATATCTTTTCGGCCTCGGTCCAGCCCTGATGTCCATCTTCGAAGGCGCCAACAAAATCGAAGACCTCGGCGAAATCCTGTCAAAGCTCTCGTTGGTCAATCAACATTTATTGGGGAAGCCGACAACCTCGATGCTCATCATCGCCGGCGCGCAAGACACGCAAGTACCAATCTCTGACGCCTACCTGCTTCTAAGCAGCGGCGACGTACCAAAAGAAGCCTGGATCAACCCTCAAGGCGGTCACTTGGGTCGACAAGTAAAAATCTGGCCCGACCCGGTCATCTTCCGCAAAATCCTGGTCCCCTGGCTGGTAAGAAACCTGGAAATCCCGCCGACCAAGTAGGCCCCGTGCAATCTCATGTAGCGTTCGATTTCTGTATCGAGCGCTCTTCTCCTATGCCCAGCTATAGCCGTGCTTCGCCAACGGCAGCGACCGAATCCTCTTCCCGGTAGCCGCAAAAATCGCATTACACACCGCAGGCAACAATGGCGGCAACGCCGGCTCCCCCAACCCCGTCGGTGGATTGTCCGTCCGCAAAAAATGCACTTCAATCTCACGCGGCAATTGATTCATCCGCAGCGGCGTGTACTCATGAAAATTGCTCTGCACCGCGCGTCCCCGATCAATCGTAATTTCATAACTCATCACCGAACTCAATCCCTCCATCACCGCTCCGCGCACCTGATTGTCCGCGTTCCCCGGATTGATGATGTGGCTCCCGATATCCCCGGCCACCCAAACCTTGTTCACGCGCACCGCATTCTTCGCATCAACACTTAATTCCACCACCTCCGCAAAATATCCGCGGTGCGAAAATTGAAACGCCACGCCCATCCCAGTGCCCTTCGGAAGAGTCCGCTTCCCCCATCCCGATTTCTCCGCCGCCAGCCGCACCACGCCCTGCATTCTCGCCCCATCCATGTTGCTCGAAAATTGATCCGGCTTTAAATCCGGCGTAGTGATCCGCGGAAGCCCCAGCAACTCAAGCCGGAACTCCACCGGATCTTTTCCCGCCGCAAAAGCAAGCTCATCGGTAAACGACTGAAACACCCACGAAAACGCATTGCTTCGCGGTGCCCGCAGCGCATACGTTGGCACGCCCAGCGGCATCAGCGAAGCCCCAAAATGGAAATTCGGCAAAAACGTTCCCGGAAACTCATTCCCCGGAATATTCGCCGAAGGCGCGAACGTCTCGCCCTCCCCAAACGTCACAAAGTGATTTTTCCAGGCCACCACTTTTCCAGAAGCGTCCACTCCGCCCTTCAAAAAGTGAAATCCCGCCGGCCGGTAGTGATCGTGATGAAAATCATCCTCGCGCGTCCATAGCAGCTTCACCGGAACGCCTGCCTTCTTCGCAATTGCCGCCGCCTCCAGCATGTAATCGTTCGTCAGCCGCCGCCCAAATCCTCCGCCCGCGCGTTTCATATGAACAATGATGTCGTCGTGTGGAATTCCCAGCACCTTTGCCACCTGTAGCCGCCCGGATTCCGGCGTCTGGCTCGGCGACCAGAATTCCAGCTTGCCATCATGAAAATGAGCTAGGCAGTTCTCCGGCTCCATCGGCGCATGAGCGATGAACGGATATTCGTACGCGGCCTCGACAACCTTCGCCGCTGATTGCAGTTCCTTCTCCGCGTCCCCGTCCGTGCGGAGCATCACCGCCGGCGCCTGTTTCGAAAGTTCCCGCGCCCGCCGCGCAAATCCCTCGCTGCTCTGCTGTGCCGTCGTACCCTCGTCCCACTTGATCTGCAATTTCTTCCGCGCGCTGTTCGCCTGCCACCAGTTGTCCGCCAGAATCGCCACGCCCGCATGTAATCCCAGTAGCTCCGTGGTTCCTTCCACCACAAACGCCTGCTTCACCCCCGGCAGAGCTTTGATCTCGTCCACATTCGCGCTCACTACTTTCCCCGCAAACACGGGGCACTTCTCATAGACCGCCCACAACATTCCCGGCACTCGAAAATCAATACTGTAAATTGGTTCCCCCGCGACGATCGACGGAACGTCCACGCCCATCGTCGCCTTGCCGATAATCTTGTAATTCTTCGGATCCTTCAGCGTAACGCTCTTCAAATCCGGCACCGGCATCGTCGCAGCCTTCGCCGCCAACGCGCCGTAAACAATCGCCCGCTTCGAAGAAGCATGAATCACGCGCCCGGAAGAGGTCTCGCACTCCGATTCTGGCACTTTCCAGTCTTGCGCCGCCGCGGCAACAAACATCTGCCGGCAAGCTGCTCCCACGCGCCGCAAAGGATCCCAGTTGATCGGCGTAGCCGTGCTGCCTCCAGCCCGCTGCACGCCATACTTCGTTTCATCCAGATCCGCCTGCTCGATGCGCACGTCCTTCCAGTCCACATCAAACTCTTCCGCAATCATCATCGGCAAATGCGTCTTCACGCCCTGCCCAATCTCCGGATTCTTCGCCGTGATCGTCACGATCCCGTCCGCCGTCACGCGCACAAACGCCGTCGGAATAAATACCGGAGCAGGCGCTTGCGCGGCCGCTTGTCCCACCAACGCATCCGCAAGCCCCGGTAGGTGGCAAGCTAGCAAAAATCCTCCGCCGCTGACAGCGGAAGCTTTCATAAATGTTCGGCGGTCAATAGCAGTGGTGGGCATGAAAACCCCCAGGTAAAGGAATGTACAGCCGCTCACAGGCTGCAAGCGGCTATCGACAGTGTAACGTCATTCAAGCCGAATTCGTTTCAGAGTTCTCCGGCGGCTTCTCCATCACTCGCCGCACATTCTCTACGTCCAGTTCCCCTTGCCAGCGGCTCACCACCAGGGTCGCGACTCCATTTCCCACCACGTTCGTCAGCGCCCGGCATTCGCTCATGAATTTTTCAATTCCCACCAGCAGCGCCAGCGACTGCACCGGAATCGACGGCACCGCCGCCAGAATCGCTGCCAGGGTCACAAACCCTGTCCCCGTCACTCCCGATCCGCCCTTCGACGCCAGCAATGCAAACAACAGAATCCCGCTAATCTGCCCCAGCGAAAGATGCGTATTCGTAGCCTGCGCCAGAAACAGCACCGCCAACGTCAAATAAATATTCGTCCCGTCCGTATTGAAAACATACCCAGTCGGAAAAACCAGCCCAACCGTCGAACGCGAAGCCCCCAATCCCTCCAGCTTGCGCATCATGTCCGGCAACACCGTCTCCGACGAACTCGTCCCCAGCACAATCAGCAACTCGTCCTTGATGTACGCCAGAAACCGGAAAATCGAAAATCCCGCCAGCCGCGCAATGATTCCCAGCACGATCACCACAAACAAAAAGCTCGACAAATAAAACGTCCCCATCAACTTCAGCAGGTTCGCCAGCGACGCCACACCGTAACTCCCCACCGTAAACGCCATTCCCCCCAGCGCACCCAGCGGTGCGGCCCGCACCACAATTCGCACAATCCCAAAAACCACCTTGTTCGCAACCTCAATCGCACGCAGCGCCTTCCCTCCCACCTCGCCCATGTTCGCAATCGCGAATCCCGTCAAAATCGAAATCAGCAACACCTGCGGCACTTCGCCGTCCGCCAACGCTCCAACAAATGTTCGTGGAATAAAACCCAGCAGGAAGGGAATGAAGCCGGTCTCTTTCGCGCGCCCAACAAACACCGCCGCAGCCTTCGGATCCAGCGTCGCGGCGTCAATGTTCAGTCCCGAGCCTGGATGAAAAACCACCGCCACCGCAATCCCGATAAGCAGCGCCAACGTCGAAAGCAGTTCAAAATAAATCAGCGTCTTAACGCCCAGCGTACCGACCTTCTTCAGGTCGCTCATCGACGCGATCCCCTGCACGATCACGCAGAAAATCACCGGCGCGATCATCATCCGGATCAGCGACACGAACGCGTCGCCCAGCGGCTTCAGCGCCATCCCGGTTTTTGGAAAAAGTCCCCCAATCCCGCAGCCGATCACCACCGCAATCAGCACCTGCACGTAGAGAATCGTGTACCAGGGCCGGGCTCTTCGTGCCGATTCTGCTTTCGCCACTCGTGGTTCTCCGTGTCACAAATAATCCGGCGGGCTGTCTATAAGATCTTGTCCAACTTCAAGTGACCACATCGCGCGGCGCTTCTTTCCCGCTTATCACTCGCTCCACATTTCGCCACGCCGTCCTGAAAAGATACGCCGCGGACTGCCGCGTCACTCCAGCAACGTGGGGCGTAAACAAGATGCGATGAGCCGCCTCGCCCTTCAATGTGAGCAGGGGATTGTCCGCCGCCGGCGGCTCCGTCGAATAAACGTCCACCGCCGCACCGCCCAGGTGCCCGCTTTGTAGCGCTTCCGCCAGCGCGGCCTCATCCACCACGCCTCCCCGCGAACCTTGAATCAGAATCGAACCGGGTTTCATCATCGCCAGCTCGCGCCGCCCAATCATCCCTGTCGTTTGCGGCAGCAGCGGCACATGCAAGCTGAACACATCCGCCAGCTGGAAAAGATCTTCCAGCGAGCAGGATTTGGCGCTCACCGCCTCAGCCGTACGCGGATCGCGTGGCGCCGGATCGCAATAAAAAATCAAACAACCGCGCTTCTGAAAAGCGGAGGCAACCGCCATGCCGGTAACACCAAATCCAATAATTCCTACGGTCAGGCCGTCGAGCCCCTGCAAATTCTCGGTAATCATTCGCGCCCGAAATTCGCGGTAATTTCCTTTGCGAATCTCCGTGTCGGCCCACAAAAATCCGCGCAGCAGGACGGTCGCTGTTGTCACCGCGTATTCCGCCACCGATTCGTTGCTTCCGCCCGGAACATTGGCCACGCCAATGCCGCGCGCTTTCAGATATTCCAGATCCAGCCGGTCCAAGCCTGCCCCCGTCACCTGCACAAACTTCACGCTCGTATTTTCAAAAAGTGCATTGGAAAAATTTGTTCCGACCGCGGGAATCACCAGTACCCGCGCTTCTTTCATCAAATCCGGCACATCCGCATCACCCGGAGCCCGGTAAGCAACTTTCAGCGACACAAGCGGCAACGCGCCCACTCGCTGAAAATCCGCTTCCGGACGCAGGCACAGCACATCAATACTCATGATTGTTTGGGTATCCTCGAAGAAACACCGGGCTCCTGTGTATTCGCGGCAATATCCGCAACAGGGAAGAAGCACAGCAGCACCAGCGGCTCGTTTCCGGTATTCCGCGTGACATGCTTTTCGCCCGGAGGCATCAGTAAAGTGTCGCCAGGTCTCATTTCGTACTCACCGCTGTCCGCAATAGTTGTCCCTCGCCCTGAAAGCGTATAGATACATTCTTCAAATTCCGAATGTTGGTGCGCCGCGCGCCATGTATCGCCAGGCTTCACCACCGGAATTTCCACCAGCCGCAACGTTACTCCGCGTGCCCCGCGCTCCGCCGACACAATCTCCATCGCCTTGCGCCCCGGCAGTCCAAGCTCCTTCGCCTCGCCCTGCTTAAACAGCCGTGCCATCAACGCACCTTGCTGAGTTGGCGAAGTTCCGCCGTCCCGCCCTGAATTTTATCCAACTGTTTGAATATCTCGGCGGATTCCGTGGCAATCGAATCCGCAACGCTATTCAACATCTTCTGCGCCTTCTCGATCGTCGCGTGCTGCGGGCTCCCATACCACCCCGTCGGCGCAATCGAACGCACATCCGTCAGCACCGGCTGGTAACTCCGCGTCCGGCGGAGCGCATCCACCTTGTGTCCGTGCGCGTGGTCCGAAGAATAATCAATCCGTTCCAGGTGCACCAGATCCGGGCGATACGCCAGCACTGCCAGCGCCTCGATCTCCCCGCCGTGCGTCAATCCGCCGCATTCCTTGCCGAACATATCTTCCGCCACAAAACACGCCTGCACCGTCAGCACCGTCATCCCATGTTCACGATGCAGCAGGTCCGCCGCAACTCCCAGCGGAGGAATGTTCAACTCGTGCCAGTTCAGAATCAGCAGATACTTCGCGCCGTGCTGCGCGACGGATGCGCAGGTCTCCTTCACAACGTTCATGTACGTATCCGGCGAAAGAGTAATCGTTCCTTCAAACGGCATGTGCAAGGGAGTCACGCCCAGCGGCCCGCCGGGCAGCACCAACCCATCCATGCGTTCCGCCACCGCGTGCGCAATCACATTCGACGCAAAAATATCCGTCCCCGTCGGCAAGTGTGGCCCGTGTTGCTCCACGCTTCCCTGCGGCAGAATCACCAGCGGATTGTTCTTCAATTGCGCCGCAATCTCCGGCTGCGTCAAATCCACAAAATACCGGCTGGCTAGCATCTCGCCTCCCATCACTCCGTCACCCGGCTCTGCGCGCCTTTCACGATGCCCGCAATCGTCACGCTCTGCCCGTTCCGCTCCAGTGACTTCAGCGCCGCGTACACCATCGCCACCGCCAAGTTCCCGTTCTGCGCGCTCAATTCGTTTGCCTTGCCCGTCCGGCAGCTCTCCGCGAACATCTCCAGCTCCGCGCGAAACATATCGCTTTCCGGCACCGTCAGCTCTTCCCGCTTCGCATACCCGTCAATCCCGCGTTGAATATAAAGTGTCGATTTCTTGTGCAACTGGTCCGGTGTATCCCAGGTGTCAAAGTCTATTTCGTAGTGCATCAACCCTTTCGACCCGAACACCCGTACCGAAAAAATTCCCGGCGAAGTCCAGCACGAACCCACATACCCAATCTTTCCATCTGCGAATTTCAGCAACGTCATCGACTGGTCGTCCACTTCGGCGCCCACCGGCGAAAGCTTCGACGACATCCCGCTCGCTTCCACCACTTCGCCACCCAAATAGTGCAGCACATCAAACTGGTGAATCGCCAGTTGCGACAGCGGCCCACCAGGAGCCTTGTCCTTATACCAGCGCCACGCCTTCGGCGTCAGTTCCAGCGCCCGATTGTTCGAAAAATTCGCCTCAAGGAAAGCCACGCGCCCCAGCTCCCCCGCGTCAATCGCCTCCCGGATCTTCCGGATTCCCGCCATCAATCGTGCGCTGTGCCCCACCGTAACGGTAATTCCATATCTCTTTTCTAGAGCCGCAATCCGCAACCCCTCCACCAGCGAACTCGCGATCGGCTTCTCCGTGTACACATGTTTCTTCGCCTTCGCCACCATCGCTGCCATCGGCAAGTGCTGCTCGTTCGGCACCGTCAGGATCACGCCTTCAATCGACGCGTCGCCAAGAATCGCCTCCATCGTCAGAGCAGACGGCACGCCCATGTCCGCCTGAAACGCCTCGCGCCTTTCCGCCGAACGGCTGTACCCGGCAACAATTTTCAGTTTGTCCGACTTCGCGGAAGCGCGGGTCAACACCTTTGCCCAGCGTCCCAAACCTACAATGGCAAGCCTAACGGGAGAAGAAGTCACAAGTTCCTCGAACAAAAGAATGGAGTTGCAAACAATATAATATCATAGTACCGTATTACGAGAATATGCCGAAGTCAAGCTCTTTACTTCGCTCCTCTTCTGCCCTCGCGGCCATTCCCAAGTCCGCCGCGCCCCTTCGTCGCCAGGTCCTTGACGAACTCCGCCAGTCCATCATCGCCGGCCGTCTTAATCCGGGTGAACGCCTCGTCGAGCGCGAACTCATCGCCATGATGGGCGTTTCCCGCACCGTCATCCGCGAAGCCCTCCGCCAACTCGAATCGGAAGGCCTCGTCGCGATCGTCCCCAACAAGGGCCCAATCGTTCGCACCCTCACTGTCGAAGAAGCTCGTGACATCTACGCTATTCGCGCCGTCCTCGAAGGACTCGCCGCCCGCCTCTTCACCGAACAGGCGGGCGACGCGCAAATCGCCCGCCTCGATCGCGCCCTCTCCACGGTTGAAAAAGCCTACGACTCCGGCGACGCCGAGTCCATGCTCGAAACCAAAAACAATTTCTACGAAGTGCTCTTCGAAGGCGCCAAAAGTGAAACGCTCGCATCCATGCTCGTCATGCTCCACGGCCGCATCTGGCGCTGGCGCGGCCTCGGCCTCACGCACCCCAATCGATCCGCCGAGCGAGATCGTCAAAGCCTGAAAAACCTGCGCGCGCTGGTTCAAGCGATCCGCGCGAAAGACGCTGCACTGGCCGAGACAATTCTTCGCGAGGAAGTGAGCAAAGCCGCCGCCGAGGTCCATCGCCTGTTGAAAGATGGCGCCACGCAGTCGCGCGGAGAGAAACCTGCCGTCAGTTAGCTTTTTACTTGGATCACGAGGACACGAAACATGGAAACTCATTTCATTGTTCACGACAAAGCCGACACCGTCGGCGTCATGGTCGTCGAAAATGCCCAGCCCGGCCAGCAACTCACTGGCTGGATAATGGAAACCGACGAAACCATCTCCCTCAAAGCGCTCGACGCCGTTCCCCTCGGCCACAAAATCGCCCTGAAAGAAATCAGCTCCGGCGACACCGTCCTCAAATACGGCCACGACGTCGGCCGCGCCGTCGCGTCAATCGGCAAAGGCAATCACGTGCACGTTCACAACATGAAAACGAAAAGGTGGTAACGATGGGACGCTATCAGTTTTTTGGGTACCGCAGGGAAAACGGACGCGTGGGCATTCGCAATCACGTAGTAATTCTGCCGCTCGATGATCTTTCAAACGCCGCGGCCGAAGCTGTCGCCAACAACATCAAGGGAACCCTCGCGCTGCCTCATGCTTACGGCCGCCTGCAATTCGGCGAAGACCTTGAACTCCATTTCCGCACCCTCATCGGCACCGGGTCGAATCCCAACGTTGCCGCTTGCGTAGTCATCGGCATCGAGCCCAGCTGGACCGACCGCATCGTCGACGGCATCGCCAAAACCGGCAAGCCCGTTGCGGGTTTCGCGATCGAAGGCAACGGCGACATCTCGACCATCGCCAACGCCTCCCGCAAAGCGCGTGAATTCGTCCAATGGGCCAGCGAAAAGCAGCGCGAAACCTGCTCCATCGAGGAACTCTTCGTTTCTACAAAATGCGGTGAGAGCGACACCACCTCCGGTCTCGGCTCCTGCCCCACGGTTGGTAATCTCATCGACAAGCTCGACCCCCTCGGCGTCACAACCTGCTTCGGTGAAACCTCCGAACTCACCGGCGCCGAAATCGTCTGCGCCAGCCGCGCCGCCACAAAAGAAATCGGCGAACAATTCATGCAGGTCTTCCGCGCTTACCAGGAAGTGATCGAACGCCACAAGACTAGTGACCTCTCCGAATCGCAGCCCACAAAAGGAAACATCGCCGGCGGCCTCACCACCATCGAAGAAAAAGCCTTCGGCAATTTCCAGAAAATCGGTAAGAAAGCAAAGTTCATCGACGTTCTAAAACCCGCCGAAGCCCCTGCCAAAGGCCCCGGCCTCTATTACATGGATACTTCCTCCGCTGCCGCGGAGTGCGTTACGCTGCAAGCCGCCGCCGGGTTCGTCGTCCATCTTTTTCCGACAGGACAGGGCAACGTTATCGGCAATCCCATTGAGCCGGTAATCAAGCTAACCGCCAACCCCAAAACCGCCCGCACCATGAGCGAGCACATCGATCTCGACGTCTCTGGACTCCTCCGCCGAGAAATGACCATGGATCAAGCCGGCGATCAACTGATCGAAATCATGCTGCGCACCTGCAACGGCCGCCTCACCTGCGCCGAAGCCCTCGGCCACCGTGAATTCGTAATGACCAAGCTCTACCAAAGCGCGTAATCCCCGTCTGGCAGCACAACGTATCTCAAAGTCCAAACCAAGCTAAATACCAAAACTTGTCATTCTGAGCCCACCCGACGAGGATGGGCGAAGAACTCAACGCAAATATCAAGCAAAATGTCTGATTGGAAGATTGTTTGGCTACTCGAATGTCTTGTAGGTGCACGACACCGCCGTGTCCCCCTGCTCACTCGATCTGCGTATTAACGCTAAAAAGCATTTGCCAGCGCCCGTCGCGTTTCACCCACATGCGCGTATTGAAATAGGATTTACCACCGGGTCGCTGCTCGTGCGCGACCATCATCACCGTCTCGCCAAAATCAAACATCTCGGCCGACAATAATTCCTGTGGCGCGGCGCGTCTCCCAGTCGTTTTCTGTTTGTCGATTTGCGCCAGCCGGTCCGCTTTGGTGTACGGCCGGTCGTGAAAGGTATCCGTAGCGGTAAATTCGTCGGCAATCAGCGGCGCGTACGCGTCGGCATCGCTCTCTGCCATCGCGCGCATCACGCCCTGCCAGGAAGCGATCGCTTCCTTCTCGTTGGCGGTCTGTGGCTGGAAGGGAATCGTCTTGCACGGATTCACGCATTCGGTGGAAGTCTTGCCTGCTGGCGGTTCCGATTTTTCCACTTGCAGCACTTCCTGGTACAGCAGTGCCCGCCAGCCGGTCCCGCTCTTTACCCACACGCGCAGAACATTCATTTTGCCGCGGTTTGCGCGAACCACGGCCGTAGTGCCATAAGTGCGCGGCGGCGCTTCGACATCGGCGTTAGCCATAACCGGAAGTTTTTCCAATACTTCGGCGCGCGTCCGGCGGCGCCCATTAGTATCAATCCAGATCACATCGGTGTTGAGCAGTTGCGCCGCGCCTGCCTTGTCCTTCTTTTCGAACGCCTGGACGAGCGAGCGATCCTCAAGAACCGGCGAAGAGTCCTGCTGCGCGCCAGCTGGGAAAATAAAAATGGAAAGCGCGAGAAGCCTGAGAAAAATTCTCATTTCAGGACCCCTTTGCCGCCGCGGCCTGGATGGTGGTCTGGTAGCTGATCGACATGATCCACTTCCCATCCCGCTTGATCCACAAACGGCTCACATGAATCGGCTTCCCCGAATACGGCTGGTGCAGGCAAGTCATGATCACCGCTTCGCCAAAATCAAACATCTTCGCGCTCACTAGCGGAGCCGGGGCGGAGCCGACTCCACTCGCTTTCTGTTTGTTCAAAGTCTCAATCCGTCCGGCCTTCGAAATCACGTGATCGCTGTTCGAACTGATCTGCACAAACTCCTCCGCAATATGCGGCGCCCAGGCCTCTGCATCATGCTCGGTCACCCCGGTCTCCAAAGACTGCCAGGAAGCAATAATGGCCTGCTCCGCTTCATTCGCCGGCTGGAACGGCACCATCTTGCAGGGGTTCTCGCAATCCTTCACGCCCGATCCCGCCGAAGTCGAAGGCTGCTCCAGTTGCTTCACCTCGTGATACACCAGCAGCCGCCACCCGCCCGGCCGCTGTACCCACAACCGCAAAACATGAACCTTCCCGAGGCCAACATGCACGGCCCCCACCTGCCCATAAGTCCTTACGCTCACCTCAACGCCGCTCTCATCTCCCAACGCATCTTTCGGCAAACTTCGCAAAACTTCCTCACGCGTAAGCGTCTTCCCCTCTACATCTGTCCAGGTAAACTCCGAATCCACCATCTTCCCCAGTCCAGCGGCATCCTTCTTCGCCACAGCCTGCACGAACGCCCGGTCGGCCTGCACCACCGCCGGATCACCTTCCGCCGCAACCAGCCTGTTCGCCACAAAGAAAAAACTCAAAAACGAAAATGCGACAGCGAAAACCCGAGCGGCCTGAACCCTCATACGAGCAATGTCCTTTCCAAATGGATTTCAAACCCGCGCAAACAAAACTCTTGCAACAAAAGAGGGGCCGGAGCATGTCCGGCCCCTCTTAATTCTCATTTTTCCAGCGCCAATTAGAACAGGAACTTCAGCCCAAGTTGGATCGCCCGGTTGCTCCCCGAGCCAAGCACGGGATTGAAAGCCGCCTGGTCAGGTGTCGAACAACCGCAACCAAATGCGCCAGCTGCGGATGGATCAGCGTTTGCGCCCTGCCCATAACCGCTGGTGGCGCCGTTAGGATTGGCATAGTTGGGGTGGTTGAAAATGTTAAACGTCTCGAAGCGGAATTGCGC
>Ga0210399_10000583_pt1 | contig 29083 bp, 30 predicted proteins | sample IncBWC14MmetaG_FD_150865 | JGI IMG/M metagenome (GOLD analysis project Ga0210399, IMG submission 150865) | Forest soil microbial communities from Barre Woods Harvard Forest LTER site, Petersham, Massachusetts, United States - Inc-BW-C-14-M | ecosystem: Environmental > Terrestrial > Soil >... | reverse complement strand
ATCGGGGAGCGGGGGAGCCGACTCTCGGGGGGGCAGCGGCAGCGCATCGCGATCGCACGGGCCATCCTGAAGGACCCCCCCATCCTCATCCTGGACGAAGCCACCTCCGCCCTGGACGCGAAATCGGAGCGGCTCGTGCAGGACGCGCTCGCGAACCTCATGAAAGGACGTACGACCCTCGTCATCGCCCACCGTCTGGCCACGGTTCGGGAGGCCGCCCGGATCGTGGTCCTGGAGGGGGGCGAGGTCCGGGAGGTGGGGACGCACGAGGAGCTTCTGCGCAAAGGGGGGGTCTACAGCCGGCTCCACGACCTGCAGTTCGCGCCCGAGGACCCCGCCGTATGATCCGGTCGATGACCGGCTTCGGATCCGCAGCGGCGGAGTCCGAGACGCTGCGGGCGGCGGTCACCGTGCGCAGCCTGAACCACCGCTATCTGGACCTCACCGTCCACCTCTCCCGACGGCTGGTGCCCCTCGAGCCCGAGATCAAGGAACTGGTGCAATCCCAGATGTACCGGGGCCGGGTGGAGCTCTCGCTGGAGGCCACGTTTCCCGATGCCTGGGCGGAGGAGGTGGTGGCCTCCCGCCCCCTGGTGTCGCAGCTCGTGCACACCTTGCGCCAGATGCAGGCCGAATACGGTCTGGAGGGAGGGGTGCAGGTGTCGGACATCCTTCGTTTCCCAGGTGCGCTCCAGACCGCGGAGGCCCCCCCCGTCCTGGACCCCGATCGGCGGGGGCGTCTGCTGGCCCTCGTGGGGCAGGCGCTTCAGGGCCTGGCCGCCATGCGGGAGGCGGAGGGGCGGCGGCTCGAAACCGAGCTCCTCCGGAGCCTGGCCGCCATCTCGAGCGGGGCGGACCGCATCGAGGCCCTCTCCGTGGCGTCCCGGGAGGGGCGCCGCGAGGTCCTGCTGGAGAGGCTGCGCGGCCTCTCCGTGGAGCTGGGCCTCGACGACGCCCGTCTCTACCCGGAGGTGGTGCGGGCGGTCGAGCGGCACGACGTGAGCGAGGAGGTCCAGCGCCTCCGTTCGCACGCGGCCATGGCCCGGGAGCTCATCGAGGGGCAGCCGCCCTCGGGGAAGCGCCTGGACTTTCTGGCCCAGGAGCTGATGCGGGAGGCCAACACCATCGGGAGCAAGATCGCGGACGCCGCCCTCGTCCGGGAAGTGGTGGGCCTCAAGAGCGAGGTCGAGAAGTTCCGGGAGCAGGTCCAAAACGTTGAGTAGTCCACGGCCGAGCGTGGTGGTGGTCTCTGCCCCCTCGGGGGCGGGGAAGTCCACCGTGCTGGGAGTTGTGGTCCGGGAGCTCGAGGGGATCCGCTTCTCCGTCTCCCACACCACTCGCCCGCCCCGGCCGGGCGAGAAGGAAGGGGTCCAGTATCACTTCGTGGACCACGCGGGCTTCGAGAAGATGAGGGAGCAGGGCCTGCTCCTCGAGTGGGCCCCCGTGCACGGGTACCTATACGGAACCGCGCTTGCCGAGTACGAGCGAGCCCAGCGGGAAGGGGTGGACCTGCTCCTAGATCTGGACGTGCAGGGAGCGGCCAAGGTGCGGGCGATCCTCCCCGACGCCGTGACCGTCTTCATCCTGCCCCCATCCTATGAGGACCTTGAGCGGCGGTTGCGCGGGCGGGGCCAGGACGACGAGGCCGCCATCCGTCGGCGGCTAGAGGTGGCCCGCGAGGAGCTAAGCCGCTGCGTGGAGTATAATTACGCGATCGTGAACGACGACCTCGCCACCTGTGTGGAGGCGCTAAAGGCCGTCATCCGGGCTGCGCGCTTTCGCATGAGTCGTATGGAAGGGCCGGCCCGGGCCATCCTGGCTACCTTTACTTCGAACAAGGAGACATGAAATCAATGCAGCAGCCGAGCCAGCCGCAATTGATCCTGCCCAAGGACGTGGACAGCAAGTTCCGCTTCATCACCGTGGCCGCCCAGCGGGCCAAGCAGCTTCAGAACGGGGCCAAGCCTCGGGTAGAAGTGAAGAGCCGCAAGGCCACCCGGGTGGCCATCGACGAGGTCCTGGCGGGTTTGGTCTCCTGGGAAGTCCGGGATAAGCCGCCCGCGCCCGTGCCCGAAGCCTGAGGGAGCCCCTTGCCGACCGTCGTCCTGGGCGTCACCGGATGTATCGGGGCCTACAAGGCCTGCGAGATCCTGCGCGAGCTTCAGAAGCGCGAGGTGGACGTCCACGTGGTCATGACGGAGAGCGCGACCAAGTTCGTGGCCCCCCTGACCTTCGAGGCCCTCTCCCGCCACCCGGTCTTCCTCGATCAGTGGGCCCTGGGGGAGCAGAGCGACATCCGCCACATCAGCCTGGCCGACGCCGCCGACCTGCTGCTCGTGGCCCCCGCCACCGCGAACACCCTGGGCCGGTTTGCCCGGGGGATCGCGGACGACGCGCTCAGCACCCTCTACTCCGCCACCACCGCGCCCGTAGTGGTGGCTCCGGCCATGAACGTCAACATGTTCAGCCACCCGGCGGTGCTGGAGAACCTGCGCATCCTGCGCGGTCACGGGGTACGCATCGTGGAGCCGGGGGCGGGCTATCTGGCCTGCGGCTGGCTGGGCAAGGGCCGGCTGGCCGAGGTGGGGGAGATCGTGGAGGCGGCCCTGGCCGCCCTGGCCCGGCGACGGGACCTGGCCGGGGAGGCGGTGCTCGTCACCGCGGGGCCCACCGTGGAGGACATCGATCCCGTGCGCTTTGTCTCCAACCGGTCCTCGGGGCGGATGGGCTACCGGCTGGCGGAGGGAGCGCGCGACCGGGGGGCGCGCGTGACCCTCATCTCCGGCCCCACCTCCCTGCCCGCGCCGCGGGGCGTGGACTTCGTGTCCGTCCGCTCCGCGGAGGAGATGTCCCGGGCCGTGGAGGAGCGACTGGGGGGAGCGACGGTGGTGGCCATGGCGGCGGCGGTCTCGGACTATCGCCCGGCCACGGTGTCTCCCACCAAGCTCAAGAAGACGGACGGGCCCTCCCGGCTCGAGCTCGTGCGCACCCCCGACATCCTCAAGTCGCTGGGGGAGGGCAAGGGAGAGAGGATCCTCATCGGCTTCGCGGCGGAGACCGATCACCTGCGGGAGGCGGCCCGGGAGAAGCTCCGCGCCAAGCGCCTGGATTTCATCGTAGCCAACGACGTGACGACGCGAGAGGCCGGCTTCGGCGGGGAGATGAACGCGGCCGTCCTCATGGACGCGGACGGGCGGGAGACGGAAATTCCGCTCATGAGCAAGCGTGAGCTGGCGGAGCGGGTCTGGGACGCGGTGGCCGCCCTCCGCGCCGGGAAGGGCCGGGGCCGCCTCCAAGAGGCGGGAAAGGGCCGGTGAGCGAGCGGGACGAGGTCCTGGGGGAGCTCCGGGAGCGGGCCCGCTTCTACGCCACCCTGACCACTATCGGCGTGCCCGCACCCCCGCCCGCCGCTCCCCCCGCGGCGGGTCCGACCGTGGGGGGAGAGGAGCTTAAGGCCGTTCGGGAGTCGCTCGGGGACTGCCAGCGTTGCAAGCTCGCCCACGGCCGCCGGAACATAGTCTTCGGCCAGGGCAACCCCGAGGCGCGCCTCATGTTCGTGGGCGAGGCGCCTGGGTCCGAGGAAGATGTGCAGGGCCTGGCCTTCGTGGGCAAGGCCGGTCAGCTCCTCACCCGGATCATCGAGGCCATGGGAATGAGCCGCGACGAGGTCTACATCGCCAACGTGATCAAGTGCCGCCCGCCCGAGAACCGCAACCCGGAGCCGGACGAGATAATGGCCTGCCAGCCGTTCCTCCAGAAACAGATCGAGACCATCCATCCCCGGGTGATCGTGGGGCTCGGCAAGTTTGCCGGCCAATGGCTGCTCAAGACCGCGGAGCCGATCTCACGCCTGCGTGGCCGCCTCGGGGAATACGAGGGCATCCGGGTCATGCCCACCTACCACCCCGCCTACCTTCTGCGGAACCCAGGGGCCAAGAAGGATGTCTGGGAAGACATGAAGGTCGTGCGCGGGCTCCTCGGCGCGTAGGCCCGCGGTTCCACGGGACCTGGCCCGGCCGTACCCCGCGGTAAGTTAACGGCCGCCATGGAAGGCCGCGCCGTCAACGTCGCCCTCCCCCTCCCCCTGCAGGTCGCCTTCTCGTACCGCCTGCCCCCGGGCCTGCCCACCCCGGAGCGGGGCGTGCGCGTGCTCGTGCCTTTCGGCTCGCGCCGCGTGATCGGGGTGGTCACGGGCTCGGCGGAGGAGGGCTCGGAGCGGGCCCTGAAGGACATCGCGCAGGTGCTCGACGATGGTCCGCTCGTGGCCTCCCCCCTGCTCGATCTGGCGGCCTGGGTGGCCGATCACTACCTCGCACCCCCCGGGGAGTGCTACCGGCTGGTGCTCCCGCCGGCGGGGATCAGAGCCAGCCGGGCGGTGGCGCGTCTCGCCCGGCCGGAGGCGGCCCCCGGAGATCCTGTGGTGGACGCCCTGCGCGGGGGCCCCCTCCGGGTGTCGGTGCTCGCGCATCGGCTGGGCGTCGCGTCCGAGGGTCGCCTGGCTCGGCTGCGCGCGGCGGGTATCGTGGAGGTCGACCAGGACCTGCACGTTCCAGGGTTCCGTCGCGTGCGGGTGGCGGTCCTCACCGGGGCGGGGGCTCACGCCCGCGGCGCCGCCCAGCAGGAGGTTCTCGACCGGCTCCGGGAGGCCGGGGGCCGAGCCCGCCTCGCCGAGCTCGTGCGCGACCGGAGTTCCCTGCGCGGCGCGCTTAAGCGTCTGGTCCTGGGGGGCGCGGTCCGGATGGAGGAGGAGAGCGACGTGCGCGCCGCGGAGATGCTGCCCGGGGGAGCGGGGACCGCGCCCACCCCCACCGAGGACCAGGCCCGCGCTCTGGAGCCAATCCTGGAAGCGGTGTCGGCGCGGCGCTTCGCCCCCTTCCTCCTGCACGGGATCACGGGCAGCGGGAAGACCGAGGTCTACTTTCGGGCCGCCGAGCGCGCGCTCGACCAGGGCGGCGGCGGCCTCATCCTCGTCCCCGAGATCGCTCTCACCCCCCTTCTCGTGCGCGCGGCCACGGCCCGCTTCGGGAACACCGTCTGCGTGCTCCACAGCGAGCTCTCGGCGGGGGAAAGACACGATCAGTGGTGGCGGGTTCGGGAGGGAGGGGCCCGCTTGGTGCTGGGGGCGCGCTCGGCGGTGTTTGCGCCCGTCAAGGACCTGGGCCTGATCGTGGTGGACGAGGAACACGAGGCCGCCTACAAGCAGGATGAGAGCCCCCGCTATCACGCACGGGACGTGGCGGTGATGCGGGCCACGATCGAGGGAGTCCCCGTGATCCTGGGCTCGGCCACGCCCTCCGTGGAGTCGCACGCCAACGCGCTCCGCGCCAAATACACGAGGCTCGTCTTGCCCGCGCGCATTGGTCCCCGGGGACTCCCCAAGGTGCAGATCGTCGACCGCCGCCAGGTCCTGAAGGCGGGGGGGGACCCCATCTTGAGCCCTCCCCTGCGGGAGGCCCTGGCGGACCGTCTGGCCCGCCGGGAGCAGGCCCTCCTCCTCCTGAACCGCCGCGGCTGGGCCACCAGCCTCCTCTGCCGCGAATGCGGCCTGGAGGCCGCGTGCCCCAACTGCTCGGTGTCGCTGGTGCTCCACGAGGGGGGAGGCACGGCCCTTTGCCACTACTGCGGCCACCAGGGCCGGGCCCCCACCGCCTGCGGCTCCTGCCGCGGCGCCTACCTACGCCTCACCGGCTACGGCACCGAGCGCGTGGTGGAGGCCGTCCGGGCCGCGCTGCCGAACGCGCGCGTGGACCGCCTGGACCGGGACCGCGCGGGTCGCCGGGGCACGGTGGCGCGGGTCCTGGCCGCCTTCGAGGCGGGGGAGACTGACATCCTGGTCGGCACCCAGCTAATCGCCAAGGGCCACGACTTCCCCCGGGTCACTCTCGTGGGGGTGGTGGATGCCGATGTCGGCCTGGGCCTGCCCGATTTCCGGGCCGCGGAGCGGACCTTTCAGCTCCTGACCCAGGTGGCGGGCCGGGCCGGACGGGGGGAGGTGGCAGGCGAGGTCATCCTCCAGAGCCACATGCCCGACCACTATGCGCTCGGCTTCGCGTGCGCGCAGGACTACGAGTCGTTCTTCGAACGGGAGATGGAATACCGACGGACCATGGGCTACCCGCCTGTACAGGCCCTCCTGAACCTGGTCGTGCGCTCTCGGGAGGGGGCGGCGGGGAGGGGGGAGGCGGAGGCGCTGGCCCGCAGTCTGCGCGAGGGGGCGGGGACGTACCGGGTGCTGGGCCCGGCCCGGGCTCCCCTGGCCCGCCTGCGGCGGGAGCACCGGTTCCAGATCCTGCTCAAGGGCTCGCGCCGCGCCATGCGCGAGGCGGTGCAGCGGGCACTGGTCGCGCGCTACGGACCGACCCGCTGGCCGGGGGTGTCGGTGGACGTGGATCCCCTCAGCGTGATGTGAGTAGGGCTCACTCGCCGAAGAGTGAGCGCCACGTGAACAGGAACGGGCTCGGCGTGAAGGAGACCGCGAAGACAAGAAAGCCGAGAATGCCGACCGCCACCCTCACCCAGCCGAGGGGGGCGTGGTCGTTGAGGGTCGGCGGGTGGGGACGGCGGCCGAGGAGGAGGAGCAGAAGGCTCCACAAGAGCCAGGAGGGATGGAAGTAGAGCAGCGCCAGACAGGCCACAATTCCCAGCCGTGAAATGAGGGCCGCCCGTCCACGGACGAGGGCGTAGGTCACGTGGCCGCCGTCGAGCTGGCCGACCGGCATCATGTTGAGGGCGGTCACGAGAAGGCCGAACCAGGCGGCCAGACCGAGGGAACCGATGGCCAGGGTCATGCCCTCCGGGGAGGGCCCCTGGAGCAGGTCGACGATCCATTGAAAGAGGAGCGGCGCGCCGAAGCCGAGGTATTCAGTTCCTTCGCCGCCGTTAGGCGGGGGAATCCAGCGCGCGTCCAGGACTCGGAGGACGAGTACGGGCAGGCAGACGACAAAGCCGGCGAGGGGCCCCGCGATACCGATATCGAATAGGGCCTTCCGGTTCGGGATCGGACTCCTGATCCTGATGACCGCTCCGAACGTGCCCACAAAGGGCAGAGCCACCCACCCGAGGAGGCCTCCGAGGGGCAGCCACAGTCCGGGGATGAAGAAAGGAAGCGTGGCGTCGACTCTGTAGTAGCGGCAGGCCAGGTAGTGGCCCATCTCATGGGAGAGAAGGATGGATATCAGGGCCACTGTGAGCTTGAGTCCTTCTCCGACGTCCCCAGACCTCTGCGCGCCCGCGAGGCAGACGGAGATCGCGGTGAGCGCGAAGAGGACGACGTGGCGGCCCCATCGGTTCCAGCCGGATTGGCGGGGGCGAAGCTCCGGGAAGCCGCCCGCCCAAGGATCCTCCTCGGGGGTGAGGTGCGCTTCGGACTTCCCGACGGTGGGGTGGGGCCCGGTCGGGGGCAGGGGAAACCTCACGCGGCGCCGGAGTCGGGCGCTACTGACTGAGGTTCTGGAGGTCCTTGCCCGGCTTGAACCGGATGGTTCGGCCTGGCGGGATCTTCACTTCCTTGCCCGTCCGCGGGTTGCGACCGATTCCGCGCTTTCTGGGCTTGACCTGGAAGACGCCGAACCCCCTGAGCTCGATCCTCTCCCCCTTCATCATGGAGTCCTTCATGGCCTCGAGGACGGCCTCGACCGCCACCTCGGCCTTGACTTTCGTGATGTCGGCCGCCTTGGAGACCTCGTTGATGATGTCCACCTTGATCATGGGGATGGACCTCCTTCTAAGTGCCACGTATTATAGGACTAGCCGGAATTCGGTGTCAAACGAACAGTGCTCCCTATCCCTCGCATCGCGATCGTCGGCCGGCCCAACGTGGGGAAGTCCACGCTCTTCAACCGCATCTGCGGTCGACGCAAGGCCATCACCGACAGAGGGGCCGGCTCCACGCGGGACCGGAACTACGCGCAGGTCTCGTGGCAGGGCGCGGCGTTCGAGCTTGTCGACACCGGGGGGCTCCTGCTCGAGACGGACGATCCCCTGCTGGGGCCCGCCGCCGACCAGGCAAAGCGGGCCATAGACGAGGCCGACCTCGTCCTTTTCGTGGTGGACGGACGGGCGGGGCTTCTGCCCGACGATGCCTCCATCGGCCGGCAGCTTCGGCGCGGGGGCAAGCGGGTGGTTGTGGCCGTCAACAAGATCGAGGGCGCCTCCGACGGTGCCCCCGAGTTCGCCCGGCTGGGCTTCCCGACCGTGCTGTCGCTGTCCGCCGAGCATGGGCAGGGTGTGGGTGATCTGCTTGATGCCGCCCTCATGGCCCTGCCGCGGGTGGCGGTGCCGGAGGAGGCGTCCCCGCCCCTGAGGCTCGCTCTCGTGGGCCGGCCCAACGTGGGCAAGTCGTCCCTGCTCAACCGGCTGCTGGGGTCGGAGCGCGCCGTGGTGTCCGCCATCCCGGGCACCACGCGGGACACCGTGGACAGCCTCCTCGAACAGGGGGGCAAGCGCTACCACTTCTTTGACACCGCGGGCATAAGACGGCAGCGCCTCTTGAAGGAGACGGTGGACCAGGTCAGCGTCGTCCAGGCCCGGCGCTCCATCGAGCGGGCGGATGTGGCGATCTTGCTCCTGGACGCCACGGAGGGAGTCCGCGAGATGGACGCCACCATCGCCGGCTACATCCAGAAAGCGGGTCGGGGGGTGGTGATCGCGGTCAACAAGTGGGACCTGGCCCGCGAGCACTCCGCGACCATGCGCGGCTTCGAGGCCGAGGTGCTCCGCCATCTCAAGTTCCTGAGCTGGGCGCCCCGGGTTTTCGTGTCCGCGCGGAGCGGGAAGGGCGTGGCCGGGCTCTTGAGCACGGCCGAGCGCGTGCAGGCCGCCCGCCAGACCCGGGTGACCACGGGGGAGCTGAACCGCCTGCTGGCGCGCGCCGCGGAGGCCCATGCCCCCAAGGCGGACAAAGGCAACCGGCAGGTGCGGATTCTCTTCGGGACCCAGATCGGGATCGCACCCCCCACTTTCGTGCTTTCCCTCAACCATCCTGTCGACCTGCACTTTTCCTACCAACGCTACCTCGAGAACCAGCTTCGGGCGGCCTATGGGTTCGAGGGCACGCCCATCGTGCTCAAGGTGCGGACCCGAAGACACTGAAATATCCTTGAGGGACGGCCCTCTTGACACCTCCAGTACGCTTTCTTCTTGACATCGCCAGGGGGGTCTCATATAATGGTTGAAATCCTTAGCGTAAGCCTTTGTAACTCCTGACTTTTCGCCTTTTCTTGAGCTGGTTCGGGCTCCCATGACGAAGGCCGACATTGCCAGGATTGTGTACGAAAGGCACGGGGGCATCTCGAACCGCGAAGCTGCGCGGCTGGTCGAAATCATCTTTGAGTCCATCAAGCGCCATCTCGGGGAGGGCGAGAAGGTCCAGATCACCGGGTTCGGAACGTTCGTGATCCGCCAGAAACGGGAACGGCGAGGACGCAATCCCCAAACTGGAGAGGAGATGTTGATCAAGCCCCGCAGCTCCGTTGTGTTCCGCCCGTCAAAGCTCTTCGCCCCGGCCGCAATCGAGTAGCTCTCTGCGGTCGCCCGCGATGGAAAAGCAGATCCCCAACAAGCTCTTCTTCAAGATCGGGGAGGTCTGCGAGATCACCGACACCCAACCTTACGTGCTGCGTTACTGGGAATCGGAGTTCCCGGCCCTGGCCCCGGCCAAAAACAGCTCGGGCCAGCGGATCTACCGGCGCCGGGACATCGAGACCGTGCTGCGGATCAAGCAGCTCCTCTACGAAGAGGGCTTCACGATCGCGGGGGCGAAGAAGCGGCTGGAGTCCGAGCTCGCGGGCCGCACCCCGACGCCCACCCCCGAGGGCCAGGTCACGCCGCCTCCCGACGACCAAGGGCGCGCCGTGCTCCGTGAGGTCCGGCAGCAGCTGCGGGAAATATTGACTCTGCTCCAGCGGGATGATACAAAACGGGTTTGACCGTCGGCGTCTCGGGATGTGGCGCAGCCTGGTAGCGCACCTGCTTGGGGTGCAGGTGGTCGCCGGTTCAAATCCGGCCATCCCGACCATAGCCCTTCCCGGGGTAGAGTCGCTCCTCCCCGACGGTGGCCGGAGCGAGTGCGACGCGAGCCGACCCCAAGCGAGGAGGTGACCGGTGGAAGTCCTTTCGACGCTCTTCTCCCCGGCCCGACTGGCCTTCGCGGGGTACATTCTGCTCGTGTACCACGGCGTCCTTGGCCCGCGTCGCTGGTGGCTCATCACGCTCCTCTTTTTCGTGGCGGAGATCCTTCACAACGATTGCCTGAAACCCGCTTTCAATAAGTGGGGCGAACGTCTCGCCGACTGGAACTGGAAGAAAAAGAAGTAGCCGCTCCGCGCGACTCCCACCCCGCCCGCTCACCACTGCTCCCGTCGTTCCCACGGGCCGTCCTCCTCGTCCCCTGAGGAGCGAGTCCTCTGCTCGGCGGCCGCGGGGGCCCTCCCCGATTTGTGGTATTCTGCTCGTTCGATTTGCGGGCCGAGGTCCACACCGGGCAGCCACGCGAGGGAACACCGGAGAGCATGTCGCCTCACCCCTGGGCTTGTTGGTGTGCGGTTGGTCGCGGAACCGAGTCCACCCATCCCGACCGTGACCGGCCGACCGCGCTCCTCGCCCCCGGACGCGGTCTTGGGGTTTTCCCCCTTCCATGAGCCAGCCACTCCTCCTGGTGACGAACGACGACGGTGTCCATGCCCCTGGTATCCGGGCCCTGGCCGCGGCCCTGGCCCACCTGGGGGAGGTGCACATCGTGGCCCCCGACCGGGAGGTGAGCGCCTGCGCCCAGTCCCTGACCCTGAAGCACCCGCTGCGGGCGGAGACCATCGAACCGCGGGTCCACGCCGTGGACGGCACGCCCGCGGATTGCGTGAACCTGGCCCTGGTCAAGCTGCTGCCCCGTCGCCCCGACCTCGTCCTCTCGGGGATCAACCGCGGGGCCAATTTGGGAGAGGACGTCTTCTACTCGGGCACGGTGGGGGGGGCACGGGAAGGGACGTTCTTCGGGCTCCCCTCGGTGGCCATTTCGCTCGCGGCGCGGGCGGAGATGGACTTCGAACCCGCGGCCGCGTTCGCGGCCAAGCTGGCGGCCCTGGTCCTGGAGAAGGGGCTACCGGAGCGCACGCTGCTCAACGTCAACGTCCCCCCCGGGAGCCCGCGGGGCACGGCCATCACCGTGCAGGGGCGGCGGGAGCACGAAGGAACCATCCTCGAGGGCCTCGACCCGCGTCGCCGGACGTACTACTGGATCGAGGAGGGCCGCGATCGGTGGGTGAGCGACGAGATGTCGGACATCCACGCGATCCGGCAGGGATTGATCTCGATCACGCCCCTGCAGACCGACACCACCCACCACGCCGTGCTCGCCGCCTTCCGGGGCTGGGAGCCGGGGCTCAACGGCAAGGGGCGGAAGTAGCCCCGTTTCCGGGCGTGCTCCCGGGGGCCGAGAGGGCTCTGCCCTCAGCCGCCGGCTCCAGCCGGACGGCAAGCTCGAGGGCCGAGCTTCTTGGGCGGCCCGGCGTCCTTCTCCCACGGCCGGGCTGAGTCGGACCAGGGAGGCGGGTGGATATGGTCGGCCTAGTCTGGAACAATCGCGGGAGGGAGGGGCCGTGAGCCTGGAAGTCGCCCGGGTCGTTCCCAGCAGTTGTCCCCTGGACTGCCCAGACGCCTGCAGCCTGGAGGTGACCCTGCAGGGGGAGCGCCTCGCCAAGATCGAGGGAAGCCGCGCGAACCCGGTGACGCGAGGGTTCATCTGCGACAAGGTCCGACACTACGCGGACCATGTCTACGGTCCCGGGCGGCTCCTCGAGCCCGGGGTCCGGCGGGGAGCCAAGGGGGAAGGCCTCTTCGCCTCCGCCTCCTGGGACGAGGCGCTGGACCGGGTGGCGGAGAAGATGGATGCGGTCCGGCGGGAATGGGGGGGCGAGGCGATCCTCCCCTTCTCCTACGGCGGCTCCAACGGCTACCTCTCCCAGGACACGACCGATGCCCGCCTGTTCCGGCGGCTGGGCGCCTCCCGCCTGGCGAGGACCGTCTGCGCCGCCCCCACCGGGCGGGCGGCCCAGGGGCTCTACGGCAAGATGCCGGGGGTGGCGCTGCAGGACTACGTCCACGCGCGCTTGATCGTCATGTGGGGCGCCAATCCTTCGGTCTCCGGCATCCACCTCCTGCCCTTCGTCCAGCAGGCCCAGAGGGCGGCCGCCCGCCTCGTAGTGGTGGACCCCCGCCGCACCCCCCTCGCCCGCCGGGCCGACCTCCACCTGGCGCTGCGGCCGGGGACGGACCTGCCCCTGGCCCTGGCCGTGCTCCGCTGGCTGTTTGAGACCGGGGCGGCCGACGGCGCCTTCCTAGCCGCACACGCCACGGGGGCGGAGGAGCTGCGGCGGCGGGCCGAGCCCTGGACGATCGCCCGGGCGGCGTCGCTGGCGGGAGTGGCGGCGGCCGACCTAGAGGCCTTCGCCCGCCTCTACGCGGCGTCCCGGCCGGCCGTCGTGCGCTGCGGCTGGGGGCTGGAGCGCAACCGCAACGGAGGCTCGGCGGTGGCTGCGGTGCTGGCCCTCCCGGCGGTGGCGGGGAAGTTCGGGGTGCGGGGAGGGGGCTACACCCTCAGCAACTCCGGGGCCTGGACGCTGGACACGGAGGGAGCCGCCGCCGAGCCCGAGGTGCCGACCCGCCTCGTCAACATGAACTTGCTGGGCCACACCCTCATGGGGGGGGTGGATCCGCCGATAAAGCTTCTCTTCGTCTACAACTGCAACCCCCTCGCCACCATGCCCGCTCAGGAGCGGGTGCGGGAAGGGCTCTCGCGGGAGGACCTCTTCACCGTGGTCTTCGACCAGGTGCGGACGGACACCGCGCGCTACGCGGACGTGGTCCTCCCCGCCACCACCTTCCTGGAGCGGAGGGAGCTATCTCGGGGCTATGGAGCCCTCGTGCTCCAGGACGCCCAGCCGGTCATCGCGCCCTGCGGCGAGTCCCGCTCGAACCATGAGGTCTTCACCGAGCTCTGCCGCCGCCTGGGCCTGGCCCGGGCGGGCGAGCCCGAGACGGCGGAGGAGCTCACCGCGGCCATCCTGAGCAGCGATCCCCGGGAGGGCGAGCTCCGGCGGTCCATGCGGGAGGAAGGGGTGGCCTTCCCGGTGGGCGGTCCGGCGCCCGTGCAGTTCGTGGACGTCCTTCCCCGTACCTCCGACGGGAAGGTCCATCTGCTGCCCGAGGAGCTGGACCGCGAGGCGCCCCGGGGCCTCTACGCCTATCAGCCCGACCCCGCCACGGAGCGCTTCCCGCTCGTGCTCATCTCTCCCGCCACCCACCGCACGATCAGCTCCAGCTTGGGCGAGCTGTACTCCCGTCCCGTCCCCGTAGAGCTCCACCCCGACGACGCCGCCGCCCGCTCGATCGCGGAGGGCGACCCCGTGCGGATCTTCAATGCCTTGGGAGAGGTTCGCTGCCGCGCCCGCATCAACCCCGACCTTCGGGGGGGAGTGGCCTTGCTGCCCAAGGGCCTCTGGAGCCACAACACCGCGAGTGGCACCACCGCCAACGCCCTCGTTCCCGACACCCTCACCGACCTCGGGGGCGGGGCCTGCTTCAACGACGCGCGCGTGCAGGTGGAGCGGCTCTAGCCTTTCCCGGGCGGCTTCAAGCCGAAGACCAGGAAGTACTGGTAGGGCAAGAAGGTGTGCTCGCGCAGGAGCTGAAAGCCCGCCGCTTCCATCTGCCGGATCAGGTCTTCGCGGGCGATCTTGATGGACAGGGGTGGACCCAGGGGCAGCTCCCTCTTGTGGAAGTCGATCATGACCACCTGGCCGCCCGGGCGCAGCATCCTCTTCATGCGGGCCAGGTAGGCCTCCTGGTCAGCGATGTGATGCCACGTATCGCAGATGAAGAAGCGATCCACGGAGGCGTCCCGCAGCAGGGGATCGTCGGGCGCGGCCAGGATGGTCTGCAGGTTGCGGATGCCGGCGTCGCGGATGCGGCGGTTCATGTACACCGTCATGTCCGGGCTGATGTCGACGGCATAGACCCAGCCCGTGGGTCCCACCGAGGAGGCGAGGCGGAGGGCGAAGTAGCCGGACCCCGCCCCGACATCCGCCACCACCTCGCCGGCCTTGAGGCCCAGAGCGGCCACGACCTCGTTCGGCTTCTGGTAGGCATCCCGCGCCGGGTCCTCCAGCATCGCGATGTAGGCCTGGGCATCGCCGTGAAGCTGGCGCATCTCGTGGGGCGTGCGCGGCGAGGAGTCCTGGGCGGGGGCGAGGGACATGGGACCGGCCAGGAGCACGGCGAACGCGGCTCTTCGGATTGGCACGGAGCCTCCGATCAAGTTCGGGCCACGGAATGCACGGCCTCGACCAGGCGGTCGACTTCTTCCCGCGTGGTGTAGCAGGCGCAGCCGGCGCGGACGAGGCCGTCCTCCCCGTGGGCCAGGCGGCGGACCGCGGTGGTCGCGTAGAAGTCGCCGTGGGAGACGAACACCGCGTGGCGGGCGAGAGCAGAGGCGACCTGTCCGGAGGGGTGGCCGGCCAGGGTGAAGGCCACGGTGGGTGTGCGGGGGGCCAAGGGGGAGGGCCCGTAGAGCGTTAGGCCGGGGATCTCGCCCAGGCCCGCCCAGAGACGCTCCACGTGGGCTTGGCTGCGCTCATGGAGGGCCCCAAAGACCTCGAGCAGGGAGGCTCGGCGATCGCCACCTCCGGCCAAGGAGGCCAGGAAGTCCACCGCCGCCGCTGCGCCCACCAGGCCCTCATGGTTCTGGGTCCCCGTTTCCAGGCACTCCGGTGCGCGGTCGGGGGCGGGGGCGAGCTTGGGAGGGTCCAGGGCCTCGATCCGCTCCCGCCGGCCATAGAGAACGCCCACGTGGGGGCCGTAGAACTTGTAGGCGGAGCAGGCCAGAAAGTCGCAGTCGAAGCTGCGCACGTCGGGAAGCACGTGGGGTGTGTAGTGAACGGCGTCCACGAAGACGAGGGCCCCCGCCGCGTGGGCCTTCTGCACGGCTCCGTGCACGTCGTTGATCGTCCCCAGGGCGTTGGAGGCGGCTCCGATGGCGAGGAGCCGCGTGCGGGGGGTGAGGGCCTGGGCTAGGTCGTCCTCGTCGAGCTGGCCCGTCTCCGGCCGGAGGGCGACCACGCGGACGGTGAGCCCTCGCTCACGGGCCACGGCGCGCCAGGGGTCGACGTTCGCGTGGTGGTCCAGTTCCGTGACCACGACCTCGTCCCCCGGGCCCCATCCCCGCCCCAGGGCCCGGGCCAGGTGGAAAGTGAGGGTGGTCATGTTGGCCCCGAAGACGATCTCGCCCGGCGAGGCACCCAGCAGGTCCGCGAGGGTGGCCCGGGCCCGGGCGAGGGCGGCGTCGGTCTCGAGGCTCGTGGGGAAGTGCCAGTGCGTGTTCGCGTTGTGGTGGAGCAAGTAGTCGTCCATGGCCTCCACCACCACCCGCGGGACTTGGGTTCCTCCCGGCCCGTCGAAGTGAGCGACGCTCCGTCCCTCATGACGGCGCTCGAGAGCGGGGAAGTGGCGGCGGATCGCCTCCACGTCGGCCACCCTCCCGGTGGTGCGGTCAGTCGCGACTCTCATGGGCCTCCGTTCCTCCGCGCGCCCCGCGGAGCATACCCCAGCTCGTGGCCCCGGCCGCCCCCGCAAAGCCGCACTGCCCGGCCCAGTAGAGGAGGATGATCGGGATGGGAGCGGCGGGGAGGGGGGCGTGGAAGCGATCGAGGGCGATCAGGCTGTCGCTGGCCGCGAAGGCCAGGGCTCCCAGGAGGCCGATCCACTCGTCCGCGCGCGGAGAACCGCGGGCGCCGATGCGTACCGCCGCCCTCCACATCACGACGCAGATGGCCAGGACGTAGAGGAGGACGGGAACGGCCAAGGCGCCGAGGTTGGGCAAGAGGAGGGCGTAGATCGAGGCGCCCCACCCCGCAAACGGCAGGGCGCGGAGAATCGCGAGCCGCGGGGTGTCGAGAAAGAACCCGGTCGCGTAGGCCACGTGCGCGCCCAAGAAGGCCAGGAGGCCAGGCAGGAAGAGGCCGCCCTCGAGGAGGGCGTCTCCGACCGCGGAGAGACAGAGGCCTACGGTCACGGCGCGGGCGAGAGGATCGCGCCTTTGCGCCGCCACTGCCGCGGCCAGACACAGCACGGGGAGGGGCTTGGTCAGGAAGCGCAGAGCGGGAAGGTCGAGCCCCAGTCCGACCAGGAAAGCGGCCGCGGCCAGGAAGCCAAGGCCGGCGAGCGTCACACGCCACCGCATGGCGCGGTGATTCTAACGGACTTCACGGTCCTCCCGCCGCCCGCTCCATCTTTGGTGTAGGCTCGGGCCGCATGGACGCCTTCCGCAGCCTCTTCCGGCCCCTCAACGGGCCGCGGGCGATCGTGCTCGCCCTCTTCATCGGCCTCCTCGTGCTGTTCCGCCACGTACTCGTGCTCCTGGTGTTCATGGTGGCGTTCGCCCGCCCGCTGCGTCTGGCCTCGCACTGGCTGGCAAGCCATACCCGCCTGCGCCGCTCGGTCGCCCTCCTGCTCCTGCTCGCGTCGGCCGCCGGGCTCCTGACGGTGGCGGTGGACCTGGGGATGGTGCGGGCGTTTGAGGCCTTCCTGGCCGCGCGGGAGGCGCTACCGGAGCGGATCGCCGCCTTCCGGCAGACGCCGCTCTTCCTTGAGGTTCAGGAGTACCTGGGGGGAGCGGATCTCATCGTAGACGCCGCCAAACGCTATGCGGCGGGGATCCTCGGCTATTTGGCGGTGGTGGGCCACCTGGTCCTGCACGCCTTCATCGGCTTCATCCTGGCCGTGGTGTACGTGCTGGAGCAGGAGGAGATCGACGGCTTCCGGGACCGGCTGGACCCGCGCTCGCTGGGGGGGACGCTCCTGCGATGGCTGGGCTACTTGGCGGACGCGATTTCCGTCACCCTGCAGTTCCAGATGGTGGTGGCCGCGTGCAACGCCGTCCTTACGTTGCCCGTGCTTCTCTTGGTCGGCATCCCCCACGCGGCGCCCCTTCTCTTCATGATCTTCTTGTCCGGGATGGTCCCCGTGGTGGGGAACTTTGTGGCGGGGGCGGTCTTGACCCTGCTTGCCTACCAGGCCAGCGGCTGGCCGGGGGTGGCGACCTTCGTGGGCCTGACTTTCCTGCTGCACAAGGTGGAGTCGTACTACCTCAACCCCCGCCTGGCCTCAAGGCACGTCCGGCTCCCCGGCTTCGTGCTCATCATCAGCCTGATCCTCTGGGAGGACCTGCTGGGCTTCGTGGGCCTCTTTGTCTCCTTCCCCTTCCTCTATGTGGCCAGCCGGATCGGAGCGGAGTTTAGGGAGGAGGAGGGAGGCGCCGTCGCGCGGGCTCCGCAAGCCGCGAGCGCCGGCTGAGAAAGACGAAGGGGAGCTGCCCGGTAAGGCAGCTCCCCTTGTCCAAACGAAAGAGGAAGAACTACTTCTTGGGCTCGTCCTTCTTGGGCTCGTCCTTCTTGGTGTCGTCCTTCTTCTCTTCCTTCTTCGCCGTGGCCTTGGTGCTCTTCTTGTGGGTGGTCTTCTTCTCGTCCTTCTTGTCCGCCTTCTTGGTCTCGTCCTTCTTGGTGGGCTCGGCGGGAGTGGTAGTGGCCGTGGTCTGCGCGAAAGCAACGCCGGAAGCGAACAGGAACGCGATGAGCAGCGCGAACTTCTTCATTAGATTCAATCTCCTAAAGAGGGGTTGAGAGCAAAACAACCATCAACACCCTCTAGTCCAGCAAGAGGGATGCCATAGGATGGGTGTAGCTCTGGTCGGCGTAAGGCTCTATTGCTGATGACGTTATGGACTGCGACGGGGAAAGGAGGCCGAGGCAGCGGGTTTGCGTGCACGCTTCCGAACAGCAATGTGCACGATTTGGTGCACCCCAATCCGGAGCGCCGCGAGCGCTTCCGCTGCGCCTCTCCGTGACCGCATAGCCCCCGCTCCTGGATCGTGCCATGCTCTGCGTCGCCGGAGGATCCCATGAGCAGCCCCAGCCAGCCCATCGTGCTCGTGGCCATGGGGGGCCACGCCTTCATGCAGCCGGGCGAAGCGGGGACCATCGACGAGCACGAGCGCAACGCCGACGGCATTGCCTCCCTCCTCATGACCCTGGTCGAGCGCGACTACCACCTTCTGATCACCCACGGCAACGGGCCCCAGGTCGGCAACCTCCTCATCCAGCAGGAGGGTGGGAAGGAGGTGCCCGCCCTGCCCCTGGACGTGCTCGTGGCCATGACGGAGGGGAGCCTCGGCTACATTCTCCAGCAGAGCTTGCTCAACCACCTGCGGAAGAGGCAGATGCGCCGCTACGTGGTGACGGTGGTGACGCAGGTCGTGGTGGACGAGAACGACCCCGCTTTCAAAGAGGCGCACAAGCCCATCGGGCCCTTCCTCACCCGGGAGGAGGCCGAGCACCGGCGCGATCAAATGGGCTGGAAGGTCAAAGAGGATGCCGGGCGGGGCTGGCGCCGCCTGGTGCCGTCGCCCCGGCCCCTGAAGGTGGTGCAGCGCCACATGATCCGCGACGCGGTCCGAGCCGGCCACATCGTGGTGGCCTGCGGCGGGGGGGGCATCCCGATCAAGCAGCGGGCGGACGGCAGCTACGCGGGTGTCGAGGCCGTGATCGACAAGGACCTGACCTCGAGCGTGCTCGCCACCGACGTCAACGCCGCCCTGCTCATCATTCTCACCGCAGTGCCCCAGGTCTACATCAACTTCGGCAAGCCCGACCAGCAGGCGCTGGGCGCGGTCACGCTCGAAGAGCTGGAGCGGCTGCAAGGGGAGGGCCACTTCCCGGCCGGGAGCATGGGGCCCAAGATCGAGGCCGTGATCCGCTTCCTGCGCAGCGGTGGCCGCCGCGCCCTCATCACGAATCCCGAAAGCCTCCCCCAGGCCATCGACGGGCGGGCGGGCACCCACTTCATCGGGGGGATCTGAGGGAAGGCCGCTTCAGCTCGAGACGCGGATCAAACCCCTCAATCGGGCGTGCTGGGGGCCGCTCGGGTGGGCCCACTGGAGGCCGTAGCAGAGGGCGCCCGCACCGTTGCGACCGGTCTCGCCCCAGACGACGCGCCCGGCCGCCTGGAAGGGCTGGGGCTCGAGGGCGAAGCTCAGGCGAAGGACGAGGTTCTCTCCCACATCGAAGGCGCCGGTCGTCCACACGCAGGCCCCGGCATCCGAGATGTTGGCGACCACGCCGAAGGCGCGGGGCAAGCCTTGGTTCTCGATGACGACCGTGACCGCGCTCCTCGGGATCACGCGGAGCGCATTCCGCTTGCGCATAGCCTCCCGGCTCCCCTTTACCGACCGACCCGCCCCCGGGTCGCCGGGGTCGCGGTCCGCTGAAACGGCCCCGCCGCCGGCGAGCAAGTCGAGACTACGCTCGGAGATGGGTCGGGTCAAGCAGGGCCCAGCCGCCGATGCGGAGCCACGGGGCTCAGGGGCGACCACACGCCAGCACCTGGGCTTTAGCGCGGTTGGTGCTGAGCAGAAGCTCGTCGTCGCTATCCGGAAAGCGATTGCCGGGCGAACGCTGGAGCATCAGGTCTACGGCGAGCCGCTCACGCGGGGAGAAGTCGGATAAGTCATAGATTTCCGGGCCGTTAAACATCACATCCCCGACTCGTGGAGAGTGCCCGAGACCGAAGGTATGGCCCAGCTCATGGAGCACCAGGGGCAGGCGCAGAGCCAACTCCCGGCTGCGCAGGGCGACGGTCGCGCCCGTTATGGCGCCGCGGCTGTCGATCTGGCGGCGGGTCACGCCTCCCGCTCCGAGTTGCAGGAGCACGGGATCGTTGGGGTCGATCCAGGTGCTCACGGTAAGCGCCCCCGGGGGGGCAGCGTCGGCCACCATGTACGTCACCACTCCCTCGGTGGCCGTGGTCAGCAGCGCGGCCGCCTGCTTGTGGATCTCCAGGGCCGCGGGGTCGGACCGGATCTCCGCGGAGGGCACGACGAAGACGGGACCCCGGAGGACCCGAGCCAGGGGCTGCCCGGCGGAGGGGCACGTGGCTTCCGTGCAGTTGTAGACGAGCCGGGCCGAGTACTCCTCGTCCAGTCCGGTCGGGCTGACTTTCGGCCAGAGGCTCAACGGGCTTGACCGAAAGAGTGTCCGGCGCTCCAGGAAGCCCGAGGCGCTCGCATCCACGTCCGTGGCGCCGGTGGAAACAGCCAGGAGCACGATCTTCCCCTCCGAGTCCGTCGTGTAGGCCCGGCCGTCCACAAGGACGCGGACTCCCGCCACCGGCTGCTGGGTCTCGCCGGAGATGAAGCTCAGGGCGTGGAGGGCGTGGAGGGATTGAACGGCGGGAGCGCCGGCACCGCCGAAAACGGGGGGAACCGCGGCCGCCGGCGTGGGACCGGTGGGGCTGCCCCCGTGGCACGCGACGAGGCCGGACGCGAGCGCTAGCAACGCGACAGACTGCCTCATGGGCTCCCCCGGAGGTGACCGCAGCCCTCTTCGGACCTGACTTGCCCGCGTCCGGCCTCGGCCTGCACTAGTGAGCTACGGACGGGCCGAGGTTGGGGACGTGATGGAAGTCACCCCCTGGCCTCTTACGAGCAAGGCGCGGGCCAGGTTCTTGGAGCCGGTTCTGTCCGGAACAAGCGGAGGCGGGCGCGGCTTCGGCACCACTTCGTGTCGCCTCCCAGCCACATCGGCGGCGACGGACTCCCGCCGTGCCATAATCGGCCCCGGCCCCGCCTTGGGCAGCGAGGGGGACGGTGCTACATCGGAGTCGGCGCCCTCGACGTGCCGTTCACGCTTCCCGCGGCGTCCGCCAAAGGTCGGCGGGGGTCTCGACGCTCCGCGTGCTTAACCGCACGCCCTCCTGGCCGTAGCGCCCGGCATGTGGGCGAGTCAGGAGGCCACGCTACGATGAACCGCCGCCGAATCAAGTCGAATAAACAGCCCTGGGCGCAGCGTCTGCTCGCTCGCACCCGGGGGGGCGGGGGTCGCGTTCCATCAAGCGCTCCGGTGAGGGAGGTGCGGTCATGAGCCCCCGCGGCCGTCCGGCCGGCCAGGTGTTGGGCTGGGGTCTGCTCGGAACCGCCCGCATCAACCGCTCCCTCGTGCCTCCCCTGCGCGCCTCCAGCCGCAACCGTCTCCTGGCCGTGGCCAGCCGCTCGGCGGAGCGGGCGCAAAGCTACGCGCGGGAGTGGGAGATACCTCGCTCCTACCCGGACTACGAAGCGCTCCTGGCCGATCCCGAGGTGGACGTGGTCTACATCCCCCTCCCCAACGCGCTCCACGCTGAGTGGACCGTGCGGGCGGCGCAGGCGGGCAAGCACGTGCTCTGCGAGAAGCCTCTGGTGCTCTCCGCGGAGGAGATGGCGCGGGTGGAGGCCGCGGCCAAAGAGGCCGGGGTGGTGGTGACGGAGGCCTTCATGTACCGGCACCACCCTCAGACGGAGCGGATCCGGGCGCTCGTGAAGGAGGGGGCGGTGGGACAGCTCGGCCTGGTGCGGGGGTGTTTCACCTTCGACCTCACCCGGTCCCAGGATGTCCGCCTCCTCCCCGAGCTGGGGGGCGGCAGCCTATGGGACGTCGGATGCTACCCGGTGAGCTTGGCCCGGTTCGCGATCGCCGCGGAGCCGGTGGAGGCCTTCGGCTGGCAGCGGAGCGGTCCCTCGGGGGTGGATGAGGTGTTCACCGGCCAGATGCGATTCCCGGGGGACGTCCTCGTCCAGTTCGACTGTGGCTTCCGCTCGCCTTTCCGGGCGGAGATGGAGTTTGTGGGGACGGAGGGAGTGCTGCGCGTACCCTGGCCTTTCCGCCCGGGAGCGGACGCGAGCGTGATGCTGACGCGGCGGAACGGGGAGACGGAGACCATCCCCACGGGGGGAGGGGACCGCTATGCCCTGGAGGTGGAAGACGTCGCGGATGCGGTTCTTGAAGGCAAGCCCCCGCGGGTTAGTCTGGGAGAGAGCCGGGGCAACATGGTCGCCCTCCTCGCCCTCCTCCGGTCGGCCCGGGAAGGTCGCCCGGTGCGGATCGGCTAGGCGCGGAGGCTGGCGGCGGGGATTCGCACCAGCAGGTCCGCGAGCTCGCCCCGGCTCTCGGCTCCAATCGTGAAAGCGTCCAGCACGGGCGAGGCGAGGGCGTAGGCGAGGGCCTCGTCCACGCGATGGCGCATTTGGCCCTGGCCGAGAATCTTCATCCCGATGACGCCCTTCCCCTTTCGCTTCATCTCCTCGAGAACGGGGAGGACGGTGCCGGGGGGCGCGTCCATGTAAGCCCCGATGGGATTGAACCGGGCCAGGTCCACGTCCACCCAGTCCGTGGCGGCGGCAGTGCGGAGGGCCTCTAGAGAATGGCAGGAGACCCCGTGGGCCCCGATCACGCCCTTCTCCTTGGCCTCGCTCAGCACGGCCATCGCCCCCTCCCGCCGCCGGGGCCAATCGCCCTCGGTCAGGCAGTGCAGGAGCAGAATGTCGATGCGGTCGGTCCCGATCTCGCGGCGGAACCGGTCGAGGTCGGCCCGCATCTCCCCCTCCGTCTGGGCTTCGGTCTTGGTCATGATCACGACCTGGTCTCGGCGGAGCGTCTTAAGGGCTTCCCGGGCGTGGGCGTGGGTGCCGTAGGTGTCGGCCAGATCCCAGAAGGTGAGCCCCTGGTCGACCCCGGCCCGCAGAAGCCCGGCCAGGCCGGAGAGGCCCAGCTGGCGCGATTGATTCGAGCTGCCGCCAAACCCATGGGTCCCCGTGCCCTGGGCCAACCGAGAGACCCGTATGCCCGTGCCCCCGAGGGCGACGATGTCCTGGGCCTGCCGCGGGCGCGAGGCGGCGAGGAGGGGAAGGCGGCCCCAGCCGATGAGGGCGGCGGCCGCGGTGCCCTGGCGGACGAAGTCGCGACGGTTCATGTAGCACCCCCTTGCGACGACTCTAGCACGGCTGAATGGCGGACTCGCTGCCCTGTTCCAGCTTGAGGGCGATGTAGGTGGCGGCGGCGGAGAATACCACGGACCAAACCAGACCCTGGGCCACGGACCGGAGGCTGACCTCCGGAAGCGCCCGGTCCGGCCCCACGACCGGCGGGTAGACCTCGCCCGCCCCCAGCTCGCGGAAGGCCTTGTCCGGGAGGCTCACCTCGTCGTCGGTCGCTTCCGGGCGGTGGCTTGTCGGCCAATGGCTCCCTCCGAGGCCTGGAAAACCGGCTAGGGCGGGTACTTCTCCATGACCGACTCCACCACCCGGCGCGAGAGGGTGTGGTAGAGGAGGCGGGCGGCGGCGAAGATTTCACGGGCGAGCGCTCGGGTGCGGGCGTGCATGCCGAGCGCGGTGTAGAGGGGGCGGAGGTATTTCATCCGGCCCACGCGGGTGAGGACCTCGCGGATGCGGTCGAAGGCGGGGGGGTAGTCGGATCCCGCGGCGATGGTCAGCCACTCCACCAGGATCTCGTAGTTGCCGCGGGCCGAGAGGCCGAAGGCGGAGTCCAGCCATTGGCAGGAGGCTGAGTCCAGCTGTCGCGGCAGGTGCTGGAGGTAGACGAGGGTCTCGCTCGGGCTCCAGCGACGCATCCGATCCGGAGCCGGCCGCGCGCCCGCGGGCCAGCCCTCGGCGAGGGCGGTCAGCTCCTCGAGGGCGGGGGAGCGGAAGACGGGTGCGTTCTTTGGGAGGCCCGCCTGATAGAGCCAGGTGTCGACCTCGACGCGCCCCGCCACCCCCGGCAGTTGCTCCTCAAGGAAGGCGATGAACTCCTCGGAGGTGATGGAGGTGAAGCGGAAGCGATCGATGTAGGCGCGTAGGAAACGGTCGAAGCGCTCCCGGCCGGCCGTGCGCTCGATCAGGGTCAGGAGGCGCGAGCCCTTTTCGTAGGGGATGGAGGAGAACGCGTCGTCGGGGTCGATGCCCTTGAGGTCGGTGCGGAGGCGCGTGAGCGGAGACTCCGCCCCGAACCGCTCCACCGACTGCTCGAGAGCCTTCTGGCCAATGGCCCAGCCGAGAACGGCCTCCGCCTCGCCGTGGAGGGCCTCGAGGATTCGGCGTTCCGCCCAGACCGTGAAACCCTCGTTCAGCCAGAAGTGGTCCATGGTGGCGTTGGTGACGATGTTGCCGGTCCAGGAATGGGCGAGCTCGTGCGCGACCACGTCGACGAGCGAGCGGTCGCCGGCGAGCAGGGTGGGGGTTAGGAACGTCATCCGAGGATTCTCCATCCCGCCGTAGGGAAAGGAGGGGGGGAGCACGAGCATGTCGTAACGGTCCCATTCGTAGGGCCCGAACAGCTGCTCGGCCTTGGTGAGCATGGCCTCGATTCCCGCGAACTCCCAGGCCGCGGCCTCCACCGTCTCCGGCTCCGCCCACACCCGGGAGCGCGGGCTCAAATCACGGGGCTCCAGGTGGCCCACGGCCAGCGCGAGCAGGTAGGAGGGGATGGCCTGCGGCATCTCGAAACGGAAGGTACGGGCCCCCGGCCGGGGCGCGGGCCGGTGGGCTCCCGGGGCCGCGGACATGACTGCGGTCAGGGCCTCAGGCAAGGTGACCTCTGCCTCGTAGGTCACCCTCACATAGGGGCTGTCCTGGAGGGGCACCATGGTGCGGGCGTGGATCGGTTGGCACTGGCTGAACAGAAAGGGGTGGCGCTTGCCTTCGGTCTGCTCGGGCGTGAGCCACTGGAGGCCCACCGCTTCCGGCGACGTCTCATAGCGGATCGCGACCTCGCGGGTTCCCGGGGGCAGCTGGAGGCGCAGGCGGCGGCCCAGGATCGGGTCGGGGTCCCCGAGGGCGAAGGGAACGCGCACTCCCTCGCCCGCCTCCACGGATTGGATGCTGAGCCCCTTGGTGTCGAGGTCGAGTTGGCCCGCGTCCGAGCCCGCCAGCTCCAGGACGACCACGCCCTCCAGGGACCGGCGCTCGAAGTCGACGGCCAGGCGCAGGCGGAGTCGGCGGGTTCTAGGCTGGTCCGAGTCGAAGTAGGAGTGCGGATCCGGGCAGGTCACAAGTGTTTGTCTCCAGAGTTGTCGCGGGGAGCGCGTCGAGTCTGGGGGCGTGCCGGTCAGACCTGCCCGCGCTTGAGCTCCCCGTCGATGGAGGGTCGGACCTCGGGCTTCAGGGGGGCGTCGGCGATGAAGCCCACCGTGAGCAACCCCCCCTCCACCGGGACGCGCCAGGCGGTCAGGTGCTTGCCGCTTAGGGGTACCGAGACCGAGCGGGTTGGCGCGTCCTTCAGGGCCTTGTCCATGGCCGGCACCAGCCGAGCCGCGATGGCTTCCACGCCAGGGGGGGGCCAGTCCCCGCTGAAGGCGGCGATCTGACCTTGAACGTTGATGAGGAGTGCGCCCCCGGCCCGGGCCAGAAAGAGGCAGTCCTGCAGGATCTCCGTCCAGGTGGGCGGCGCGGGCGGCAGGGGTGGCTCCTCGGCCATGGCCGACTCCAGGTCCGCAACGAGCTCGAGCTCGGGCTCGGCTTCGTGGGCGGAGGGAGCGGAGAGAGCGGAAGGGGCGGATTCCGCTTCGCCCTGTATGTCCGGCAGGTCGGGTTCGCGCTCCGTCTCGAGTTCGAAGACCGGGGGTGGCACGTGGGGCTCCGGCCGGGGAGGAGCGACAATCCGCTCCGGCTTGGGCGGCAGCGGGGGCTCCACCGCAGAGGGCTCCGGCTCGGGGGGGCGCGGGGCGGGCCTTGGGGCTAGCGGGACGTCTGCGGGGGGGGGCGCGGGGGCCCCGCTGGGCGGAGGGGAGGCGGGCCGGCCGAGGGCATCCCGACTCGCGGTCGGCTGACTCAGGCGGCGGGCGATCGCACGCGCCGTCTCGAGGTCAGAGGAGCTGCCGGGCGGGCTTAGCTTCATGGGGCTGTTTCTCCATTCCACGGAACCGGTCCATCCGTGCCTCGAGCTCGTCGGCTAGGAGCTCGAAGCGGCGCGCCTCGGGGATGGGAGACCCGCCTAGAAAGCCGAGGGGGAGGCCGCCCTCGCTCGCCCGGGCGAAGACCTCGGAGCGGGGCACGATCGTTTCGAGAGCGTCGGGAAAGCCGTTCCAGATCTCGCGCAGCACGGCCTGGACGCTGGGCTTGTCCCTCTCCACCATGGTGGGGAGAATGCCCAGGAGTCGCAGACGGGGATTTTCATTGGCTTGGACGTGCTCCAGAACGCGCAGGGCTTGGGTCATGGAGCGCAGGGCGAGAGCCTCGGTCTGGAAAGGCAAGAGAACGAAGTCCGAGATGGCCAGGGCTGCCCGGGTGACCATGCCCATGCCAGAGGGGGTGTCCATCAGGACGATGTCGAAGCCCTGTTCGACGCTGGCGAGCGCGTGCTCCAGAATCCCGGGGCTGGAAAGCTCGCGTTCATAGGAAGAGACATCGGTAGGGTCCAGCCGGCCGCGCGTCAAGAGGCTCAGGGCGGGGAGATGGGTGGCGGTGACCGCCTGCCTTGGCTCGGCCTGGCCCATGAGCAACTCGGCCAGCCCTTGAAGCTCGGCGTCGCCCTTGGCCAGGGACAATGCGATCCCCCCCTGCGGGTCGAGGTCGGCCAGAAGGGTCTTGCGGCCCCGGTCGGCTAGGGTGACCGCCAGGTTCAGGGCGACGGTCGTCTTGCCCACGCCCCCCTTCTGGCTTGAGATCGCCACTCGACGTGCCATCCACACCCCCTGTGCGCCTGCAGTGTAGCGCCGGGCGGGCGAGTCGTGAAGTGGATGGCCCCGAATTTTGGGGTTTCGTCCGCCCCACCTCCGAGGCGGGGGCGAGCCCGAGGCGGCCGGTCCGGCTCCGGGAGCCGCACCCAGTCGTCTGGATGACTCGTGTCAGATCAATAACTTGAAGCCAACCAATCCCGGGAGTGTGGCGTCTTTTCTCATTTGAGGAGTCGCGAGAGAGATCGACCCTCGGAGGTGAGCATGACCAAGAAGCATGTCGCCGGGCTCGTACCCGCGGTGACACTTTGCCTCGCCACGCTTGCGGTGGGGGCGTCATCCCGGCAGTCAGTCACGGTGGAGTTACCAGAGGCGACCGCGCTCAACGGCACCCAGCTGAGCGCGGGCACTTACACGATTTCATGGATGGGCGAAGGACCCGAAGTGGCCGTGACCGTGAAGAAGAGCGGGAAGGTCGTGGCCGAGACCCGTGGCAAGCTCGTGGACATCGGCCGCAAGGCGGAGGAAGACGCGGTGGTCGTGAGGACGGACGGAGGAGGCAGCAAGACCCTGACCAAGGTCCAGTTCGGAGGCCGAAAGAGCGCGCTCGTCGGAGCGCTTGACCGAACGCGACGCCCGGCAGCCGGTTGCGACCAGCAGAGGCTGCCCAAGGCTGATATGGAGTGACGGCTTGTCAAGCCCTAGCGTTGGGACTTGCCGTTTTGTTCTTGGCATTCGTTGTGTCCGTTGTCCGTTATCCGTTCCTCCTTCGGAAGACGAAGACGACGGATGAGGCGGGGCGCTTCGACGACGAGTCACTCTGATATTCGCGGGTTACCCCGTTTGCACGGTGCAGAGCCGCCGTGACAGTTCTTCGTCGGGAGTGGACGCTGTCTATTGTCGCGAGTCCGGAAGGGTGAGCTTCCTGTCGCATAGCCTTGTCGCGCTTCCTCCAAATCGTGCCGGCGTTCATCCGTCGACCTCGGCCTCCGAAATCAAAAGAGTATGTCTCTCTAGGACGAAGTTAGGCGTTCGATCCCCGGCTCAGCGTGGCCCAGACAAAACCCGCGAGCTCCCGGGCCACTGCCGTCACCGCCTTCGGTCCCGGCTTCCCAGCCTCCGTCATCCGGCGGTAGCGCCTAAAGAGGCGGTGTTGGGCCTTGTCGGCTAGGGCGATGACCTCGGCAGGTTGTCCCTTTCTGCGCTTTCGAAGCGATCTCGATCCCGGCTTATGCCGATAATGCCAGGCCGCTTCGATGAGGACACGTCGCACATGTCCGTTTCCAGTCTTTGTGATCCCACCCCGGTGGGTCTTATCCGAGCTGGTCTGCTCGCTCGGTACCAAGCCGAGAAAGGCCATGAGCCCCCGCGGCGACTGAAACCGCTCAAAACCGTATAGCTCAGACACAATGGTCATGGCTGTCACGGTGTCGATGCCCCGGTAGCATCGCAGCCACCCTACTGGCTTCGCATACGGCTCCTTCTGCGCGATCGCCCCAATGTTCTCTTCGAGCCCCCTGAGCCTCTCCTCCAGCTGCTCGATGGCCAAGAGGTAGTCATCGAAGACGGCCTGCTCCGATCCATCCTCGAAGTGAAGACCATGGAGCCAATGCCGATGCCCTCTCGTCCAGGCCTTCTTCCCCGTGGTAAAGACGATTCCCTTCCTCAGCAGCATCTTTGCCAACCGGTGACGGCACCGACTCAAGTCCTCTCTGAGGTCTTCGCGGCCCCGACACAAATCTCGGACCGCCTCGTCCTCGGGCGTCGGAGGCTGAACCTCGGTCAGCAAGCCAGCCCGGAACAGTTCTGCCAGTTTCCGGGCATCCCGCCGATCCGTCTTGATCCGTTCGCCTGGCTTCCTCGGGATCAGAGACGGGGCCACGACCATGCAACTCCCAGACCCCGCTTCGACAATCTGGCGCTGCAGGGAATACCCCAACGCCCCCGCCTCGTAACAGAACCGCACCTCTCCAGGCGCCTGACGCTCGACCTTCCGAACCATCCGCCTCACACCCGTCGGCTCGTTCGCAATCTCCCAAGCAATCGGCACCCCCTCGCCGGGGAAGAGCATCGCAACCGCGATCGCCTTCTTGTGTGCGTCCAGCCCCACGAACGTGATACCTTTTTCCATGACCAGCTCCTTTCGTATGCGGCTCTGATGCCGCTAACAGGCGCATTAACCCGCGATTCTACGATCGCGAGCTGGTCACTCCATATTGTCTATCGGACCTGCCTCGGCGTCGGTTCGTGGTACCGTGGCGTCCTGACTCGCCCACATGACGGGCGCTACGGCCAGGAGGGCCGGAAGTAAGGTACGTGGAGCGTCGAGACCCCCGCCGACGTTTGGCGGACGCCGCGGGAAGCGTGAACGGCACATTCAGGACGCCGACTCCGACTGGTGACTGAGGTTGTGGGCAAGCCTGACTCCGCGCGAGACACTGAAGGAGCGATTTGGAGTGTCTGACTTTCAGGTCCGGCGTGTGCCACTCTGGAACAACGCCGAGGGATATCCACTGTAGTTACTTTGACAGCGTCTCAGCGGGGGTGGTATGCGCCCAGC
>Ga0210399_10000581_pt1 | contig 29131 bp, 30 predicted proteins | sample IncBWC14MmetaG_FD_150865 | JGI IMG/M metagenome (GOLD analysis project Ga0210399, IMG submission 150865) | Forest soil microbial communities from Barre Woods Harvard Forest LTER site, Petersham, Massachusetts, United States - Inc-BW-C-14-M | ecosystem: Environmental > Terrestrial > Soil >... | reverse complement strand
CGATGACGGCCCCCAGGATCCCCCCCCCGACCACGATGAGCGCGCGATCGCCCCAGATCGAGAGCACGGAGAGGAGCTCCAGTTCGTGGGCCACGAGCCCGGTGAGAGCGCCCAGGGCCAGGCCGGTGGCGGCCCGGGGCCAAAATGAGTCAGGGGCGCGATTGGCCATGAGGAGGGCGTGGCATCGCGAGCAGCAGGGGCGGGTGCTCCCGCCGAGCCCTGCCCCCGGGATCCGGAACTCCCCCGCGAGCGATGCCCAAGCCGCGATGCGCGCGAAGAACGGACGTCACCATCCTCCGTCCGCGTTCAAACGATGAACAGGGGCGCGAGCACGAGAGTGATGGTCGAGAGCAGCTTGATGAGCACATGCAGCGAGGGGCCAGCAGTATCCTTGAAGGGATCGCCGACCGTATCGCCCACCACCGCCGCCTTGTGGGCTTCGGACTTCTTCCCGACGACCTGGCCGTCCACGGTGAAGAGCCCCGACTCTATGTACTTCTTCGCGTTGTCCCAGGCTCCCCCGCCGTTGTTCATGACCGTGGCCAAGAGGATGCCGCTGATCGTCCCCACCATGAGCAGCGCCGCCACCGACTCCGCGCCGGTCTGGCCGTAGGGGGACAAGTAGCGGAAGGAAAAGCCAACCGCCACCGGGGTGAGGACGGCAAGGAGCCCGGGAGCCACCATCTCCCGCAGCGCCCCCGCGGTGACGATGTCGACGCAGCGTGCGTAGTCGGGCTTGGAGGTCCCGGCCATGATCCCTGGGTCGGCCTTGAATTGGCGGCGCACCTCGGAGATCACCACTTGGGCCGCCTTCCCCACCGCCCGAATGGCCAGAGCGCTGAAGACAAAGACCAAGGTCGCCCCCAGCAAACCTCCCACGAATACGGGGACCCGGGTGAGGTCTACACGGATCGTGCTCCCGGTGATCTTCTCGACCTCGTCTAGATAGGCCCGGAAGAGCAGGAAAGCGGCGAGAGCGGCGGAGCCGATGGCGTAGCCCTTGGTGAGGGCTTTGGTGGTGTTGCCCACGGCGTCCAGACGGTCGGTCTTCCGCCGGATCTCTTCCGGCTGCTTGGACATCTCGATGATCCCGCCCGCGTTGTCGGTGATGGGCCCGAAGGTGTCCATGGCCAGGATGTAAGCACAAGGAGCGAGCATGCCCATCGTGGCGATGGCGGTTCCGTAGAGACCCGCTCCCGGCACCTCTCCCAGACCCATCTTGCCGCACCAGTATGCAGCCATGAGGGCGGCGGAGATCACGATTACGGGCAGGCCCGTGCACTCGAAGCCCACGGCGAGGCCGGTGATGATGTTGGTGGCGGCTCCGGTCCGGCTGGCCTCGGCAATGGAGCGCACCGGCCGGTACTTGTACTCCGTGTAGTACTGCGTGATCCAGACGAAGGCGTAAGCAGCCAGGATCCCGACGATGCCCGCCAAGAGCAGGTAGGGGCGATGGACGATGGCGCCCGAGCCGGGGGCGGGCCGCAAGAGGGTGAAGACAGACACGCCGAAACCGACCATGGCCAGCACGGTCGTGACCAAGTAGCCGCGGTTCAGGGCGTTCATGGGATCTTCGTCCTCGCGACAGCTGACGGTGAAGACCCCCACGATGGTGGCGATGAGCCCAAAGGCGCGCGCCAAGAGGGGGAAGAGGATCCCCCCCAGCCCGAAGACCGGGAAGAGCGCGATCCCCAGGATCATGGCCCCCACGTTCTCCGCGGCGGTGGACTCGAAGAGGTCGGCCCCGCGGCCCGCGCAATCCCCCACGTTGTCACCCACCAGATCAGCCACCACGGCGGGGTTGCGCGGGTCGTCCTCCGGGATCCCGGCTTCGACTTTGCCCACGAGGTCGGCCCCCACATCCGCGGCCTTGGTGTAGATCCCGCCCCCAAGCTGGGCGAAGAGAGCCACAAAGCTGGCCCCGAAGCCGAAGCCCACGATTTGGAGGGGAACGTGCCGGTAATCGTGCATCCCCCCGAAGAGGTAGAAGAGGCCGCCCACCCCCAGGAGGCTCGTAGCCACCACCGTGAGGCCGCTGACCGCCCCTCCCCGCAGCGCGATCCGCAGGGCTTGGTTGAGGCTGGTCATGGCCGCGGCGGCGGTGCGGATGTTGGCGCGGATAGAGACGAACATCCCGACGTAACCAGCGATAGCCGAGCAGAGAGCACCGATGAGGAACGAGAGGGTCACCTTCCAGAACGTTCCTTCGCCCATCTCCGCGATGTTTTTCACGTCTCGGTCACTGTAGTAGAAGCCGAAGATGGCGGCGGCGGCCACCAGGGAAAGGAGGGCTATCGTTCGGTATTGCCGGGAGAGGAAGGCCTCTGCTCCCTCCCGGATGGCGTCCGATATCGCCCGCATCTCCGGCTTGCCCGTGTCCGCGGCCAGGACTTGCCGGGCCAGGAAAACCGCCACCCCCAGGGAGAGAAGGCTGATTCCCAGGACGAGCGGCAGTACCGATTCGACCTGCATGACGCCTCCGTTTCCAAGCTTGTGCGGGGCTCCGGGCGGATGCCCAATGGAAAGACGCGGGAGATTAAGCCCCCAAGCCCGCGCCCGTCAACCCCGGCGCGAGCGCTCGGGCCTCAGTTCTTGCCGGCCACCGCCCGCGGCCCGGACGCCGCCGCTTCCTCCGCCCGCAGCCGCGCCATCACACTGTGCTTCTTGCCGTAGCCGAAGTAGATGACGAAGCCGATCGCGAGCCAGGCGAAGAGTCGGTACCAGTTCTCCTTGGCCAGGGAGAACATCAGGATGAGGCAGGTCAAGATGCCGAGGATGGGCACCAGGGGATAGAGAGGGGCCCGGAAGGGACGCTCCGCCTCCGGATTTATGACTCTCATGATCAAGACCGCAATGCACACGACCACGAAGGCGAACAGCGTCCCGATGTTGGTGAGATCGGCCAGGGCCCGTAGGGGTAGGAAGGCCGCCCCCAGGGCCACGGCCACGCCCGTGAGGATGGTGGCCTTCCAGGGTGTCCGGTACTTCTCGTGCACGGCGCCGAAGAACGACTCCGGGAAGAGGCCGTCCCTGGCCATGGCCAGCCAGACGCGCGGCTGGCTCAGCATCATGACGAGCAGGACGGAGGTGATTCCCGTCATGGCCCCCACGCTCACCAGAAAGCGAGCCCAGGGGAGACCGACCTGCCGGAAGGCATCCGACACCGGTGTCTCGATGTTGATCTTGTCGTAGGGCACCATCCCGGTCAGGATCGCGGCCACCGCGATGTAAAGGACGGTGCAGATCACCAGGGAGGCGATGATGCCGACGGGGACATCCTTGCGTGGGTTTCGGGCTTCCTCCGCGTGGGTGGAGACCGAATCGAAGCCAATGTAGGCGAAAAAGATCACCGCCGCCCCGGCCAGCATCCCCAGGGGCTCGCCCCCCTTTCCCGTCTGCCCGAAAAGGGTGTGGCCGAAGAAACCCACCCCGGTCAAGCCGTAGGGGGCGAAGGGGTGCCAATTCGCGGGGTTGACGTAGAAGGAACCCACCCCGATCACGAAGAGAACGATGACCACTTTGATGGCCACCATGGTGGTATTGAAGGCCGCGCTCTCCTTGATTCCGATCACGAGAACCCAGGTGACCAGGGCCGCGATACAGATCCCGGGCAGATCGAGCACGCTGCCCGTGCCCACGAAATGGCCGAGCGAGGGATCATAGTCGAAGGGCGAGCTGGAGAGGGCCTTGGGCAGATGCACCCCGAAGACGGCAAGGATGTCCTGAAAGTTCTTCGACCACCCGTGGGCCACTGTCATCGAAGCCACGGCGTACTCCAAGATCAGATCCCACCCGATGATCCAGGCGAACAGCTCGCCCATGGTGGCGTAGGCGTAGGTGTAGGCGGAACCCGCCACCGGCACCATCGACGCGAACTCGGCGTAGCAGAGGGCAGCGAAGATGCAGGCCGTGCCCGAAGCCACGAACGACAGCATGAGCGCGGGGCCGGTGCGGTCGTGGGCGGCTTGGCCGGTGAGCACGAAGATGCCGGTGCCAATCACGGCGCCGATGCCGAGGGCGGAGAGCTGGACGGGCCCCAGGACCCGGCGCAGCCGGTTCTCCCCCTTCATCTCCTCGAGGAGCAGGGCCAGGGGTTTTCGCGCGAACAGCTGGTTGGCCACGAGTCAAGCCTCCGTAGTTCCCGCAAACGACCCGACGCTGAGTCCCAGGGCTCGGTGACCAGCGCGGCCGACAAGAGGCTAGAGCCTAAGCCCGCCCGCTGGCGTCCGTCAACCCGCGACGGCCCCCCCGCGAGGATGCGCTTCCGATTGGATCGCCGGTCAGGAAAGGCTGGCCAAGGATAGGGGATCCGGGGTCAAAAGACAAAGGACCCGGCCCCCGGGGCCGAGGTCCCGGGACCCTAGCCGGGTCAGGAGCGAGAGAGGGACTCAGCTCCCGCTGGGGGCGGTCCTGCCGCTGGCTTCCCCGGCCGCTTCGCCGTCGATCTTGACTTGATTGTCGACGCTGAAGGCCAAGCTCTGGCGAGCGATCGATCCCAGCACCGCCTGCTCGACCGCGCTGCCCACGTAGCCGGTCAACGTGACATGGCCCCGGTCCACGATGATGTGGATCGGGGGATTGGCCTGTTGGGCGTAGCGGAGGAACATCTCGTCCCCATAGATGGAACGGAAGAGGCCGGCCCGCAGCCTTGCGTCAAAGAACGACACCGGTTGGACGGCGATTTCGTTCTTGATCTCGCGCACGCCGGGAACCTTTGCCACTCGGTTCTCTATGTCGCTTCCGCGGTAGGGCTCCCTCACGGAGCCCTGCAACACCACGACGCCTTTCTCCACGCCCAGTTCCACGCTGTCGAAAACCGTAAGGTTCGGATAAAGGAGGATCGCGTCCCTCACCGCCTTGTGGATCTCGCTGTCGGAGCGGGGCTCGGCGGGCATGACCGCGAGCCGGTTGTCCACTACCCTGGCCTCCTTGCGGGCCGCTCTCTCCGCGGCTCGCAAGGCATCGACAGTGGGGGCGGCGCCCGTCAAGATGACGGAGCCGTCCTTCACTTCCACCTGTATGTCGGCGTTTGTTTCGAGTCCGGCTTTGGCGAGTCGGGCTTCCACGCGCCTCCGCAGGGCCTCCTCTTCGGAGAAGGCGGGAGTCGTGCGCAGCACGGAGGCGATCAGGGCCAGCGCCACGAGTCCCCCCCGCCTCATGACCGCGGAACTGCAAAAAAATGTCACGCTCAGGTCTCCTAACGTGCCCCGCCCCCGGCAGGCCCGCATCCAGGGTAAAGCAAGCTTCCTGCCAGGGAGCACGAACGACGAACTCGCGCTAGGGTTGGGCTTGCGGGCAGCGGAAGGGCGGCGGCCGTTCCTATCGTTGGACAGCGCGCGACGCCACCGTCCCTCCCGGAGGACGCCCCTCAGAGATCCTTCAGGATCTCCTCGGGATGGGCAGCGGCGTTCACCTTCGGGTAAGCCTTCTTCACCCGGCCATCCGGCCCGATCAGGTAGCTGATCCGGCGGGCGGTGGGGGCGGTCGCGTCGTCGCAGGCCCCATAGGCGAGGCCCACCGAGCGGGTGGTGTCGCAGAGAAGGGGGAAGTTGAACTCGAACTTCTTGGCGAAGGCGGCGTTGTCGGGAACGGTGTCAAAGCTGATGCCCAGAATCTGGACGCCGCGCTCCTCGTACTGCTTGATTCGGTCGCGGAACCCGCAACCCTCGGCGGTTCAACCGGGGGTGTCGGCCTTGGGGTAGAACCAGAGCACGACCGGGCGCCCCCGATACTGGGAGAGGCGAACCCTCTTCCCCGTGTGATCCTCCACCTCGAAGTCCGGGGCCACCGCCCCTATCTCCAGCATGGCCAGTCCTCCCGCGGGCATTATACGCCCGCGCCTTGACTTGGGCCCCAACTTTACTTTACATTTCAAGCATCATGGGCTTGGTCGGCAGGCGGGCGCTGGTGACGGGCGGGGGGCGGGGTATCGGCCGGGCCACCGCCCTGGCTCTGGCCCGCGCGGGGGTAGAGGTGGCGGTGGCGGCCCGCACGCGGGCGGAGGTCGAAGCGGTGGCGGAGGAGGCCCTCCGCCTCGGGGCACGAGCGCACGCCATCGCGGCCGACGTGGGCCAAGCGGAGGACGTGCGCGCGATGTTCAAGAGCGCGCGTCAGGCTCTGGGCCCCCTCGACATCCTGGTCAATGGCGCGGGCATCGCGCCCTCCGCGCCCCTGGTCAAGACCTCCGACGAGACCTGGGGCGCGGTCCTGGCCGTCAACCTGAGCGGCCCCTTCTTCTGCCTGCGCGAGGCCCTGCCCGAGATGGCACGCAGGGGCTGGGGTCGCGTCATCAACATTGCCTCCATCGCCGGCAAGTCGGCCATGCCCTACATCGCCGCCTATACCGCCAGCAAGCACGGTCTGCTCGGGCTCACTAAGGTGGCGGCCCTGGAGATGGCGCTAAGCGGGGTGACGGTCAATGCCATTTGCCCCGGCTATGTGGACACCTCCATGACCGAGCAGGGGATAACGCGCATCGCGGGGAAGACGGGCCTGTCCAATGGCGAGGTGCGGAAGAAGCTAGAGGAGATGAGCCCCCAGAAGCGGATGGTGAGCGCGGAAGAGGTGGCCGCCCTCGCCCTCTTCCTGTGCGGGGAGGAGGCGCGGGGCATTACCGGCCAGGGCCTCAACGTGGATGGCGGCACGGTGGTCTGATGCCCCTTCTCTCCCCCATCAATCCCGAGTCCCTGGCCCCGCCCCGCGGCTATAGCAACGGGATGAAAGGCACGGGCGAACTATTGTTCGTGGCCGGGCAGATCGGCTGGAACCGCGGAGGACACCTGGTCTCCGACGACCTCGTCGCCCAGTTCGCGCAGGCCCTCGACAACGTACTGGACGTGGTCTGGGCCGCGGGGGGACGGCCGGAGTCGGTGGCCCGGCTCGTCCTCTACGTTACGAACAAGCAGGAGTACCGGGACCGTGCAAAGGCGATCGGCGAGGCCTACCGACATCGGATGGGCAAGCACTTCCCGGCCATGACGCTGGTGGAGGTGAAGTCGCTTTTGGAGGACGACGCCCGGGTGGAGATCGAGGCGGTGGCCCTCATATGAAGACGACCCCCGGCCCGGGCCTGGCCGTCTCCGTCTGGCTGCGCTTGCTCAAAGCCCACGGTCTGATGCTGCCGCGCGTCCGGCGGACCATCCCCCAGCATCTGACCCTGCCCCAGTTCGACGTGCTGGCCCAGCTCTACCGCCGGCCTCCGGGCATGACCCCCGGTGAGCTCACCCGCGAACTCCTGGTCACGGCGGGGAACGTCACCGGCATCGTGGACCGCCTGGCCCGCCGACGGCTGGTGGAGCGACGGCCCGTACCCGAGGACCGGCGGGCGGTCCGGGTCCGCCTCACCTCCCGCGGACACCGAGTGATGGAGCAGGCCATCCCTCGTCACCGACGGGATCTGGAGCTCGTCCTCGCCCCCGTCTCCGCCCCCGACCTTACCCGTCTGCGCGAAGCCCTTCGCTGCCTGATCCACGCCCTGGACGGTCAGGCATGAAGACCCGGAGCTTCCTTTACGGGGAGTCGGGCGGAGTGGCCACGCTCACCCTCAACCGACCCGAGACCTTGAACTCGCTCACCTTTCAAGTCTACCGGGAGCTGACCGACACCTTTCGCGCCTTGGCCGACCGCAAGGACGTTCGGGTCGTGGTCCTGACCGGGACCGGGCGGGCCTTTTGCACGGGCGGGGATGTCAAGGAGATCATCGGCGACCTCCTGCACCGGGACGCCAAGGGCCTGCTGGAGTTCACCCAACTCACCTGCGACCTGATCCGGGCCATGCGCGCCCTCCCCCGGCCCATCGTGGCCTCCCTGAACGGAACGGTGGCCGGGGCCGGCGCGGCCATTGCCCTGGCCGCGGACCTGCGCGTGGCCGCCGACACCGCCCGCATCGCCTTTCTGTTCGTGCGGGTTGGCCTCGCGGGAGCGGACATGGGGGCCGCTCACCTGCTCCCTCGGGTGGTGGGCCTGGGTCGGGCCACCGAGCTGTTGATGACGGGAGACTTCATCGACGCCTCCGAGGCCCTGCGCATCGGCCTCTACAACCGGGTGGTCGCGCCGGAACACCTGGCCGGGGAGACCTCCGCTCTCGTGGACCGCCTCCGCCGGGGCCCCGCCGCCGGTCTCGCCGCCACCAAGCAGTCCCTAAACGAGGAGCTGCACTTGGACCTGGAGTCCGCGTTGGACCGAGAGGCCCGCGTCCAGGCCGAGCTCATGCGGGCCCCCGACTTCCACGAGGGCTTCGCTGCTTTCATGGAGAAGCGCAAGCCGCGGTTCGAGGGCGCCCCGGAATGATCCATCCCGAAATGTTCCCCGCTGGGAGCGGGGGGAAAACGGGCCGGGCACGGGGGCGGGGGGAGGCCCGCTGACGATGGAGGAGCCCTTCCTGGACGACCGCCACCGGCAGCTGGCGGACAAGGTCCGCACCTTCGGGGACAAGCGCCTGCGGGGGGGAGCCGCCGATGAGTCTGATCCCGCTGGTCGCACGCGGGAAATCGTGGCTGCGCTTGCCCGCGCGAAGATCCTGGAAGCAGCGGTGCCCGCGCCGTTCGGGACCATGGACCTGCGCTCGCTGGTAACGGTGCGCGAGGGCCTCGCCTATTTCTCCTCCCTGGCCGACACCGCCTTCGCCATGCAAGGACTCGGCTCCCACCCCCTGAGCCTTGCCGGCACGGATGTTCAGAAAAACCGCTGGCTCCCCGCCGTCTCCGCAGGAGAGGTCCTCTGTGCGTTCGCGGTCAGCGAGCCGGAGGCTGGCTCCGATTTGGCCGCCGTTCGGACACGGGCGGAGCGCGATGGTGCGCTCTGGCGATTGAGCGGGATCAAGACCCTCATCTCAAACGCCGGGATCGCGGGCCTCTACACGGTGCTCGCCCGCAGTTCGGAGTCCCCTGGCTACCGCGGTCTCTCCATGTTTCTGGTCGACGCGGAGGCCCCCCGCCTGACCGTGAAACCCCTCGAGACCATGGCCTCCCATCCCCTCGGCGAGGTCCGCTTCGACGCCACCCCCGCCGTGCTCCTGGGCACCGAGGGCAAGGGCTACACCCTGGCCCTGGCCACCCTCGACACCCTTCGGCCCACCGTAGGGGCGGCCGCCTGCGGTTTAGCCGCACGCGCCTTGGATGAAGCGGTGCGGTGGGCGCTCGGGCGGCGCCAGTTCGGGCACCCCCTGTCCTACTTCCAGGCGACGCAGATGGCCCTCGCCGATATGCACGTGGAACTCACCGCGGCCCGGCTGCTCGTGCGGCACGCGGCCTGGACCAAGGACCGGGGGGCGGAACGGATCGTGCGCGAGGGAGCCGTAGCCAAGCTGGCGGCCACGGAGATGGCCCAGCGGGTGGTGGACCGTGCGGTTCAGATCCACGGCGGCCAGGGCGTGCTGCGGGGGTCCACGGTGGAGCGCCTCTACCGTGAGGTGCGCTCCCTGCGGATCTATGAGGGGACGAGCGAGATCCAGAAGCTCGTGATCGCGGAATCCATCCTGAAGGAGAGCCGCTAGCGCGGCGGCAGGGGGCCGACCATGGGACGAATCGTTGACTTGTGCGGGGAGGTGGCGGCAGCGGCGGACGAGGGCCCCGAGGGCCTAGTCCTCTCCCCGGAGACCTGGGCAGGCTTGAGAGTGGACTGGCGGGACGAGGACATCGAGGATGCCCTCGGCCTCGTCCAGGACTCCCTCCTCCAAGGCGAGCTGGCCGAGGCCGCGGACAGCCTGAGCACCCGCCTGCTCGAGCTCCTGGGGGCATTCGGGGATGCCGGGGCCTTCAAGCGGGCCCAGGCCGGAGAGGCCCGCATCGATCTCGACACCATCGGGCAGCTCACGCGCCGGGTGTCCCGTCTGGAGGAACTCCTGGAGTCCTACCGGGAGGGTGCTCCTCCCGACCGCCGCGGCTTCGACGCCCTTCGGCGTCGCCTCATGGACAGCGGCCTCGAGAGCGAGATGGGAGAGGAGGAGGACGACGAGGACGCAGACTGACGCGCTCACGCCCGATCTCCCGCTGAACGCGGTCGACCCCGAGCGCGCCCGCGCCCGCCTCTTCAGGCCTCTGCCCATCGGAAAAGGGGGCCGGGTCCTGCCCAACCGGATCTGGCTTCCCGCCATGGTCACCTGGCGGGCCACCGAGGATGGGGTGGTGACGGACGCGGTGCGCGAGATTTATCTTCGCTATGCCCTTGGGGCCCCGGGCATGATCGTGCTCGAGGCCATTGGCATCCGGGACGTGGCCAGCGGTCCCCTCCTCCGCCTCAGCCACGACCGCTTCGTACCCGGGCTCAAGGCCCTGGTCGCGGAGATGCGCTTGGCCTGCCGCTCCTTGATCATTCCCCAGATCATCGACTTCCTGAAGGTCGCCGCCCGCAAGACCACCCGCGTCTTCATGGAAGGCATGGTGACGCGGGGGCGGCTCCTCCCGTCGGTACTGGATGTAAGCGACCAGGAGTTCGAGGCCAACCTCGAGACCTATCTGCCCCACCCGCGTCAGCGCCGTGACTTCCTCTTTGGCTACCGGCAGACGGTGGCGGACCTTGACCTCGCGGAGATTCAGCGGATCCCGGGATGGTTCGCGGCGGCGGCCCGGCGCGCCCGGGCCTGCGGCTTCGACGGCGTAGAGCTCCATTTCGCGCACGCCTATACCATCGCCTCCTTCCTGTCCGTGACCAACCCCCGCACCGACCGCTATGGGGGCAGCTTCGAGAACCGGATGCGGCTGGCCCGCGAGGTGATCGAGGAGGTGAGGGGGGCGGTGGGCGAGGACTTCCTCCTGGGCTGCCGGTACCTCGGCTCCGAGGACATCCTGGGCGATGACGGCAAGATTGCGGGCAACGACCTCGAGGAGGCAGAGCGGATTGGGGTCGAGCTGGCCCGGGCCGGCCTCGATTTCCTCTCCATCTCCCGGGGCGGGAAGTTCGACGACGCCCGGCAGCCCCCGATCGGGGAGGCCGTCTACCCCTACACCGGCCACAGCGGGCACAAGTGCATCCCCCGGGACAAGAAGGACCCGGTCGGAGTCAACGCCTACCTGGCCGCGGGAATCCGGGGGGCACTGCGGGGGGCGGGCTTTTCGATCCCCGTAGTCACCGCCGGCAAGATCCACACCTTCGAGCAGGCGGAGTCCATCCTGCGCGAAGAAAAGGCGGACATCGTGGGCATGGCGCGGGCCCTGCTAGCCGACCCCGACTTGCCTCGGAAGTGGCTGGCCGGCGCCGACCTCAACTCGCGGGCGTGCGTGTTCTGCCCGTTCTGCGAGCAAGAGGATCAGCACCACCGGGTGGTGACCTGCACGCTTTGGCCGAAGCCCGAAGACGACCACCGGAAGCGACTGACCCCCGCCGTCTGGCAGCCGGACCGGGCCTTCGACCCGAGGGGAACCTTCCGGAGCCGCTCTCCTGCCTGACGTCGGTGAATGGCGGGCCGCCGCAGGCGGGCGAATCCCCCCGTCACCACTCGGTCGCAGCGCGAGAGGTGGAAGGAGCAGGCATCCGCGGTAACGATCCCGCGCGCGCGAGGAGCTCTTCTCGGAGGAGTCCGCGGGCCCGAAGAAGCCGCGTCTTCACGGTTTCCGGGCTGACCTTTAAGCAGTCCGCGGTCTCGGCCATGCTCAGGCCCTCCACCTCGCGGAACACGAAGAGGGAGCGGTATCTTCCGGGAAGGGGTCGATCGCGACCTCCGAGAGCCTCCGCAACTCGCCGGTCAGGGCCTGCCGAGATGGCGCTGGAGTTGATCGGAGCGCTTGACTGAAAGCGACGCCCGGCAGCCGGTTGCGACCCGAGCAGAGGCTGCCCATGACCTATTGGACCGGACTCGGCGTCGGTTCGTGGTACCGTGACATCCTGACTCGCCCACATGACGGGCGCTACGGCCAGGAGGGCCGAAAATAAAGCACGTGAAGGTCGAGACCCCCGCCGACGTTTGGCGGACGCCGCGGGAAGCGTGAACGGCGCGTCGAAGAGGCCGACTCCGAACCATCGACTGACGAGGCACCAAAGGGAGGGGGCCGACCGCCCTCCCGTGCACGCCTGCTCCGCCTCCGTGTAGACTTGGGGGGGCATGAGACTCGGCCTGAGCCTGGTGGCCTGTCTGTTGCCCGTTGCGGCCTTCGCCGGGGACATCGAACTCGCCGGTTATGTCGGGCCGGCCGTGCCCTTCTACGATCAGACCTTCCGCTATGACCCGGGCACTCTGGTCCCTCCCTTTCGTGGCGTCACCATTCAGCAGCAGGGCGTCTTCTCGCTCGAGGCCAAAGGCGGGCTCGCTTTCGGCGGCGGACTCGCCTGGTACTTCCTAGGCCCGGTAGGGTTGGAAGCTCGAATCGACACCGCGGGCGCGGACGTGCGCACGACGGGCGCGCGTTACCAGGTGAGCGTGGCCCTTCCCGCCCCCCTCCCCCCTCTTTCCAGCGATCTGGACCTGGGCACAGGGACCGTGAACTTGGACCGGCTCCGCCCCCTCTCGCTGAACGTGAAGATCCGGACGCCCGGCTCGGTTCGACTCACCCTGTCCGGGGGAGCCAGCTACCTCCCGGCCTTCGGCTTCGGGGTCACGCAGACCGTGGGGCTGGGTGTCACCGGCCTGGGCCGGAGTTTTCAAATCGACGTCGCGACCCTCGCTTTTCGGGCCCAGAATGTGGACGAGGGTCACTGGGGCTGGAATGTGGGAGGGGGCGGGCAAGTCAAGCTGGCGCCCCACGTCGCCCTCCTTGCGGAGGGCCGCTATTTCCAATTCGGCGAGGAACGCCTCAACTGGGGCCGGGCCGACCCGCGCCCCCTCTCTGGGTTCGAGGAGGCTCTGCTGCACGAAGTTGAGCGCCGCCTGCCCCCGGTGGTCTTTGCTCCCAAGTTCTTCCAGGTCACGGCGGGCATAGCCGTGGGTTTTTGATGGCGGCGGGGACGGCCCGAGAGCGCCTGGTCGCCCAGCTCCAGCTCGCCTACTCCGGCGAGCTGGCCGCCGGATACGCCTACCGTGGGCACTGGCATTCGCTCCGGGACGTCGCGGAGCGGACGCGCATCCGGGAGATCGAGGAGGAAGAGTGGCACCACCGGCAGCTGGTAGGGGACATGCTCCGTGGTCTCGAGGCAGGCCCGCGCGCGGTCCGCGAGCTGGTCTTTTTCATCATCGGGCGGACCCTGGGCACCGCGTGTCACCTCGTGGGCTGGCTCCTGCCCATGTACGGAGCCGGGCGGCTGGAGAGCAGCAACGTAAAGGAGTACGAAGACGCCGCCCTCTACGCTCGCGACTGCGGTCATCCCGAACTCATCGACTGCCTGCTGACCATGGCCGAAGTGGAATGGGAACACGAACGGTATTTCCGGGAGAAAACGGTCGGGCATCCCTGGAGTAAGTACTTGCCCCGCTGGCGGATTCCCGGTCCCAAGGAAAGCATCCGCGGCCCCTTCCCCGGCTTCCGGCCGGGGGATCAGCCGGTCCCTGCGCCTCCCGCACCCCCCGCCGGGGATGAAACCAGGACGGCCACCCCGAGCTAGCCGAGCCCGACGACCCCTCCTGGCGGGGGCCACGGATCGGGCAGCGGTAGACGCCCCCCCCGCCCGATGTAGAATCCGGAACCTGTCGTTTCCACGCGGTCCCGACCCCACGCGGAGGGGATCTGATGCGGCTTCGAGCCATCGTCCTGACCCTTGGCGGCCTGAGCCTTCTGCCATTCTCTTGGGAGCCCACCCGGGGTGACCAAGGCCCCTTATTCAAGCTGCCTCCGCTGGAGGCGTCGTATCCCCTGCCGCCCCTGCCCGTGCACTCCGCACGGAATGCCAACTACACGATCGAGGCCCGCCTCCTGCCTAGGGCGCACACGATCGAGGGTCATCTGGTGCTCGAGTGGCGGAACACCAGCGACTCCACTCTCGCCACCTTCCCGTTCCACCTCTACTGGAACGCCTTCCGCAACAACCTCTCCACCTCCGCCCGCGGCCAAGGACGCCGGGCGGCCCGCCCGGGTCCGGAATCGGAGGGCGACCGCCGCTTCGGCTACATCCAGGTCCGCTCCATCCGCCTCCTTGGCGAGCACGCCGAGGACCTCACAGCGAGTCTCCACTACATCCAGCCCGACGACGGGAACCCCGAGGACCGGACGGTGATGGAGGTCTCCGCGAAGACCCCCCTCGCGCCCGGGGCCACCGCCCGCTTCGAGGTCGAGTGGACAGCGCGTATCCCCTACGGCAACGTGGGCCGCGCGGGCTGGGTCCACGACTATCACTTCATCGTCCAGTGGTTTCCCAAGATCGGCGTCTACTGGAAAGGAGGCTGGAACTGTCACCAGTTTCACGCCACCACCGAGTTCTTCGCCGACTACGGTGTCTACGACGTCCGTTTGACCTTGCCCCGGGGCTACGTGGTCGGCGCCACCGGCCTGCGTAAGGACCGCACGGAGAACCCGGATGGGACCGAGACCCTGCGCTACGTGCAGGAGGACGTGCACGACTTCGCGTGGACCGCCAGCCAGCGTTTTCTGGAGCGCACGAGCCGGTTCGCGGACCCCGGTTACCCCCCGGTGGACATCCGGCTTCTCGTCCAGCCCGAGCACGCCCACCTGGCCGAGCGCTACCTCGAGGCCACGAAGATCGCCTTGCGCAGCCACGGGGCCTGGTCCGTCCCCTACCCTTACCCGCAGCTCACGGTGGTGGACCCGGCCTGGGGATCCGCCTCGGGGGGAATGGAGTACCCCACCCTCTTCACGGGGGGCGCTTACGTCTGGGCCCCCCCCGCCCTCCAGAGCCCGGAGGGGGTGACGATCCACGAGGCAGGTCACCAGTTCTGGTACGCCCTGGTGGGCAACAACGAATTCGAAGAGGCCTGGCTCGACGAGGGCTTCAACACATATCACACCACCGAGGGCGCGTTCTTCGCCCTCGGCCCTCGGGGGTGGGGGCATCGCTACTTCGGTCCCCAGGCCGGACGCGGCGCCCGCAGCGGCTGGCCGGTGGTGGCCCCGGGGGTTTGGATCGGGCGGGGGCAGGAGGATCTCTCCGGCCTGCGTCGGACGGGGCGGAGCGACCTGATGGTCCGGCGGGCTTGGGAGTACCGAAGCGCGGACTCCTACCGCGTCAACTCCTACGGCAAGCCTGCGCTCACCCTGCAGACCCTGGAGGCCCTCCTCGGCGACGAGACCATGACCCGCGTCCTTCGCACGTACGCCCGGAGATTCACTTTCGGGCACCCCACGACCGAGGACTTCATATCCACCGTCAACGAAGTCACCGGCCAGGACTACCGCTGGTTCTTCGACCAAACCTGGTTCTCGAGTGACCTTTGCGACTACGCCATTTCCGTGGAGAACAAGCCGCAGCGAGTCCTCGAGGGATTCAAGGATGGTCCGGAGGGTGTTCCCGTCCTCGTCCCCGGGGGCGGGAAGAAGAAGGGCCAGGGCCCCTACGACTCCGAGGTCACGGTCCGTCGCCTGGGCGGGGTCAAGCTGCCGGTGGAGGTGCTCGTGGAGTTCGCGGACGGGCGGAGGGTGAACGAGACCTGGGACGGCCAATATCGATGGAAGCGCTTCTCCTACCACGGGCCGGCCAAGGTGGTGCGGGCGGTCGTCGATCCCCAGGGCAAGCTCGTCATCGACGTTAACCCCGCCAATAACACGTGGGTGGAGGAGGAGGGCACCGCCCGCCGCGCGGCCCTCAAGTGGTCGGCACGCTGGATGTTCTGGCTCCAGAACCTGCTGGAGCTGCACTCCATCCTCGGGTGAGCGCCATGATCGACGCCCTGCGGGAGGGTTTCCGGGCCGTGCGGCGGAACAGTGGCCTCGCCGTCTTGCTCCTCGTCATCAACCTCGGCCTCGCGGCTGTGCTGGCCGTCCCCTTGGCCGGGGTCTTGGAGCGGGATCTCCACCAAACCGACGCCGGCGCGAACATGATGTACGGATTCGACTACGCCTGGTGGAGCCACTGGTGGGACGAGCAGAAGGGCTGGACGGGGAGCTTCGGGCCCGAGATTTTTGGAGCGGGGTTCGCTTTTCGGAACCTGGAGCTTCTTCTCCAGGGAGACCTGCCCGCCCGCCTCTTCTCGGCCCGACGGGAGGAGAACGGCGATGAGCCGGACCCGGCCAACCCCCGCGCCGTCGATCCCGTCATCCTCGGCTTGGGCGTCGTCTACCTCCTCCTTCAAACCTTCCTGACGGGCGGTCTGCTCGGCGTTTTCCGCGCTCCCCAAGGAGGCTGGACGATCCGCGGCCTTCTTCACGGCTCCGGTTTCTATTTTGGCCGCTTCCTCCGGCTTGCTCTTCTCGCCCTCCTTGCTGCCGGCCTCGTCTTCGGCCTGAACGGGCCCCTCGCACGCTGGGTCGACGGTCAAGCGCGGGAGACGGTGTCGGAACGGGCCGCCCTCGCCTGGTCGCTGGGACGGTACGGTTTGCTGCTGCTGGCCCTGCTCTTCGTGCATATGGTCTCCTCGTACGCGAAGGTGGCGATGGTGGTGGAGGAGCGTTCGAGCGCCCTTCTGGCCTTCCTGTCCTCCATCTCCTTTTGCCTGCGCAACTTGGGGCGCGCGGCCGGCCAGTACGTGACGGTGGGCGTCCTGGGCGGGCTTCTGATCTTGGTTTGGAATGCGGTGGACAGCCGGTGGGAGACGGTGGGCTACCGGACACAGCTCGTCACCTTGGCCCTGGGCCAGGTCTTCGTGCTGTTCCGGATTGGCCTCCGCCTCTCCCTCCTGGCCTCCCAGGTGGCGCTCTATCGCCGCTTCTCGAGCGGCTCTTGACGGGGATCCTCCCGATCGAACTGGTCTAAAATCCACAAGGTCGTGGTTCGACCCCAGACTGCCCCATGCCTCTCGACTCCCAGTCGTTCCGAAGGGCCCTCGGCCAGTTCGCGAGCGGCGTCACGGTGGTGACCACCCGCGACGCCGCCGGCCGGCCCCAGGGGCTCACGGTGAGCGCCTTCTGTTCGGTGAGCCTCGAGCCCCCGCTCGTCCTCGTATGCGTGGACCGGCGCTCCGAGGTGAACCCGGGACTGCTCACCTCCGGCCTGTTCGGGGTCAGCGTTCTGGCCGAGGACCAGGAGCCGATGTCGCGCCGCTTCGCGGGGGGCGGGGACGAGAAATTCAGCGGGCTCTCCCTGCTCGCGGGAGAGAGCGGCGTGCCCCTCCTCCCGGGCGCCCTCGTCCACATCGAGTGCCGCGTGGCCTCGGCCCATGTGGGCGGCGATCACACCATCTACTTGGGGGAGGTCCTCCGGCTGGCAGTGTCGCCCGGCCGTCCCCTGCTCTACCATGGCAGTTCATACCGCCGCCTGGACCCGGAACGTTGAGGGCGGCGGCTGGCGGAGGCCGCTGCGATCGAGTATAAAGGGGCGCTAATTGGAATCACCGCCTTAGAACCCCTGAAAAGCCTGGAAAGGAGCGAAGGAAGACCCATCCTTCGAGGACCATGCCTGAGAACATCGTGATCTCCGAGATGACCTGGACCGAGGTGGAGCAGGCGATGAAGGACCGCCCGGTCGCCCTCCTACCCGTGGGCGCCACCGAGGCCCATGGCCCCCACCTCCCCGTCTCCACCGACACCGTGATCGCCACCGAGATGGCACGCCGGGGGGCAGCCAAGCTGAAGGAGCGCGGCATCCCCTCCCTCATCCTGCCCCCGGTCGCTTTTACGGTAGCCGACTACGGGGCCGAATTCCCTGGGACCATCACCGTGTCTCCAGACACCGCGGCGGCCCTGCTGAGGGACCTCTGCGTGGGCACGGCCAAGCGATTCCGAGCGGTCGCTCTCTGCAACATCCACCTTGAGCCGGGGCACCTGGAGTCCGTCAGGAAAGGTGTAGAGGAGGCGCGGAAGGTGGGAGCCAGTGTCTGCTTCACGGACCTCACCAAGAAGCGCTGGGCGGAGCAGCTAGGCGAAGCCTTCCTGGCCGGGGACCACGCGGGGGCCTTTGAGACCTCGCTCATGATGGCGGCTGCCCCCGACATGGTCCGGGAGAAGACCCGCATCAGCCTTCCGCCTATGGACGGGCTCATGCCCGCGCTCAAGAAAGGCGCCAAGACCTTCGCGGAGGCGGGGGGCGAGGATGCGTACTTCGGCGACCCCACCGCGGCCTCGGCGGAGGAAGGGGAGAACCTATTCGAGGCCCTCTCGGAGATCCTCGCCCTCTCCGTAATGGAGCACCTGGGAAGCAAGGCCTAGCGCCTGACCTTGTTCACAACCTCGATCCTCGTCCGTTTCGGAGACCTTGATGGCGCGGGGATCGCCTACTACCCCAACCTCGTGAACTTTCTCCATGAATCCTTCGAGGACTTCTTCACCGGCCACGTGGGCCGCCCCTATCCCGAGGTCTTCAAAGGGGGCCTGGGCCTGCCCACGGTCAAGGTGGAGATGGAGTTCTTCGCCCCCGTCCACTACGGAGACCGCGTGGACGTGGGCGTGGTGGTGGAGCGAGTGGGGACCTCTTCCGTGCAGATCCGGTATGAAGGCTCGGTTCAGGGGAAGCCGGTCTTCCGCGCCCGCAACACCGCCGTGATCGTGGACATGAAGACCTTCAAGCCGACGGCCATCCCAGCCTGGCTGCGCGAGCGCCTCCAGGCGGCCATGGAAGCTCCGGCCGCCCAGCCCGCCTCCTGAGAGCGCCATCCCATGCAGGCTCCGAACGGACCCATTATCGAGGCTCGCGCGGTCGAGAAGTTCTTCGCCGGCCCCGACGGGCACCGCATCCAGGTCATCGCGCCCACCGACCTCGCGGTGGAGGCGGACAAGATCGTGGCCGTCCTCGGGCCCTCCGGCTCCGGCAAGTCCACGCTCTTGCGCATCCTGGCCGGCCTCGCCGCTCCCTCCGCGGGCGAGGTCCTCTGGCACGGCGCCGCCCTGCGCACCCAAGTTCCCAACGTGGCCGTGGTCTTCCAAAGCTTCGCGCTCTTCCCCTGGTTGACCGTGATCGAGAACGTGGAGGCGCCGCTGATGGCCCTCGGCCTGCGCCCAATCGAGAGGCACAAGCGCGCCCTGCGCATCCTGAACACGGTCGGGCTGGACGGTTTCGAGGGCGCCTACCCGAAGGAACTGTCGGGAGGCATGAAGCAGCGGGTTGGTTTTGCGCGGGCCCTGGTCGTGCAGCCCGAGGTGCTCTTCATGGACGAGCCCTTTTCCAACCTCGACGTGCTGACCGCGGAGACCCTGCGCGACGAGCTGATGGATCTCTGGCTCGACAAGAAGATCCCCACCCGTGCCATTTTCATGGTGACCCACAACATCGAGGAGACGGTGCTGCTCGCGGATAGGGTGGTCCTCTTCGGAAGCAACCCCGGGCGCATCCGGGCTAGCATCGTGGTGGACCTACCCCGGCCCCGTGACCGCAAGGCCCCTCGGTTCCTGGAGCTCGTGGACCATACCTATCGGATCCTGACCCAACCGGAGACGGTCCGCGCGCAACCCACTCCCGCCGCCGGCCCCGCCCGCGAGCGCTACCCGATGATCCCCCACGCTCGGCCGGGCGGGGTCTCGGGACTGCTCGAGATCCTCTCCGACCGCGGCGGGCGGGACGACGTCTACCGCATTGCCGAAGACCTGGTGATGGAGGCAGACGACCTCCTGCCCATCCTGGATGCGGCGGCCCTGCTCGGCTTCGTGCGGGTGAGCGAGGGCGACGTCGAGATCACCCCCGAGGGACGGGCTTTTGCGGAGGCGGAGAAGGACACCCGAAAGGCCCTGTTCCGGGAGGCCGCTCTCCAGCGCGTCCCCCTGCTGCGGCAGATCGATCGCGCGCTCCGGGCCAAGGCGGACCGCACTCTCCCCGAGGAGTTCTTCCACGACCTCCTCGATGAGCACTTCTCGGAGGAGGAGGCCCGGCGCCAGCTCGACACCGCCATCCACTGGGGCCGCTACGCCGGGTTCCTGGACTACGACGCGGACCGGGGACGGCTTTTTCTGACCGAGGCTTGAGCAGGGGCCGGTGCGTCGCCTAATCCCCTGGGGGACCCGCGGACCGGCGGATTCGCGGGCTTGGTTCGCCGACCCCCTGGTCTTTGCCTGCGGCCTCGCTCTTTTCTACGGAGTCATCGCCCTCGCCCAGCGCTGGCTCGCCCCCTTTGTGCCCGGGCCCGAGATCTCCCTTGACCCCCGGAGGCTCCCCCTCTACGCCGGCTATTCCCTCCTGCGAATGGCCCTCGCCTATGTGCTGAGCCTGGGCTTCGCCCTCGTCTACGGCTACTTGGCCGCCACCCGACCCCGCCTCGAGCGGTTCATGATCCCGGCCCTCGACGTGCTGCAGTCCATCCCGGTGCTGAGCTTCCTACCCGGGGTGGTCCTGGCGATGGTCGCGCTCTTCCCGCACCGGGAGATCGGGGTGGAGCTCGGCTCCATCGTGCTCATCTTCACGGGCCAGGTCTGGAACCTCGCCTTCGGGTTCTATTCCTCCGTCAAGTCCATCCCCCGGGACCTGGAGGAGGCAGCCTACGTCTGCCACTTCGGACGCTGGCAGCGGTTCAGCCGGCTGGTGCTCCCCCACGCCGCCATCGGCCTTGTCTGGAACTCGATGATGTCCGTGGCCGGAGGCTGGTTCTTCCTGATGGCTTGCGAGATGTTTGTCCTGGGCAGCCGCGACTTCCGGTTGCCCGGCCTGGGCTCGTACCTGCAGACCGCGGCCAGCGCCGGGGACATGCGCCACATCCTGTGGGGCCTTCTCGTGCTCGTCGCCGTCATCGTCCTCCTAGACCTCTTGATCTGGCGCCCCCTCATCACCTGGGCCGACCGTTTCAAGATCGAGCAGGTTCAGGCCGTGACCCAGCCCCATGCGCCGGTCCTGGAGCTTCTGCGCCGCTCCTCCGCGGTGGCCTGGTTCAAGCGGCGGGTCACGGGCCCCATAGACGCCCGCCTGCTCGCCTGGCTCCCCGCATCCACCGTCCTTCCCGCCTCCGTCCCCATCCAACCGCGGGGACGCCGCGTCCTCAACCGGGTCGTGGGGGCCGTGTTCCTGGCCCTGGTCGCCTACGCCATATTCCGGGCCGTCCTCCTCTTGGCCCAGTTGTCCCGCGCCGACCTGCTGGAGATCGCGGCCGGCACGGGGGCGACCTTCGTGCGGGTTCTGATCGCGCTCGTGCTGGGCCTGGCCTGGACCGTCCCCGTGGGCGTGCGCATCGGCCTCTCCCCCCGCCTCGCCCGGCTTGCCCAACCCCTAGCCCAAGTGGCGGCATCCATCCCCGCCACCGCGCTTTTTCCGATCGTGGTGGTGGCTTTGGCTCGCTTAGGGGGTGGGCTGGACCTGGCCGCAGTGCTGCTGATGCTGCTGGGAACCCAGTGGTACATCCTCTTCAACGTGATCGCGGGGGCCATGACCATCCCCGAGGACATGAAGGAGACAGTGCGGGTCTTCCGCTTCCGCCGCATCGACCGCTGGCGCTACCTCTTCCTGCCCGCCATCTTCCCCCACCTGGTGACGGGCCTGGTGACCGCGGGGGGCGGGGCCTGGAATGCGAGCATCATCGCCGAGTACTTTCATTTCGGAGGCCAGACCCTCTCCACCCTCGGCCTCGGCTCCACCATCAGCCACGCCACGGACGCCGGCAACTTCGCCCTGCTGCTGGGAGCGACGGTGGCCATGGCCGCCACCGTGGTCACCTTCAACCGGCTGGTCTGGCGGCGTTTTTACCGGCTGGCCGAGGAGCGATTCACCCTCGAGGGCTGACCGTGGCGGCGAGGGCGGCCTTCACGACCCCCTCGCCCTTCCCCGACCCTCGAGAAGCCGGGCGAGGCCAGGGGCGAAGGCGCGGCCGGCGCGGGGGAGGAGAAGAAGGGTCCCCGGGGGATTGCCGGTCAGTAGAGCTTCAGATCCAGGTTGTCGGCGGCGATGTCGGTGAGGTCGACGATGGCGGCGGCGTTCACGCCGATCGCGATGGCAATGCTCTCGGAGATCTCGTCGCGGGTGGCGCCAAACTTTAGGGCCTTCTTGATGTGGCCCTCGAGGCAGCCCTGACATTTGGCGGCCAGGCTGGCCGAGATGGCGATCAGCTCCTTGGTCTTCCGGTCGAGGACCGAGGGCTTGTAGGTCTCCTTGTAGAACTGGAAGTAGATGTCCCGAAAGCGAGGATCCACCATGGTGTAGGAGGTGGACTGGGGCCTGGGGCTCCCGTTGTCCTCCTCTGGGAACGGCACGTGGTGCGCCTTCTTTTCCTCGTTCAAGGGAGGCTCCTGTTCATCGAATGGTGGCCAGCTGGCCAGCCACGGGGTGGTTGAGAGCGCTGGCCAGGAGGGTCGCCACCGCGCTCTCGTAGGCGGCCGTCCCGTCCCGGTAGGCGCCGCCGTGGCTCTTGCCCGGAACCACCAGGACGGACGCCTGGTCTCCAGCCGCCGCCTGGAGAGCAAAGGCAATCTCCTTGGGCATGCGGCGGTCCTCGGAGTTGGCCACGAACAGCACCGGGCGTCCGGAAAGGTGGCTGGCCGCGGCCCGGATGTCGACCGCTCGCGGACTGAAATCGCCGAGGCGCCCCATCCAGAAGAGGATCTCGTCGGCCACGGGCCAGGTGGGCACGATGCGCAGCCACCAGCGGAACCCGCGGAACAGCTGGAGGTGATGGTTCACGGTGTCGGCGAGGTCGCGGAAGCTGCTGTCCGAGACGACGCCCGCCACCGTGGGGTCCTCCGCCGCGGCCAAGACGCAGGCCGCCGCACCCAAGGAGACGCCCCAGAGCACCACCGGTCCCGGGGCTCGGCCGCGGGTCAGGGCAATGGCAGCCCGGATGTCCTCTTTCTCCCGCTGGCCAAAGGTGGTGGCCGATCCGCCGCTCTCTCCATGGTGGCGGAGATCGAAAAGCAGGGCATTCCAGCCCAGCCTGTGAACGAAGGGTACCTTCCGGACCATCTCGATGCGTGAACGGTTCAGGCCGTGCACCAGGACCACCGTGCCCTGGGACTGGGCCGCCGGCACCCACCACCCGCGGAGGGCCACGCCGTCGGGGGCGGTGAAGGCCACCTCCTCGAAGGCCAGGCTAAAGGATGCCGGTGTGAGCCCGGCGTTATCCTTGTCCTGAAAGTGGAACTGGCGGGTGGTGGCCAGCCCCCCGAGAAAATAGGGCACCCAGCCGAAGACGAAGAGAAGAACGCCCGCCCCGAGCAGGAGGGCCAGCCAGCGGGCCCAGCGCCGCCACTTCAAGAGCGTGCCTCGGGGGGGCTCACCGGTCGATCATAACAAACCCGCATGGGGCGCGTGGGTGACGAGGTCGGAGAAGGCGTGACGACCGACATAACGGCCGCGCTCTGGGGGCTTCTCTGGGGGCACTTGATCGGCCCCCGCGCGCCGTCACCCCGTCGCGCCGCCACGCCTCTCCGATCTCTTAGGGGAACTTACGCAAGCCTTAACCCCATGTTCCTCTGTGGCTTGTCAAACGATGTCACGGCTCGGTGATTTCGCCCTCCAGCACCCTGAGGGGGCCGGACTGGAACACGGGCCGGGCCCCGGGATCGAAGAGGCCGCTCGAGTAGGTATAGGCACAGGGCCCCCGGGATCGAGCCTCCGGATCGTCCCGGTAAGGAAGAGGCAGCCAGGGCTCCCGGACGGCGCGCCCGGCCAGGGCCGGGATCCAGAGGCCGGAGGGAGCACGGTTGCAGACGAGGTCCAGGGGACGGGTGTTTTCCCGGATCCAGGCTATCGCTGCCAGGTCCTCTCCGGTGACCAGGCGGGGCTGGACCAGCGCGTCCCGGCGCGCGCTCTCGCAGGCCGCCCCCGCGAGCAGGAGGAGGGTCAGGCGGGCGGCGAGCGCCCCCCCCCGCGTCAGGCGGTCGATCACGAGGGCCAGGGCCGTTCCGAAGGCGAGTGCCAGCACCGGCAGCGCCAGGTCGGCGGCCGCCACCCGGTGGAGCCACCGGGCCCTCCCCAGGGTTGCCAGCGGCAGCCGGAGCAGGAAGGGCGCGGCGGCCAGGAGAGCCGCGAGGGCAGCGAGGCAAAGGCGACCCCGGTGCCCCTGTCGGTCCCCACGCCACGGCCGAAGGGCCAGCCCGAGGGCGAGGGCACCCGCTCCCATCAAGGGAGCGTGGCAGACGAAAGCCGCGCCTAGGAAGAGCCCGGCGGCCACGGCCGGAGAGCGATCGGAGCCGCGTACAAGGTGGGCGGAAGCAGCGAGCACGAGGGCCAGGGCGAGCACCGCCGTGCCTTCACCGAGGCCGAGAAGAGCGGTGGGCAGACGCGCGAGGCCGACGGCAAGAACCGCGGCCCATGCCGCGGAGGGCACGAGCAGGAAGCGCCTCAGGAGCGCGAAAGCCGCGACGTGCAGTAGGCCCTGCGCGGCCAGGGACACCAGGAAAACCGCCCGGTCCGGGGCCAAACCGGACAGGAGAGCCACGTCCGCAGCGAGGGCGTGCAGTCCCGGTGGATAGACACCGAAGGTGTGGAGGGGGAGAAGCGGCTCGTAGGTGACGGGCGGGCCGTCGCGCCAGACCATGAGGAGCGCGGTGAGGGCGTGGAAGCTCATGTCCGGTCCCGGCGCCACCGGCCACAAGAAGAAAGGGGTGATGCGGGCGAGGGCGGCTGCCACCACCACCATCGCGGGACCCTCGGGCGGGCGAAGTTCGAGCGGCTTCAGCAGGCGCAGCGACACCGTCACCAGGAAGGCCAAGAGGGCGGCGCGCAGGAAGCCCTCGCGCCCCGCTCCCGGCAGCCACCACCACGACACGATCCAGAAGGAGACGGACAGGAATGGAACCGCTGTCCAGGGAGCGCGCACGACGAGCAGGCCCGGCAGGAGCAAAAGGGCAGAGAGAGCCAGCAGCCCGGGAGCGTCGACCAGGACCTCGGGAGGCACGCCTGCGGATTGTATGCCCCGATTCCTGCTCCCCCTCCCTTCGGGTTACGATTCCGGCGTGACCGAACCCTCATCCTGGCTTCTTGCCCTGGCGGGTGCGGGCACCGGCATCGTGGGCTCGCTCCTGGGCATAGGCGGAGGGGCCTTCCTCGTCCCGCTCTTGACCCTCTACTTCGGCATTCCCATCCGGACCGCCATCGCGGCCAGCCTCATCTCCGTCATCGCCACTGCCTCTGCCTCCGCCACCGTGAACCTGGACCGGGGCCTGGTCAATCTGCGGCTCGGCCTTGTCCTGGAGGTCGCCACTAGCGTAGGCGGCCTGGCCGGAGGTGTGCTCGCGAGCCAGCTGTCCCAGCCCCAGCTCTTCATGGCCTTCGCCCTGACCCTCGCCGTCATCGGCCTCCTCGTTGCCGTGCGCTCCAAACGCCGGAACGTGATCGCAGACCTCGCGGTGGACCCGGGCCGGCTGGGGGGCCGCCTCCTAGAAGGGGGGAAGGAGTATGTCTATCGGGTGCGGAGGCTGCCCGTGGCCTTCGGCGCCTCCTTGCTCGCCGGGGCCCTCTCCGGACTCCTGGGGGTGGGGGGCGGGATCATCAAGGTCCCGGTTCTGAACACCTTCTGCGGCATCCCGATCCGCGTGGCCGGTGCCACCAGCGCGCTCATGATCGGCGTGACCGCGGCCGCCTCGGCCTTCATCTACTATGCCCGGGGCGACGTGGTCCTGCCCCTCGCCGCCTCCGTGGCCCTGGGGGCACTTCCCGCGAGCCTGCTCGGGGCCCGTCTTTCCGACCGGGTTCAGATCCGCTATCTGAAGATCTTGATGGCCCTGCTCCTGCTAGGGGTGTCGCTGCGCATGGCGGGGGAGGTTTTGTGACCGGTGGCCCCTTGCTCCTGAACCGGGTCATCGAAGCGGTCCTCACCGCGGGGGTGCTCGTGAGTGGGGCTCTGATGCTGGCCGGCCTCGCCCTCGAGCGAACCCCCCTCCTGCAGTGGGGGATCGTGGTCCTCATGCTGACCCCCGTGGCCCGCGTCGTGGTCGTGACCCTCGGCCTCGCCCTCGAGCGGGACTGGGCGTTCGCGCTCATCTCGCTCTGGATCCTCGGGGTCCTCGCCTCCAGCATGTACGTGGCTGCCCACGTCGCGCGCCCGCGCTCACCAGCGGTAGCCCCCCGCCACGCATGAAGCCGGCGCCCGTCCGGGCCGTCCTATTCGACTGGGACGGCACCCTGCTGGACTCGGCCGAGTCCAGCTACCGCTGCTACCGAGACCTCTTCGCTTTCCTGGGCATCGACTTCGACCGGGAGCGCTTCCAGCAGACCTACTCCCCCGACTGGTACCGCACGTACCGGTCGGTGGGCATTCCCGAGTCGCGCTGGGCCGAGGCCGACGCCATCTGGTTGGAGCGCTACGCCCGGGAGGAGAGCCGGCTCCTCCCGGGAGCGCGGGAGGCCCTTTTGGCCCTGCGGGAGCGGAGGGTCGGCCAGGGGCTGGTTACCAGCGGGAACCGGCCGCGCGTGAGCCGGGAGTTGGCGGCGTTGGACCTCGAGGACTTCTTCGGAGCCGTGGTCTGCGCCGACGAGGCGGGCGCGCGCAAGCCGGATCCGGCGCCCCTGCTCCTCGCGCTGGCCCGGCTCCGCGTCCACCCGGAGGAGGCCGCCTACGTGGGCGACAGCCCCGAGGACATCCAGATGGCCCGCGCCGCGAGCGTGTTCGCGGTGGGAGTCCCGGGCGGTTTCCCCAACCGAGGGGCTTTGGCCGTGGCCAGCCCCGATCTCCTGACCTCGAGCTTGGGAGAGGCGGTGGAGGCCCTTCTTTCCTGAGCGTTCACGTTTGGCGCCCGCGTGCGCCAGGCGATAGCATGTGCGCCGGGAGGTGCGGAAGGTGCCCCAGACGCGGCTCGTGCCCATGGTGGACTTGAAGGCCCAACTGGACCGCATCCGGCCCGAGATGGAGGCCGCCATCGGGAGGGTGCTCGCCACCACCTGTTTCGTGGGGGGGGAGGAGTGCGACCTCTTCGAGCAAGAGTTCGCGGCCTACTGCGGGACCACCCACGCTTGTGGTGTGGCTAACGGCACCGACGCCCTGACCCTCGCCCTGCGGGCCTACGGCGTGGGGCCGGGAGATGAGGTCGTGACGCCGGCCAGTACGTTCATCGGCACCGGGGAGGCCATCCTCTTGAACGGGGCGCGGCCGGTCTTCGTGGACGTGGACCCCCAGACCTTCACCATGGACGCCTCCCAGGTGGAGAGAGCCCTGAGCGCCCGGACCAAGGTCATCCTGCCCGTTCACCTCTACGGGCACCCCGCGGATATGGCGGCCCTCAACGGGATCGCCCGCGGTCGCGGTTTGCCCGTGCTGGAGGACGCGGCCCAGGCCCACGGGGCGGAAGTGGAGGGCCAGCGGGTGGGCAGCCTCGGCCACGCGGCCTGCTTCAGCTTCTATCCGGGCAAGAACCTGGGGGCTTTGGGCGATGCGGGAATGGTCACCTCCCGCGACGGCGGCTTCATCGCCCGCGTGCGCCAGCTGGCCAACCACGGCGGGGGCGCGGACAAGTATGACAACGTGGTGCTCGGCACCAACAGCCGGCTGGATGCCCTTCAGGCCGCGGTCCTGCGCGTCAAGCTCCGCCACCTGGACCGCTGGAACCAGGAACGGCGTGAGCGGGTGCAGGCCTACACCGAAGCCCTGGCCGGCCTGCCCTCCGTTCTCCTGCCCCGCGAGCGGGCGGGGGCCCGCTCCGCCTGGCACCTTTTCACGATCCGAACCAGCGCGCGCGACGCGCTGAAGGCGCACCTTCTCTCCCAAGGCATCGCCGCCGCCGTGCATTACCCTCGGCCCATCCACCTCCAGCCGGCCATGGCCACGGCGGGAGGCCGGCCGGGCGACCACCCGATCTCGGAGGCGCTCTCCCGGGAGGTTCTCTCCCTCCCCCTCTACCCCGAGCTGCCGGAGCCCGAAGCGCGGCGCATCGCGGACGAGGTGAGGAGCTTCTGCACAGCCGCGGTCCGAAGCTAAGGAGCGTCCCTTGCGCCCAAATACTGCCCCCCTGATCCGGACGCTGGCGCTTCTCGGCCTCGGCCTCCTGCCTCGACCCCTAAGGGCGGAGGACGCGGAGCTGCTCTCCGGAGCCTCGCTTCATCTGGAGGCGGCGCGTTACGCGCCGGCGGACGTCCAGTTCGGCTGGACGGGCTGGATCGGCGCGGGGGCGGACCTGGTGCGCTTCGGACGGGCGGCGGTCTACTTCACCGCCGACTTAGAGACGATCCTCGGCAGCGAGAGGCGGGCCTTCGACGCCAACCAGGTCAGCTACCACCTCGAGCCGGGGGTGCGGGCAAGAGTCGGCGACCATGAGCTCACCCTCTGCCTGCACCACGTCTCCCGCCACCTCATCGACCGGCTCAAGACGCAACCCGTGGATTGGAACATGCTGCTGGTGCGGGCGGCGGGGCCGCTCCCGGCCCGTTCTCCCGTCCCCGGGCGCTACGTCTTCAGCGTTGGGCACACGACCGCGGTGTCGCTCGTTGGCTACCAATGGGAGGTGGGGGCGGGGGTGCAGGCGGATGTTCTCCGGCGCGGGGGGGGCGGGGTGTACACCGCGGTCCTGGCCCGCTTCGTCACGACCGACGACTCACCCCGGTTCCCGCGGGGCAGCTTCGTCGACTTCACGGCCGAGGGCGGGGGACGCTGGACGCGCGGGGGGCGCCGACTCGAGTTGTTCGCGGCCTTTCAGCACCGCAACGACGTGTTCCTGCTCGTCCCCGGCTCCTGGGACCGGGCCGCCTTCGGCTTCCGGATTGGGCTCGGGGGCGGAGAGGCCCGCTGAGCGGGCTGGTCAGGGGCGGAAAAGCCGAAGTACTTCTCGGCCCGGGCCATGAGCTCTCCCTCCGTCTCCGTTCCCCGCTGGATCTGGGGCTCGTGGCCGTCGCGGAAAAAGACGGTCCCCACGAAATCCTGGGTCTTCCGGAAATTGATCTTCCGATGCCGCGAGAAGAGGGAGCCGTGCTCGAGGAGGACGGGGCGCGACTCCACCACCTTGACCTCGTTGGCCTCGAGCCGGGGGCGTGCCCTGGCCAGCACTTTGCGGAAGGCCCCCGCCGGCCCCTCCCCCGGGTCAGCGGGAGTGGGCAGGATGAAAACGACCACGGAGCCGCTCAAATGGAGGTCCCCCGCGCCTTGTTCTCCTCCCCGGGCCCCCCGAGCGAGGACCCCCACCCCCACGAGCGCGAGGGCGAGGCTTATTGATGCCGGCCATTGCCTGGAGATCACCGCGGCCGGCCTGAGCGAATCCGATCGGCGATCACTCGGAGCTGGCTCTCCGCCGCTTTGCGCACCTCGAGGTAGCGGGTCTCACCCACGAGGCGCTCGAGGTAATCCACGTCCGCGGCCCGGGTCATGACCCGCACCAGGATCTGGCCG
>Ga0210399_10000580_pt1 | contig 29166 bp, 31 predicted proteins | sample IncBWC14MmetaG_FD_150865 | JGI IMG/M metagenome (GOLD analysis project Ga0210399, IMG submission 150865) | Forest soil microbial communities from Barre Woods Harvard Forest LTER site, Petersham, Massachusetts, United States - Inc-BW-C-14-M | ecosystem: Environmental > Terrestrial > Soil >... | reverse complement strand
CGCCGTTGGCAAAGCACGCGCCGGCGTTGATGAAGCTGATGCCCGTACTCGGAATATCCAACGGAACGGTCGCGGTCCCGTTGTCTTGCACGTTGAAGGTGCTCAGGAAATTCAGAGCGCTGGCCGGGCCTGTGCCTCCGACCAGCTGGGCCTCCCATTGCGCGGTGCTCGCCGTATTGGTGTTGAAGTTGTTCAGGGTGTTACTGGCGCAGCCGCAAACCGCGAGTTCCAGCGCCAGCAGCATCAGGATTGCAAACTTCTTCATGTACCGTCCTTGAATTTAGGGTCCGTATTTAGGATAGCCCGGATCAGGATAGCCCCGTATCAGGATAGAGAGATGCGGGCAGGCACGTCAATGGATGCTAGCAGGCCACCCGTGGAGGAAGCCTCCAAGGCGGCCTTGTTGGTACGCTTCCTCAGGTGCGCTTCCTCAAGTGCGCTTGGTCAGATGCCCTAGCCCTACTGCATCGCTGGCGCTAACAGCGGGTTCATGGTGAAGGTTCCGTTGCCGGTGCAGGTCCCGATCGCCCCGGTGACCGTCCATGTGCCGGTGATCTGCCCGCCGCTCACTATGCCGTCCAGTGTGAGGATATTCGCCTCTACCCCCGTGGACATGATGACATAGTGAAATTTTCCCGATACCTGGCCGTTGAAATTCCCGGTGATCGTAAATGTGCCGCTTTCGGTCGACGTGGGGAAGGTGCATGGCGTGTTGTTCACGGTAAGGTTAAAGTTGGTCGTTCCCAGAGATCCGCCGGCATTTACGGTTAAGTCTGTCATAAAGCTGAATGTGTTGGTCGTCGAGTTCGACAGGGTCGCCGACCACATGCCATTGATATTGCCGGTGGCATGGGAAGTCGCACATCCGGACGGGATCAGGCTCATGCTCAACAACACTACTGCGGTGATTTTTTTCATGGGAGATCGCTCCTCTGCACTTTTCTTGGACCCGGAAGCGGCGCAATGGTGAGGATACCGATTTTTCGGCTTGGGATGCCAGAGACCGGTTGATGCCTCGTCTTCAGGGTAAGAACCCAAGGTGTGCGCAAAGGTTGCTGCGGTTGTAAGTCCTGCAGTCGCAGGGCTTTACGGACGCCCGAAACGCAGCCGGTGGAGGTCCGGCCGGCGCGAATCGCGTCTCGGATTTAGATCTTGATCCATGAACAAGTTGCGATATATCATGGTATATATCATAGGGGAGGTATCCATGCCCACTGCAAAACTCTTTCGCAATGGCCGCAGCCAGGCCGTCCGGCTGCCGGTGGACTTCCGCTTCGCGGGCTCCGAGGTCTACGTGCGCCGCGACCCGGCAACGGGCGACGTCATCCTTTCGCGACGGCCTGAATCCTGGCAGGATTTCTTCGCTTTGACCAGCGCGCTCGATATACCGGAGGACTTTCTGTCCGACCGCAAGGATAGTCCGCCGCAGAAACGAAAGCTGTTCTAATGCCCGTCCGCTACCTGCTCGACACCAACATGGCCAGCTATGTAATCAAAGGCAATCTTCCCCGCGTGCGGGAGAGGCTGGTGAAGGTGCCCATGGCAGAAGTTGGGATCTCCGTGGTGACGGAGGCGGAGTTGCGGTTTGGGGTCGCCCGGAAACCTGGGGCCTCGCGACTGGAAACCGCGGTGGAAGAATTCCTGCTGCGGGTCGAGATTCTGCCTTGGGACTCGGCGGCTGCGAAATCCTATGCGGCGCTGCGTTCCGCTCTGGAGCGCGCCGGCGAGCCCATGGGCAATCTCGACATGATGATCGCGGCCCAGGCGCTGGGTGCGCCCGCCGTGCTGGTCACTCATGATCGCGTCTTCCACCGCGTGAAGCAGTTGAAGATTGAGGACTGGACCAAGGCGGGATGAGCGCAAACTTTGGCGTCATCATCGCGGAATGTGCATTCCTCGAAGCGACATCCACATCATAGAAAGAGCCAACACGAAACTCATCAACGCCAGGACAATTGGAGCCCTGGACCAGTTCCGCGCTGGCGCGATCTGCCAATAGCGCCGATAGCGTGCCCAGTCCTTATGAGTTCGCCAAAAGCCGATGCGCTCACCGGCCGAACGCATCCGGAATAGGACCAGGCATGCGAGTGCATTGGCGATTCCCCCAAACGTGATGGCCGCGGCAAAATACGCCAAGTTGCCAGAGGACGATAATAGTTTCAGGACCGGCATAGGCTTGTGGCGTAATTCACCTACCCCAATGGATTCATGCGACGCGAAATCCGCGATCACCTGGAAATATCCCGCGACGGGCGCGCCAGGCCCAGGATCAGCAGGGCGATGGACACGCCCAGGAAAAAGCCGCTGGCGAAGTGTGCAAAATTGCCGTGGGTCCAGAGTCGCAGGCCGAGGCCGATCACCAGGGCCAACGATCCTGCCGCGGTAGACAAACTATTCCTACTGCGAGTCATGCAGCCTCCCAAACAAGATCCTGTTGTTCCGTCTGCGCAGAGTTGGGCACACGGGGATCCATGCGATGCAGCGTCGGCGGGCAAAAGTGCCCGCGCCACATGTGTTACGCGCCGCGCTTCGTTTTCAACTCGGCCAGCAACTGCTCGATGCGGTCTTCTTTCTCGAGCGCGGCCAGGCGGTCGTCGAGGTTGTCGCCGGCGATTTCCGATTTCGCCTGGCTCACGGCTTCCGAGTGCGCCACTTTGCGCTTCATACGGTCGAAGGCCGCCATCTTCGAGCCGTCGCCCGAGGCCATGCGCGCGTCGCTGGCCTTGCCCACGGCGCGGGCGCGGCGATGCTGCGCAATCAGCACGTCGGCCTTGGCCTGCGCCTCGGTCAGCTTCTGCTCGAGTTGGCGCAGGGCGGACTTCAGATTTTCCACCTGCGCCTTCTGGTCGCTCACCTGCTGCGTGAAGTTCTCGCTGAGCTCGCGATAGCTCTCCACGCGCAGCAGCGAGGCGCGCGCCAGGTCGTCTTCTTTTTTGTCGACGGCGAGCTCGGCCTTGCGCATCCACTCGGCTACTTTGTCTTCGTTTTCTTTCTGCTTTCTCTCCAGCAGGTGCTGGTCGGCGATGGCGATCGCGACCTGCGTCTTGACCTGCAGAAGCTGGTTCTGCATGTCGAGAATGACCTGCTTGATCATCTTTTCCGGTTCCTCGGCCTTGTCGATCAGGTCGTTCAGGTTCGCTCGGACTAGTGTGGAAACGCGCTCTAGTAATGCCATGGTGGACTCCTTTTTTGACTTCAGCTTCTAGCTGCTAGCTACTAGCTTGTTGCCTTTTGATTTCTCATTTCGTGTACGCGATGGATCTGCGCGCACTCCGGACAATTCGTTTCTTTGTGCCGGAACGAAGCGCCGATCACGATGCCGATCGCCACTCCGACGGCCAGCCAGACGCCCATGTGTCCGGCTGCAACCCCAAACACGGCGCCCAGCGCCGCTCCTAACGCGACTCCTAATCCCGTGTACTTTGATTTAGTCTGCATAACCGCTCCAGAACACGCTCACAAAACGCCTCGCTGCGCTTGGCGGGACCCTTCGACTTCGCTCAGGGCAGGCTTGCGAAGGCGCCCGTCCCCACACAAGCATCGCTACGCAAGCATCCCCGGACCCCTCGCTAAGCCTTCGGCGGATTGCCCGGTTTCGGGGCTTTGTCGCCGATCAGCCGGATCTTGCTCATCAACTCGGACAGCGGCATGCCGGAGAGCGTCTCGAATAACGCTGGAACCTGCGCCGCCATCTTGGTGATGTCCCCGGTGATTTTGTTCATGCCAGACTCCGCTCCGTTTCCCGTCGACACGATGGTGATCTTGTCGACGTTGGCCAAGGGAGCCGCCAATGCCTTCACGATCTCCGGCATACTGGCGAACAACCGGTCGATGACCGCGGCCTGGTTGTACTCCTGGAAGGCTTCGGCCTTCACGTTCATCGCGCGGGCTTCGGCGTCGCCTTTCTTGAAAATGATTTCGGCTTCGGCTTCACCTTGTGCACGAATCGAAGATGCCTGGCCTTCGGCTTCGGCGATCAGGCGCTGCTTTTCGGCGGCGGCGAGAGTCTCGATCCGCTGACGCTCGATCTCGGCCCCCTTCAGCACGGTTGCGATCAATTCCTTTTCGCGGCGGTTGATTTCCGCCTCCTGCACTTTGACCTGCTGCTCCTTCTCGATCTGCTGCACCTTTACCGACTCGGCAATTACTTGTTGCTGCATGATGTTGGTCTGGATGTCGTAGGCCTTGTCGGCCTGCGCCTGCTGGCGTTTGGTGACTTCCAGGTATTGCGCCTTCTTGATTTCCAGGTCGCGCTGCGATTCCGCTTGCTTGGCAAGAGACAACGTCTCGGCCAACACGCGTTCCTGATCGGCCTGGGCCTTGGCGACGGCGGACTCCCGCTGCGCCAGGGCGCGCTTGATGGCGGTATCGCGGTCGGCTTCCGCCGTGGCGACATCGGCATCGCGCTTGATCCGCGCAACATCCGGCTTGCCCATGTTGGTGATGTACTCGTTTTTGTCGCGCACTTCTTTAATCGTGAACGAGATGACTTCCAATCCCATCTTGTTCATGTCTTCGGCGCAGGTGCCGCGCATACGGTCAGAAACCATTTCCGGCTGCTTCACGATTTCTTCCACCGTGAGCTGGCCGATGATGCCGCGCAGGTGGCCTTCCATGACCAGCCGAATCAAGCCTTCGCGCTCCTGATCGGACTTGGTCAGGAATTGCTCCGCCGCGGTCAGCACTGACTCGCGATCGGACTTCACCTTGATCTGCGCCACGGCTTCGACCGTAACCGCGACGACTTGTTTGGTGTACAAATCCTGTTGCGGCGCCACGTCGAACGACATGAGTTCGAGGGACAGGTCGCGGCAGATCTGCACCATGGGCAATACCAGCGTGCCGTGGCCCTGCACCACGCGCGTCCCGCCCAGGCCGTACACAATGAGCGCCTCGTGCGGCCCCGCTTTGCGATAGAGCCTGGCCATTCCGCTCATCAGGAAGAGCAGGACCATCACACCCAGCCCGACGAAGATCCAGATCGTTACTACGTTCGAGATCCCACTGAACATAACGCCTCCTGTTACGAATGCAGTGTTAGAAACTTCGGTCCGCTTGAGTCACGCACCGCGGGGAAGTCTGGGCCCATCAACTCGGAATGGGCTGGCGGCGGGTTCAGATTCCACTTGATGATCGAGTGGTTTCCAAACCAGACAAAACCGATCGTCACGTAAAAGACCACGAGCAGCGGCCAGGCCGCGGCCGGCTTCAAGGCGTGCGCGATCAATAATCCGACCGTGGACACGACCAGCATAAAAACCATGATGCCGAGCCCCAGGTCCAGAGCGCCTTCGCGCGACGTGTAGCCATTGGGCTGCCAGTTGGCGTCGAAGTGGACTGCCATTCGAATCGGCAGGCGGTCCCAGTTGCGCCAGTAGTCCAGCGCCGTGACCGGCAGAGCCAGCCACATCAGCCCGACCAGCGTCTTGTAAGCAATTCGATTCATAGTGTCTTCCCGGCACAAATTTCATACGAGCAAGTCAACGCTTGATTGAGTCGTCGGCAGCGGTTTCATCCTCTCCCGACATTTCGCTCCACGGTCGAACGTAGGCAATTCCCTTGTCGTAGCGTTCGACCACGACCTCGGTTCCTTTGGCGATGGCGCTGCCGTCCTCGCTGCGAGCGCCACACACGCGGCGCGTTCCCACCTGCGAATAAATGACTTCGCCGGTGCCTCCTTCGCGAATGGAAACCGAGAGCCGGCCGAGCACGCCGACCATCTCGTAGTCGGCGGGATCCATGTTCTCGTCCTCCGAAATCAGCACTCGACTCAGGAAGAGGAAAATGATTCCGCCGCCCACCAATCCGCTCAGCACGGAAAGCGCCAAGCCCAAGCCAACCCACAGCGAAGAGAAGCGCGTAAGCAGATATCCCGTGCCGCCAAACCAGGCCAGGAACGCGGCCAGCGACGGCGGATTGAATGGCGAAACGCTGCTGCTGCGTGGCGCAGAATGCGCGCCGGACGCATGCGCTGCTGCGGGCGCGTGACCACCCGCTGCCGGAGCGTGTCCCATGGGAGCATGCCCGGCCGGCAAATGCGGCGCACCGTGCCCGTGAAAGTGCGGCAGATGCAGGCGGCCGAGACGCGAACTGCCAAAAATGAACGAAAAGAAACTGAAGCAGAAGCCGACCGCGAAACAGATCAAATAAAAGTCTGACCAATCGAACCGTGTCGACGTCATCGGATTCGCCTCTCCTCCGCATTCGCGGCCTGGCTGCCGCGAGATGGGCCCAGGCTTGCTCGAGAATGATTTCCGCTGCCGGCCGCGAGTTCGGGACGCAGCGCTTCCAGCAGACGATCGGCCAGTCCCGGCGTGTCCAGAATTGCTCCCAACAAAAGGACGCAACGACGCGTGTCCTTCTCGCGCGCGGCCTTGATCAGCACGTGGCTGACTTCCGGATCGCTGGCGAATTTCTCCGAACCTTGCAGCAGCCAGACATCGAGCTGGCCTTCGGTGGTGCGCAGGTCGGAAGTCAGCTCGGCGTGGTAGCCGTCGGGGTCATCGACGAGAAAACCGGGGTGCACTTTGAAAAACTTGGCCAGCAGCGCGCGCGACGACTGCGTCATGTGGGGGCGCGCTCCGTTTTCGATCTGCGAAAGATAGGACTGGCTGATGGAAGCCCCTTTTGTGCTTCCGCGGCCTTTGCCCAGCTCTTCGCGAATGGCGCGCACCAACTCGAGCTGGGTCATGGGACGGCCCAGGCCGCGCAGCGAACCTTCGACTTCGCGCAGGTACCGAATTTTCTCGCCCAGCTTCACCGGCCACGCCCCTGAGGTATATTTCAGTTCGCAATAGTTATATTGCAATTTGCGATGTTTGTCAAGAAACCTATCTGGAGCGCTTTCAGGGGCTTACCGGCAGGGTCCGGCCGGGAGCGTCTCAGAAAAACAAAAACGCCCCCAGGGTCAGCCCAGGGGCGCTTCTTAGTCTTCCTCGCTCTTCTTCTGTTTTGGTCGAAACCCGGCTTACTGGCGGCGGCCGTTGTGCTTGTCGCGGTAGATCTGGCGCGACATCTTATTCTGCTGGCGGTTGACCTGCTTCTTCTCCTGCGCGGTCAGCTTGCCTCCGTTGGCGGCGCGATCGTTGCGGACTTCGTTGTTGATCTTCGCTTCATTCTTCTCCAGGTGAGCAGTCTCCCCGGCAGTCAACTGGCCGCTCTTCACGCCTTGCGCGATGCGGTCCTGCTGGTTCTCGGCGCGTTTGCCGACTTCACTCTTCGGGTCGGTATTCTGCACCGCGGAGTTGTGCTTGTCCTGATAGATCTGCTTGGAAAGCTGATTCTGCTGCTGGTTCAGGGTGGTCTTGTCGGCCGCGGTCAGCTTACCGTTATCCAGCGAACGCATGTCCTTCTCTTCGTGGTTCAGATTGGACTCTTTCTTTTCCAGATTGGCGGTCTCGCCGGCAGTCAGCTCGCCGCTCTTGACACCGTTGGCAATGCGGTCCTGCTGGTTCTCTTTGCGGTCTTGAATGCTTTCGCCGGTAACCGGGGCCGGGTTGGTAGTTTGGGCCACAACTGGCAGCGCAAGCATAGCCAGCGCTGTACTTAGAAACGTAATCTTGATGGTGCTCTTCATAGGAACTCTCCCATTGGTCTGATTTGCCTGCATTTGCACATCTTTGTGGCCACACGAGGAAGAAACACACATTGTCAAGAAATGTTGCGGAGTTTTTATGTGGTTTGGGATGAAGCACTTACAGGCCAAATGGCTTGACTGGCGCGGGTTTCGGGCGGGTATTCAAAGTCCCGCTTCGATGCGGGAGCGGGGATCCAGATAGTCGCGCAGCGCGTCGCCAATGAAATTAAAACTCAGCACGGCGAGCATTACGGCGAGCGCGGGAAACAGGACGAGATGCGGCGCGTCGAACAGGTGTGCGCGGCCGTCGTTGAGCATCGCTCCCCAACTCGCGGTGGGCGGCGGAACGCCGAGTCCAAGAAAACTCATGGTGGCTTCGGCGAGGATGGCTCCGGCCATGCCGATTGCGGCCTGCACGACGACCGGTTGAATGATGTTGGGAAGAATGTGGCGGGCAATAATTCGTAAATCGGAGGCGCCCAGGGCGCGGGCGGCTTCAACGAACTCACGTTCGCGGGCGGCCAGAACTTGTCCCCGGACCAGGCGCGCGTATCCGACCCATCCGCCGAGCGAAAGCGCGAGAACAAGATTGAAGATGCCCGGCCCGCGGAAGGCGATGAAAGCGATGGCCAGCAGGATCCCCGGGAAAGAAAGAAAGGCGTTCATTAATACAACGTTGACGAAGCGGTCGATGCCGCCGCCGTAATATCCGGCGATCGATCCGATGATGAGTCCGAGGGCAAGCGAGGTGAGCACGACGCAACTGCCAACCAGGATGGAGATGCGCGCGCCGTAGACGACGCGCGAAAGGATGTCGCGGCCCAGTTCGTCGGTGCCGAACCAGTGCGCGGACGTGGGCGGGTCGAGCCGCGCGGGCAGGTTGATCGAGGCGGGGTCCTGTGGGGCGATCCAGGGCGCGAACAGGGCGAAGATCACGAAGACCACGACCAACACTACGCCGATGGTCGCCAGCGGATTGTGGCTGGCGGCGCGGCGGAGTGAGGTCGTGGCTGCGGACGATGGAATCATTGCCTGATCCGCGGGTTCGCCACCGAGTACAGCACGTCCGTCATGAAATTCACCACCACATACGTCAAGCCAATCGCCAGGATGCAGCCTTGAACCAGGAAATAATCGCGGGCGGAGATGGCGTCGACGGTGAGGCGGCCGATGCCGGGCCAGGAGAAAATCTTTTCGGTCACGATGGCCCCGGCGAGCAGCGCGCCGAATTGCAGGCCCAGTACTGTGAGCACGGGGATCATGGCGTTGCGCAGGGCGTGGCGGTAGACGACGGTGCGCTCGGAGAGGCCTTTGGCGCGGGCGGTGCGGACGTAGTCCTGGCTGAGTTCTTCGAGCATGGAGGTGCGCACCATGCGGGTGAGGATGGCGGCGAGCGCGCTGCCCATGGTGAGCGCCGGGAGCACGAGATTCGCGAACGAGCCTGCGCCGGAGACGGGGAGCCATCCGAGCTTGATGGCGAACAGCAGGATCAGGATGGGGCCTAGGGCGAAGTTGGGGAACGACAGGCCGAACAGGCTGACGACCGACAGCAGGCGGTCGTCCCAGCGGTTGCGGCGCTGTGCCGAGCGGACTCCGGCGGGGATGGAGAGAACGATCGCCACGAACAGCGACGCCAGCGTGAGCCGCAGCGTGTAGGGATAGGCCTGGGCAAGGCTGAGCGTCACGTTCTTGTTGTAGCGGATGGAGCGGCCGAGGTCGCCGTGCAGCACGCCTTTCCAGTAATGAATGTATTGCTCGCCCAGCGGCGCGTCGAGGCCGTAGGCGTGGCGGGTGGCGGCGATGTCTGAGGCCGGCGCGCCTTCGCCGAGCATCTGCGCGATGGGGTCGCCGGGGACTAGGTGGATGAGCAGGAAGACGAGGCTTACGACCAGCCAGATGACCGGGAGGGTGTAGAGGACGCGTTGGAGGAGGCGGGAGAGCATGCGGTGGTTGGTCGTTAACCTGTTCTCACTTCTCTGTTAAGAGCGGCGCTCCAGAATCCACCGCACCTCTTTGTCTTCGAAGTATGCTAACTTGCCCGCAATACACGAAAGAAATGTACCCATCCCATAGCCAACGATCATGTGGAGAGCCTCATCGAGAGGCAGGTTCTGGCCGTCTATCCGGGCGTCCTCGGACGTAACCCAGCACGATTTCGGGGCACCCTTATGCGCCAAGATGAGAGCTATATCTGTGGCGTGTCGCTTGTTCGTTGGAATCGTTACGACATAGCGTGGATCCAGAGCTTTGAAGTGGCCCAATTCGCGAAGAAACTTCTCCCGCTTTTTCGGCTTCGAGACGATTTCCAGGTAGCGTTCGCGCTTCGTCGGCACAAAAAACGCCTTGATCAGTTCCTCCTCGTGATTCATTCTGGTGCACTCCATGCGGGGAAGCATCGGGAGAACGCATTCGTACTGACGCGCCGGGCAACGGCTTTGCAGGGATCCTTCGACTGCGCGCGACGGCTCGCTTTGCTCGCCGTCGTGCTCCGCTCAGGATGACAAGCATATAGGCAGCGCCTCAGTTCCCTGCCCCCTTGGCCGCTTCGGCTTCGCCTTCTACTTTCGCGGTTTTTTCGATTCGCACTCGGGCGATGCGGTGGCCTTCCAGCTCTTCTACTGTGTAGCGGCGGCCTTCGTATTCGAAGGAGTCGCGCAGATCTGGGATTTTCTGCAGGCGGGCGAGGATGAATCCTGCCAGGGTTTCGAATCCGGCGTCGCGCGGCAGAGTCAGGCCGTATTCGGCCTCGAGGTCGCGGATGTTGACTGAGCCTTCGAGCACGATGACCGATTCATCTTCCAGCGCAGGCTCGCTGGGGGAGACGTCGAATTCGTCTTCGATGTTGCCGACCAGTTGCTCGAGGATGTCCTCAACCGTGATCACGCCGGCGGTCGATCCGAACTCATCCACTACCACCGCGAGATGGCGGCGGCGCTCTTTGAACTCGGCCAGCAATTCCGCCAGAACCTTGGTTTCGGGAACGACCAGAACGTCGTGCATGATCTGGCTGATCTGCATGCGCGCGATGCGGGTCGAAGTCGACTGGCCAAGATTGCTGAGGCGGAGCCGCATCCAGCGCATGAGGTCTTTGTAATAAAGGACGCCGACAATGTGCTCGGGGCCGCGCTGCGGATCGTAGACCGGAATGCGCGAGTGCTGGCCCTCGACAACGCGCGCCAGGGATTCGTCGAGCTGGAGATCGGAGGGGAGCGAAAAAATGTCAGGGCGGGCGACCATGACCTCGCGGACGGTGATGCTATCGAGTTCGATGGCGCTGTGAATCATTTCTTCCTGGAACTCGGGAATCTGGCCGAATTGGCGGCTGGCGGTGACGATGAGTTTGAGTTCGTCGGGCGAGTGGATGGCGCCTCCGCGGCGGGTCATTTGCGCTCCGAACATCCTCAGAACCAGGCCGCCGGAGCGGCGCATAAAAAAAAGGACGGGGCGGGTGAGGGTTAGGAACGCCTCCATCGGGGCGGCGACGGCCAGAGCGACGTGCTCGGCGCGCTGCAGGGCAAGCGTCTTTGGAACCAGTTCGCCGAGGATCACGTGCATGTAGGTGATCAAGCTGAAGGCGATGGCGATCGCGATGGTGTGGGCGTAGACGGCCGCGTGCGGGACTTTGTGGACGAACTCCATGCCTTCGACAAGGCGGGCGACCATGGGCTCGCCGATCCAGCCGAGGGTCAGGCTGACCATGGTGATGCCGAGCTGAACCCCGTTCACGACCTGGTCGAGGTTCTGGTGAAGGCGCTGCACGATGCGCGCGCCGATGCGTCCCGCTGAGATGAGCTGCTGGATGCGGGTATCGCGCACGCTCACCAGGGAGAATTCGGCTGCCGCGAAGAAGGCATTGGCCGCCACCAGGAGAAGGATCAGAAAGACCCGGAGCAGCACAAAGGCGATCATGGAACGGTAATTCTAACATTTTAAAGGCAGTAGGCAGTGGCCAGTGGTGCATGTGGGAAACACAAAATTCCAGGCTGTGATGCGCTATCCTTTTAAAGAGTGATGGGTCTAACTGGCAGGCGGCAGATGGGTTAGCGGTGACGGCGGTCTTTTAAACTTCACATAGGAACTTCACATCGGGAATCATAGTTTTCCAGAACAAAAGTGTTTTCTCAGGAACAAAAGCAATTCAGGCCGCGTACCAGAGAGTGAGGCTGCGGAACGGCTTCCTCGACTCCACTTCGCGGTATCAATCTAGAGCAACAACAGGAGGCGTTGTGAACGGTAACGGGAATCATAAGAAAAAGCGTCGCAAACTGATTATCTGGGGCAGCGTGGGACTCGGGCTCGTGCTGCTGATCGCAGTGGGAGTCTTCGCGGCGACGCGTGGCGGCACCAAGATTGATCCGTCGAAACTCGCCAAGGTGGAAAAAGGCGACCTGGCCAAGAGCGTGGTAGCGACCGGCAAGGTCACGCCCATCACGAAAGTAGAAGTAAAGTCCAAGGCCAGCGGTATCGTGAAGAAGCTCCTGGTGGACTACGGCGACAACGTCAAGAAGGGACAACTCCTGGCGCAGCTCGACAAAATCGAGATTGAGGCGCAGGTGGAGCAATCGCGCGCCGCGCTGGAAGCGGCGGAGGCGAATTTAAAGAGCTCGCAAGCCGACTTCGAGCGCGCCAAGGTCGATGCGGAAGGTCCGGATGTGCCGCTGTTGAAGCGGGCCTACGACCGCGCCACCGGCATGGCGAAGGATGGGGTCGTTTCCGCCTCGGCGCTGGATGACGCGGAGAAAAACTACGAGATGGCCCTGAACAAGCAAAACGTGTCGAAGGCGCAGGTCACCGTGCTCAAGGCCAAGATCGCGCAATCCCAGGCCAACGTGGCGCAAGATCAGGCGAACCTGAAGCAACTCGAAGAACAGCTGAGCTATACCGACATCATTTCGCCGATCGACGGCATTGTGCTGTCGCGCGATGTGCAGATGGGCGACGCGGTGAGCTCGATCCTGGTGCTGGGTTCGTCGGCTACGCTCGTGATGACTCTGGGCGATACCAGCGAAGTGTATGTGAAGGGCAAGGTCGACGAGAGCGATATCGGCAAGGTGTATCTGGGACAGCGCGCCCGCATCAAGGTCGAATCGTTCAAGGACAAGACCTTCGACGGCAAAGTGACAAAGATTTCTCCGATGGGCGTAGAGAAAGACAACGTCACCACGTTTGAAGTGCGCGTGTCGATCCAGAATCCGGGCGGCGAACTCAAAGCCGAGATGACGGCCAACGCGGAAATCATTCTGGAAGAACACAAGAACGTGCTGCAGATTCCTGAAGGCGCGATCCTGTACGACAAGGATAAGAAAGCCTCGGTCGAAATTCCGAACCCGAAGGGCAAAGAAGGCAAGGATAAAGTTGCCGTCAACATCGGGATCTCGAACGGCGCGAAGACCGAAGTGCTAAGCGGGCTGAAGGAAGGCGATCAGGTCGTTCTGCAGTAACACACGGCGTCCGGCTTTCGCTGTCCGGCTTCCGGTTCGAAGCGCTTATCCGTACTACCGGAGGCCGAGAGCCGGAAGCCGGATGCCTTTCAGGGACTGTCATGACTCTCTCCGAAATCCTGCGCCAGGCGTTCGCCACCTTCCGGGCCCACAAGATGCGGACGTTCCTCACCATGTTTGGGATTGTGTGGGGGATCGCGTCGGTGATCATCCTGGTGGGGCTGGGACGCGGTTTCAGCGTCGATCAGAAAAAACACATGCAGAGCCTGGGCAAGGATCTGGTCATCATGTGGGGCGGGCGCACCAGCTCGCAGGTCGGCGGGCGCGCAGCCGGGAGAGAGATTCATCTGAGCGTCGACGACGCCGACTTGATTCGCGACGAGTGCTATACGGTTAAGAACGTCAGCCCGGAATTGCGGCGGACGATTCCTGAAGTCAGCCAGTACAACCTGTCCAACCGCGGCGTGGTCGGCATGTGGCCGTCATACCAGGATTTCCGGTCGCTACAAGTCTCCGAAGGCAGGCTGATTTCCGACGACGACGAGCGCGAGGGCCGGCGCGTGCTGGTGCTGGGCTCAAAGGCCTACCGGCAGCTGTTTCCCGGGCAACCCGCGATTGGCGCCAGCGTGCTGGTGCAGAGTATTCCCTATTTAGTGGTTGGAGTCCTGCAGGAGAAAAAGCAGAACTCGAACTACAGCGGCCCGGACAACGACTATTTGTTCGCGCCATATTCGGCCGTATCGCGCGATTTCCCGCCGCCCACCAAGCCCGGAGCCGGGATCCTGCGCGGATATCTGGACGACATCGTCTTCGAAGTGGGCGATCCTGAAGAACATGAGGCCGCGGTTCTGCAGGTGCGCAGCGCGCTGGCGCGAGTGCACCACTTTGACGCGCTCGACAAAGACGCGCTGTTCATCTGGGACACCATGGACGGCGCCAAACTTCTGGACAAGATTTTCGGAGTGATCACAATTTTCTTCGGATGCGTCGCCATTGTGACGCTCTGCCTGGGCGGGATTGGCGTGATGAACATCATGCTGGTATCGGTCACCGAGCGCACGCGCGAAATCGGTACGCGCAAGGCGATGGGCGCCACCAAGCGCGATATCCTGCGGCAGTTTTTCGCCGAGTCCGCCATGTTGACCGTGGTCAGCGGCATTCTCGGGCTCTCGGCCGGCATCGGCATATGCTCTGCGATGGAGGCCCTGCCTCTGCCTGACTTTGTCCCGCATCCCATTGTTTCGTGGATTTCGATTGTTGCTTCGATCCTCACCCTTTCGTTAATCACCGTGACCGCGGGCATGTATCCGGCCCAGCGCGCCGCGGATATGACACCTGTGGAGTCACTACGCTATGAATAACACTCGCACTCTCCGCTCAGCTTCTCTTCGCTCAACTTCTCTTTGCTCAACCCTCGTGTCCAGCCGGTTGGTACCGCTGTTTGCGATCGCGCTGGTCGTGCTTTTCTCCACCACGGCGGTGTTTGCTTCCAACCCGCAAGGCAGGTTCGAGAAAACTTTGCAGGTCAGCGGGCCCGTCGATCTTGAGGTACTCACACATTCCGGCGACGTCACTGTGCGCGCCGGTTCATCGGGATCGGTCACGATCCGCGGAAAGATTTATGTAGGCGACCACTGGCTGATGGGCAACCGCGAGGCCGACGTCCAGGTGATCGCACAAAATCCGCCAATCCACCAAGAGGGCAACAAGATTCACATCGACTACGTGGACGTGCGCAACATTTCAGTGGACTATGAGATTACCGTGCCCGCGGAAACGACTGTCCACACCCACAGCGGCTCGGGAGATCAGATCATCGAAGGAACGCATGGCAACGTGGACACGCAGACGGGGTCGGGCGACGTGAAGCTGGCAAACCTAACCGGCGAGATTCACCTGCAGACTGGATCGGGGAACATCCGGGCACGGCAGATTTCGGGCCCGGTGCGGGGCGGCACGGGCAGCGGCGATGTCGAGATTGAAGAAGCCGCTGCGGGCAACGTCGACTTGCATACCGGCTCGGGAAACATCACCGCGCGTGGCGTGGAGGGCGGATTCCGCGGCGAGACCGGCAGCGGCGATGTAACCGCCGAGGGCACGCAAGGTGGATCGTGGGAGATTCATACCGGCTCGGGCAACGTGCACGTGCGCCTGCAGGCGAATGCCGCCTTCGATGCGGACATCTCCACAAGCTCCGGTACGGTGGACGTTGAGTCGCCGATCGAGATGACGGTGCAGGGGCGCATCGGAGATTCGCACAAACAGATTCACGGCAAGGTCCGCGGCGGAGGACAGCTGCTGCGGGTGCACACGGGCTCGGGCGATATACATATTCAATAAAGGCGTCGTTGGTCGTTAGTCGTTGGCTGCGGCAGGCCGACTGATCAAATGAGCTTTACCCATCACCTAACGGTTAGCGACTAACGACTAACGACCAACGACCATGTACTTAAAAGAGCTCATTTCGCAAGGCTGGCAGTCGCTGATGCGCAATCGCACGCGTTCGGCGCTGACCATGCTGGGCATCGGCTGGGGCCTGGTCTCGGTCGTGCTGTTGCTGGCTTACGGGCAGGGCCTGGGCGGATGCGTTCTGCACGCTTTCATGAACATGGGCAACAATGTGATCGTGGTTTGGCCCGGGCAGACCAGCATGCAGGCCGGCGGCCAGCGGGCGGGCAAGGCGGTCAAATACGAACTTGAGGACGTGGAAGCGATTCGCGACGAAGTTCCGATTGTGCGGGCGGTGAGCGGCGAGATCGACCGCGATTTCGGTTTCAAGATTGGCACGCGGGTCGTCTCGATCCAGGTGCGCGGCGTGGACATGCCCTACGGGCAGATGCGCAAGATTGAAATTGCGGACGGGCGGTACTTTAACGAGAGCGATTTCGCCGACCACCGGCGCGTGGTGATCCTCGGCTACAACGCGGCGAAAAAAGTGTTTCAGGGCGCGCCCGCCGTCGGACAGCACGTCGAAATTGGCGGGCTGGATTTTGAAGTGATCGGCAGCATGCGCAACAAGATTCAGGATTCGATGTACCAGGGGCCGGACAACGAGAACGGATTCATTCCCTTCGCGCTGATGCGCGATCTGAAAAACGTTCGCGATCCCGACGAGATCATCATCCAACCCACGGCGCCCGAACTCAACAAGAAGGCGCTCATGGCGGTGCGCGAGGTGATTGCGCGGCGGCATCATTTCGATCCCAAGGACGACAAGGCCACGCCGGAGTGGGACACCATCGAAGACCGCGCCATGATCAACGCGTTTTCCTACGGACTGCAGGCCGTGCTGGGACTGATCGGGGTGTGCACGCTGGCCGTGGGCGGCATCGGCGTGATGAACATCATGCTGGTGTCGGTGACCGAGCGGACGCGCGAAATCGGCCTGCGGAAAGCGATTGGAGCGCGGCCCCGGCACATCCTGGTGCAGTTTCTGCTGGAGGCCCTGGTGCTCACGTTCGTGGGCGGCGCGATTGGCATGGCGGTCGCAGAGTTTCTGACCTGGGCAATTCCTCCCATGCCACTCTACGATGAGTTCTACAAAACCACCGACCATGAGGGCGCGATCTTCCTGCATGCCTCGATGGGCGTGATGATGGTCTCGTTCGTCATTTTGTCGCTGGTGGGAATCGTGTCCGGATTCTTCCCTGCCCTGAAGGCCTCGCGGCTGAATCCGATTGAAGCGCTGCGGTACGAGTAGGTTGACGCGGCCTCTCGGCCTTTGGGTTGCGTCCGCGATTCACGGAACTCACCTAGCAGGCGCTTGCGGATCCGCAGCCTTGGTGCAGTCCCTTCAAGGCGGCAATGGTTTTGTTCGCATTCTCCCGGATCACGGGATCCTTGGATTGGTCTCGAATTTCTTCCACATACTTAATAGCCGCAGGGATCGTAGCGAACCGGACGTTCTGAGGTCCTTTGATCTTCCATTCTTCTCGGCCGATGATGCCCGTCGTTTTGTCTCGTTCGTCGGTCCCCCCTTGTTGAAGAGTGCGAACCATGGCAAATAGCTGGCCCAACATGATGCTGCGGCCATAGGGCGGGGGCTTATAGCGAAGAGCACCATCGATGGTCCCGAAGAAGTCGTCCCATTTGGTCTCGACTTCTGCCTCGTCCCCATGCATCCAATTTTCCGCAATCAGGCCTCCTGTGGATATGACCTCAATCTCACTATCCCGAGGGTATGGATCCGGTCGTTGGTAGAGTCGCGACGCCTTTTTCCAACCCTCAGGCGTCAGAAAGGCGCCGCGGGCAACGAGCTTTTCATATCGCCGGATCACGAGTTCGGTTGGTTTTGGCGGTGCTCGATGTGCTTTGGGAGCTTGAGCGATCGTGGGACTCAGGCTAAGAAAGAGGACCAAGCCTAATCCGCGCGACTGCTGCACGACGCGGAAGCGATTCCCATGTGACAGCACGATCATGACAACACCAGCATAGACGGCTTTCCTCGAACACACACGTTACCCATATTCAACCGGCGCCGGAAGGCTGCCCATTACCTCCGTGCCTTGACGCACAATTTCCCGTCCAATTACCCTCGCTGTACCTAGAATTTTGTCTTCCAGCGAGGGAAAGTTGCCACATCGTCCGATCATTACTCTGACCACCGATTTTGGAACCAACGATCATTTTGTGGGTGCGATGAAGGGAGTCATTCTCGACATTGTGCCTGAGGCCGCGATCGTGGATATTTCTCACGCCGTGCAGGCCTTCGATGTGCTCGATGGCGCGCTGGCCATTTCCCAGGCGTATTCGTATTTTCCGAATGGCACGGTCCACTTGGTGGTGGTCGACCCGGGCGTGGGCACCGAACGGCGGCCGATTCTGGCTTCGAGCGACGGATATCATTTTGTCGCGCCCGATAATGGCGTGCTCTCCATGGTCTATGCCAGGGAAGAACGCATTCACGTGCGGCACATCACCTCCGACCATTATTTCCGGACGCCGGTGAGCAGCACCTTTCACGCCCGCGATGTGTTTGCTCCGGTGGCGGCGTATCTCGGAAAGATGGTCGATTCGCACAAATTCGGGGACGAGATCGAGGACTACGTGCGCTTCGCCGCGCCCCGGCCCAAGGCCACGGGCGAAGGCCGTCTGCGCGCGGTAGTGCTGAAGGTCGACCGATTCGGCAACCTCATCACCAACATTACGCCCGAAGACGTGCCCGCGCTGTTCGCCGCCAAACCCGGCCCATTCAAGATTGTGGTGGGAAGCCGCGAGATTACCGCCATCCACCAAGCCTACGCTCAGGGCACACCCGGCGAAGTGTTTGGCATTGTCGGGAGCATGGGCTACCTCGAGATCGTCGCCAACCGGGCAGCGGCGGCGCAGATTTCGGGTGCCGGGAAGGGCAGCGAGGTCAGCATCTTTTTGGGAGAAGCGGCCGCGGCGGGCAAGGGAGCTTAGTTGAGTAGCGCCCGCAACTTGCCGGCTGTCGCGGGGGGCGTCTCGCCCGCGCTGTGGCTGCGAGACGCCGCCACGACAGCCGCCGGGACGGCGGCGCTACCGTAAATCGGCGTACCGTAGATCTAGGAATTCTTCGGTCGGGGATGGACGTAGCGCTCCATCTCGCCCGTCCATTTGAGAAACCGCCACAGGTCATAGCGCTCGCGCCACATGAACTCCCAGAATTCCAGGAAGCCGATCTGCGTCATTTTCACGCCGGTGTAGGTTTCGATGCGCCACAGCAGATAGGGGCTCCGCCACGGGGCCAGGCGATGGCCCTTGGTGGCATTCCACAGAAAGCGCAGCTTGTAGACCATGCAGCCATCATATCCTGCACGGTCAAGGCGCGAAGGCGAGGCAAATCATGAACCACGAAGGACACGAAGTATCACGAAGGTTCCGCAGCAAGGTCTTCCTGCGTGTGACATTGTGTGCTTCGTGGTAAGGGTCTTGAATTTAGGTACCCGCGGGGTGCATGTTAGAATCCAGTCTCTGCCAGGAATTTTCCCGCATGCCTGACGCCAACGCCCGCCAGAAGGCTGAAGATTACTACTATGCTGCGCTTGACCTGATGGCCGATGGTCAGCTGGAAAAGGCTGTCGCCGCTTACCAGGAGTCCCTTGCCGCGGACCCGACGTTTACCGAGGCCATGCACGGACTGGCGCGGGCTCTGCAGGATCTGCAGCGCTACGACGACGCGATCGCGGTGGCGCAGCGGCTGGCGGAAATCGATCCCGACGACGTGCTGGCCCACACCAGCTTGTCGGTGCTATATCAGAAGAAGGGGATGATTCCCGAAGCTGAGGCGGAGGGGGCCAAGGCGCGCGTGCTGGGATGGAAGGCGCAGTTGAAGAAGAGCAGCTTCTAGCTTCTGGCTAACCCAGCACAGAGCTCGCCCCTTTGTTCGATCGACGTACCGGAGCCAAAGGTCGTGGGCGCCGCCTGAGACTAGCAAGGGGCGGGATGTGCTAGGAGCTAGCAGCTAGAAGCTAGCAGCTTCTTTTCTACAACCCGTACTTCTTCATCAAATGCCGGAACGAGCGGTAGGAGATGCCGAGGACGTCGGCGGCTTTGGTCTGCACGCCGCTGCTCTGGTTGAGCGCACTCTGCAGCAGGGATCGCTCAATGCCGGCCACGTAGGTTTCCATGCCGACGCCTTCGGGAAGAGTCACATCGGCCCCGACTTCGGGCAGAGTTCCGCCGCCGGCCGCGGCGGCCGCGGCACGCGCTTTCGGGCGTTCCGCGGGCAGTTCGACATGCAGTTCCTCGCTGACCTCGAGAGCGACGGCACGCTCGACGGTGTTCTCCAGCTGGCGGACGTTGCCCGGCCACTCGTAGCCGCACAGGGAATCGAGCGACGGCGCATTCACGCGCAGAATGCTGCGGCTGGCGGCGCTGGCATACTTTTTCAGAAAATGGTTGGCCAGCAGGGGAATGTCTTCGCGGCGCTCGCGCAGCGGCGGCACGCGAATGGGAATCACGTTCAGCCGGTAGTACAGATCCTCGCGAAACAGGTTTTCGGCGACGGCCTTGTCGAGATCGCGGTTGGTGGCGGCGATGACGCGCACGTCGATCGAGATTTCGCTGGTGCTGCCCACCGGACGCACCGTGCGCTCCTGCAGCACGCGCAGCAGCTTGACCTGCATGGCCAGAGTCATTTCGCTGATTTCGTCGAGGAAGATGGTGCCGCCGTCGGCAACTTCGAACAGGCCGCGCTTGTTCTGGTTGGCCCCGGTGAACGCGCCTTTTAGGTAGCCGAAGAGCTCGCTCTCCAGCAGGGTCTCAGGAAAGGCTCCGCAGTTGACGGAAACAAAAGCTTCGGTGGCACGCGGCGAGCACACGTGCAGCGCGCGGGCGACCAGTTCCTTACCTGTGCCGCTTTCCCCGTTGACCAGAACGGTCGAGGCGGTGGAGGCGACGGTGCGCAGCGTCTGCTTGAGCTTCTCCATGGCGGCGCTGGAACCGATGATGTTGTCGAGCGAATTGCGGGTCGCTGCGTCGCGGCGCAGCGCGAAGTTCTGCTTGCTCAGGTTGAGTTTCTCGACCGCGCGATTGAGGGCCAGCTTGATTTCATCCACCAGCCCAGGACTCTTGCGAATGTAATCGGTGGCGCCTCCGGCTTTTACCGCCTGCACGGCAGCCTCGTAGTCGTCGACCGCAGTGATCAGGATTACGGCCGAGTCGGGCGAAACCCGGTGAGCGTGGCGCAGCACTTCAATGCCGTCGATATTCGGCATCTTGATGTCGGTGATGATCACGTCGTAGAGCGCGCCGTCGATTTTGTTCTTCGCCGTCTGCCCCGCTTGAACTGTTTCTACGCGGTGTCCCTCGCGGCGCAGGGAGATATCGAGCATTTCGCAAATGGAGCGTTCGTCGTCGCAGACAAGAATGTTAGCCACGCGAACCTCCTCCGGCTGCGGCCGCAACCGGCCGGGCCGCGACTACTACCTGGGCTTTTTCCGATGCCTTTTCGGGCACGCCCTCGCCGCTGGAGGCGCGCTCGGCATCCAGGCGGCGCAGCCGCAGGACGAGGGTGGTACCCTGCCCCGGCTTGGATCGCGCCCAAACCTTGCCGTCATGCGCCTGCACAATCTGATAAACAATGGCCAGCCCCAACCCGGTGCCGCCTTCGAAATTGGACTGGAAGGGCTCGAAGATTTTTTCGATCTGCTGCGGCGTCATGCCCGTTCCCGTATCCCGGAAAGAGACCTGCCAGTCGTCGCCCAGAGACTCGACTGCAGCAGTCAGCGTTCCGCCATCTTTCATGGCGCGCACTGCGTTCTCACAGAGGTTCCAGAACACCTGCTTGAGCTTGTCGCCGTCGGCGATGGCCCAGGCCTGACGAACGCTGAACCGGCGCTCGATGGTGATACCGGTTTTCTCGGCCGTCATGCGGTGATCCATGAGGGTCATCGTTTCTTCGACGGACTGGACCAGGTCGACCCGGTCGAAGTGATATTGCTTGGTGCGGGAGTAGGCCAGGAAATCGGTGATGATGCTGTTCAGCCGCTGCGACTCGCGGGTCACGATGTCGAGCAGGCGGCGGTGATCCTCGTTCATCTCAGGAACGCCGGAAAGCATGCTGACCGACCCGGCAATGGAGGTCAGCGGATTGCGGATTTCGTGCGCGATGGCCGCTGCCAGCCGGCCGACGGCCGCCAGCTTATCCTGCATCCGGACTTCGCGTTCGAGACGGCGAATCTCAGTCAGATCGTCGAGAACATATACGTATCCCAGTTCCCCGCGCTCCGGCACGGTCAAGGATGCCACGCGCACCCGAACCGTTTTGCGGAATTTCGTGGGCGGCTCGAAGCGTACTTCGCCGTGGGCCTGGGGAGATTCGACGGTGGGCAAGGGATCCAGAAACAGATGATGAACCGGCGCACCCAGCAGTCCGGCCGGGCTCCGCTCCAGCAGGCGCTGGGCCGCGGCGTTGACCAGCGTAATCCGCCCATCGAGGCCGGTAGTGATCAACCCGCTGCTGATGGAGTGGATGATATTTTCGTGCAGCGCCTGCAGGCTTTCCAGCGCTCCGCTGGTGTCCTTGAGCTGTACGCCTACCTGCCGCAGTTTTGCGGTGAGCAGTCCGGCCAGGTATGCGACCGCCAGGAAGGCAAATAAATTGACGAAGATGATGGCCTGCAGCGCTTTTAGAGCGGGATGGGTGCTGCTGTAGGAAGGAACTACCGCATAGTAGTTCAGTTCCAGCACCGTCCCGTAAAGAATGAAAGCCAGGGCAGCCACCAGTTGCGCCCATACTCGCGGTAGCAGCACGCTGGCGACGATGATGACCAGGGGGTAGAGAAAGTTCAGCGAGCTGTCCCATCCTCCGGTTTCGTGGACGACGAGGCTGACTAGAATCAGATCAGTGAGAACCTGCAGCGTAGCTTGCAGGCGGTGTTCCTGCCACAACGAGAGCAAAAGCACGTAGAACAAAGAAAGGGTGTACCAGAACACCATGGTACTGAGGAAGAGCCGCATGGGCAGCGGAGTGGGGCTGAACTGGGCGATCGCCAGCTCAATGGCCAGCAGCAGAGTCAGGATGAAAATGCGGACCCGAACCAGCCACACCAGCCAATTGCGCTCGTCGAAAGTCGATTGCATGATTTGAGGTCTTAGGTCTGGGGCATCAGGTATTGGGGATCTGGATCCCAGGGCCTAAGACCTTTTATCTAAGACCCAACACCGTTTTCGATCGGGCGGCCGGCGCTGCCGTCGGCTCCGGCCTCCCGAGCGTTTGACTTTTCTAGCCTGCCAGCTTGGCGATCATGGCGAACAGCGGCATGTAGAGCGAGATCACGATGCCGCCGACGCTGACGCCGAGTACGGCGATGATGAGTGGCTCCAGCATGGCCAGCATGTCTTTGGTGGCCGCGTCGACTTCTTCTTCGTAGAAGTCGGCGATCTTCTGCAGCATGGAGTCCATGGCGCCGGTGGCTTCGCCCACTCCGATCATTTGCGTCACCATGTTGGGAAACACGCCGCATTCCCGAAGAGGATCGACGATGGTGCGTCCTTCTTCGATGGCCTTGCGCACCTTCATCAGCGCCTCTTCCAGCACGGCGTTGCCTGAGGTCTTGGCGGTAATGCTCAGGCCTTCCAGAATCGGAACACCCGAGGTGATCAGGGTGCCCAGCGTACGCGTGAAGCGGCCGACCGCAATCTTGCGCAGCAGCGAGCCAATCACGGGAATGAAGAGCAGCATCTTGTCAAAGTAATAGCGGCCGCGGGGATGCTTGCGGATCTGCTTGACCCCAAAGAAGAGACCAAAGCCGCCGACGCCGACCATCCACCAGAAAGTCTGCACGAACGCGCTCAACCCCATGACGATACGCGTGGGCAGAGGCAGGGCAACGCCCAGTCCGGCAAACAGGTTGGCGAAGATCGGCACCACCCACTTGAGCAGCGCGCCCACGATCAAGCCCGCCATGCTGACCACGGCGACGGGGTAGATCAGGGCCGATTTCACCGCCGACTTCAGTCGCACCGCCTTTTCCACATAGGTGGCCATGCGCTGCAGGATGATGTCGAGAATACCGCCGGTTTCACCGGCCTCGATCATGTTGGTGGTGAGGTCGTCGAAGACAATGGGATACTGGCGCATGGCGTTGGCCAGCGTAGCGCCGCCTTCCACCGTGGTCCGCACTCCCGTCAAGATCTTCTGGAATGCCTGGTTTTCCTGGTTGGCCGCGAGGATTTCCAGGCACTGCACCAGCGGCAGGCCAGCGTCGATCATGACCGAAAACTGGCGAAAGAAGATCGCGATGTCTTTGGTCCCGACCTTGCCCGAGCCGAACGTGGGCAGGGAAAATTCCTTGCCTTTTTCGCGAATCGCGCCGGGCGTGATGCGCTCGCGCCGCAACGCCTGGGCCAACGATTGCTTGTTGGCCGCCACCCGCTCGCCGGTAATCTTCTGCCCGGATGCGTCCTTGCCGGAAAATGTAAAGACTGGCATGTTTAGCTTCTCCTCACTGAGTTGCCTGCTGGTTCAAAATTCTGTTCGGCCCGCGGTTATGCTCCATCCACCCTAGTGCTTGGAGGGAGCGGCACCTCTGGCCAAAGTCGTTCCCGCCGCGGTCGGACGGTTCACCAAAGTCGCGCCGCGGTTGATCATTTCCTGCAACTCGTCCGTATTGCTGGAGCGCGCCATCGCCGTTTCCAGCGTAATTTCTTTCTTGAAGTAGGCCGTGGCCAGCGACTGGTTGAAGGTCTGCATTCCGAACTTTTCCTGGCCGGACTGCATGGACGAGTAAATCTGGTGAATTTTGTCTTCGCGGATCAGGTTGCGGACGGCCGCGTTGGGTACCAGAATTTCCATGATCATGGCCCGGCCTTTGCCGTCGATGCGGGGCAGCAGGCTTTGGCACATGATGCCTTCCAGAACCAGCGACAGCTGGGCACGAATCTGCGGCTGCTGGTGCGCCGGAAACACGTCGATGATGCGGTTGATGGTGGAAGTCGCCGAGTTGGTGTGCAGCGTGCCGAAAGTTAAGTGGCCGGTTTCGGCGATACGCAGCGCCGATTCGATGGTTTCCAGATCGCGCATTTCGCCGATCAGCACGACGTCGGGATCTTCACGAAGCGCGGCGCGCAGCGCGTCGGTGAAACTCTTGGTGTCGGCGTGCAGTTCGCGCTGGTTGACCAGGCAGTTCTTGTTCATGTGCACGAACTCGATCGGGTCTTCGATGGTAAGAATGTGATCGTGACGCTCGCTGTTGATCTTGTCGATCATGGCGGCCAGCGTGGTGGATTTACCCGAGCCGGTCGGTCCCGTCACCAGCACCAGACCGCGCGGCTTGTCGCACATCCTGCTGACGACGGGCGCCAGGCCGAGCTGGTTGAACGATTTGATCTCGAAAGGAATGAGACGGAAGACAGCGGCAGTGGCTCCGCGCTGGTTGAAAACGTTGGCTCGGAAGCGGGCGAGGCCTTTCAAACCGAAAGAGAAGTCGAGCTCCAGGCTTTCTTCGAAGCGGTGCTTCTGGGAATCGGTCATGACGCTATAGGCCAGCTGCTTGGTCTCGGCTGGCGTCATCTGCGGCAGGTCGAGCGGCGTAAGATGGCCGTGCACACGAATCTGGGGCGGCGAGTTGGTGGTAATGTGCAGGTCGCTGCCGTTCATCTCCAGCATTCTCTTGAGCAGATCGCTTAACGACAAACCCATGGTCAGTTCCTTCCGTACGCTCTCGTTTTTTCCTAAGTATCTTGTCGTTGGTCGTTAGTCGTTGGTCGTTGGCGAACGACTAAACGACCAGCGACTAACGACGCTCTTCCTAGTGAATCGTTTCGCGTGCGACTTCTTCGAGCGTGGTCATGCCCGCCATCACCTTAATCAGTCCACTGCGCCGCAGCGTGATCATGCCGCGCTCGATGGCCTTCTTTTTCAATTCCACAGCTGAGGCTCCGACCAGAACCAGTTCCCGGATCTCGTCGTCGACCTCCATGACTTCGTACAGACCGCAGCGGCCCTTGTATCCGCTGTTGTTGCAAACTCCGCAGCCCTTGCCCTTCTGGATTTTCACCGTCTTGGCTTCCTGGGGAGTGAACCCTGCGTCAATCAAAGTCTGAACCGGTACCTCGATGGGCTCGATGCAGTCCTTGCAAATGCGCCGCACCAGGCGCTGAGCGCAGATGAGATGGACCGAGGTGGCCACCAGGAACGGTTCAATGCCCATGTTCATCAGCCGGGTAATGGTTTCCGGGGCGCCGTTGGTGTGCAGCGTGGAGAGCACCAGGTGGCCCGTGAGCGCGGCCTTGATGGCAATTTCCGCGGTTTCAAAGTCGCGGATTTCGCCGACGAGAATGATGTTGGGATCCTGTCGCAAGAAGGAGCGCAGAGCGGCGGCAAAGTTCAGTCCGATCTGCTCTTTCATCTGCACCTGGTTGACGCCGCCCAACTGAAACTCGACCGGATCTTCCGCGGTCATGATGTTGGTGTCGGGCTGGTTCAAGCGCGAAATCGCGGAGTAGAGAGTATTGGTCTTGCCCGATCCCGTTGGCCCCGTGACCAGCACCATGCCATACGGCTTGAGAATGGCTTTTTCGAATTTCACCAGCGACTCGGCCTCGAAGCCGAGCTTGGTCATATCCAGGCGCAGGTTTTCTTTGTCGAGCAACCGGAGCACGATCTTCTCGCCCCACAACGTGGGCAGGGTGCTGACGCGGAAGTCGAGCTGCTTCTTGCGGCCGCCGACATTCATCTTCAGCATGATGCGGCCGTCCTGCGGCAGACGCTTTTCGCTGATGTCGAGCTTCGACATGATCTTCAGGCGGGACGTGATCGCGTCCTTCAGCTTCAGCGGTGGAGACATGATGTTCTGCAGCACGCCGTCAATGCGGAACCGCACTCGGAATTCTTTCTCGTAGGGCTCGATGTGGATGTCGCTGGCTCCCCGCTTCACCGCATCGCCCAGAACGACGTTGACCAACTTGACCACCGGAGCTTCGTCGGCCGCTTTTTCCAGTTCGGCCAGCTCCATCTGCTGTTCTTCCGATTGCAGTTCGACGTCGCTGTCGCCCATTTCCGACATCGACTGCATAACCGCTTCGAGATCCTCTTCCTTGCCACTGCTGTAGGCCTTTTCAATCCCCGCCAGAATGGAGCTTTCCGACGCGACCACCGGCTCGATATTGAAGCCGGTCATGAACTTGATATCGTCCATCGCGAACACGTTCGTGGGATCGACCATCGCGATGGTGAGCGACGCGCCCACGCGGCTCAACGGGAGAATCTGGTAGCGTTTGGCGGTCTCGAACGGAATCAGCTTGACTACCGCAGGGTCAATTTCAAAATAAGAAAGGTTGATGGCGGGAACGCCGTACTGGCGGGAGAGAAAGTTGGTGACGTCCTCATCCGTAAGGAAGCCGAGCTTCACCAGGGCAGAGCCCAAGCGACAGCTCTGCTCCTTCTGAGTCTTATTCGCTTGTTCCAACTGCTCTGGGGTAATGATCTTCTCTTTGACAAGAAGGTCACCCAGCCGTTGAGACATAAGCCGATCTCCTATCCACGTGGGTGGAACGACGCCTTGCACTCGTGCAGGCATAGCGCAAACGGCCGCCCATCAATGGGGAAGACGCAGCACATTCGCGTTGACATAAATTGTCAACGCTGGCGGGTTACTGCACCACTTACTTTGGTACTTGCACTTGAACGTAGCGCTTCAACGCTAGAGCTGGAATTGCCCTGAACCCTACGCCAAATGCATTTTTTCCCGTCGGCGACGCGCAACTTGCGAGCCTGGGTACATGGACTTCGGTAAGTCTCAGTTGTGCTTTCGAGACTCGCGTCGCCAGTGGAGAGCACGCTCGATTAGACTCGGGACTAAGGATTTCCTAACTTGTCGCGCACTCAGAACGAGAAAGAGAATGAACTGCGGCAGTACTATCACGCTCTCTACAGTGCGTGGGGACCGCAGCACTGGTGGCCCGCGGAAACGCGCTTCGAAGTCATCGTCGGGGCCTACCTGACGCAGAACACGGCGTGGACCAACGTGGAACTTGCTCTGGCGAACCTGCGTTCCGCGCGCGTATTAAGCGTCGAAGGAATTCGAGCATTGCCGCTTCGCAGACTGCAACGCCTGATTCGCCCTTCCGGTTATTTCCGCCAGAAAGCGGCGCGGCTTAAGACGTTCGTAGCCCTCCTCGATCAGCAGCACAGCGGCTCTTTGGATCAACTCTTGGCGCAACTGACCGACAAGCTTCGCGAAGAACTCCTCAGCTTGAACGGCGTGGGCCAGGAGACCGCGGACTCCATTCTTCTCTATGCAGGGAATCATCCTATCTTCGTTGTGGACGCTTACACGCGCCGTATCCTGGACCGGCACCGCATCCTGCCGGAAAACGCCGACTACGAAGAAATTCGGGCGTTGTTCCAGCGGGCCTTGGCACCGGTAACTCAGCTCGAGCCCGCAAGTGCGGCGCCGCAGTTCGAAGCAGGCATCCGCGGGGCCGCTCACCCGCCCTCGGCGATGAGTACGGCGGCGCGTACGGCGCAGGCGCAGGTCTACAACGAGATGCACGGGCTGATCGTGGGCGTCGGCAAACATTATTGTCGGAAGAGCAAACCCGTGTGCGAAGCCTGCCCGCTCCGGCTGTTCCTGCCAGCGGGAGGGGCGTCGGACTGGGCAAGAACCGAGAAAAAGAAGTGAGCAGCGGGCCGTATCCTCTCTTGTTATTTACCTGAGGGTGGGCTCGACCTACAATTTGCAAAACTCTCTAGGAGAGGCATCATGAAGATCAACGGGATTGAGGGCATGTCTTCCGATCAGCTGCGATTTGAGCTGCAGCGCGGCGCCAAGATCGTTTGCTACAACTACTGTGTTTCGCTTTTGGTGATCACGTTTCGCCGATCGTCCGACGCGTATTTCATCCCCGCCGGAGAAAGCACCGTAGGTAAGGGACTGCCGTGGACCCTGCTCACTCTGGTGATGGGTTGGTGGGGCATTCCCTGGGGGCCGATCTTCACGGTGCAATCGCTGATCGTGAATTTCAAGGGCGGAAAAGATCTGACCGCGAATTTCAGTACAGCCATGGCGCGCACAACTCCTCCACCGGCTGTCGCTCCCGTTAAATTCTGAGGAGCCCGAATTCTGAAGCCATGCCGTTCCGCATCTGCCTTCGCGGTGTGACCCTCCTGCTGGCTCCCGCGATTCTTTTCGTCTCCAGTCCGCAGGTTTTGCGCGACTCGGCGCAATCCGCCGGAGTGCTGGTGGGCGCTGCGGTTCGTCCGTCTCTGTTCTCCGAAGCCGCCTACTCGGAAACGCTGGCACGTGAATTCAGCATGGTCGAACCTGAGGACGCAATGAAGTGGTGGAAGGTGCGTCTGAGCCAGGGCACCTACGACTTCGTCGAGGGAGATGAAATCGTGGGCTTCGCGCGGGCTCATGGCATGAAAACTCGCGGGCACTGTCTGGTTTGGGATCACCACAATCCCGAGTGGCTTGCTCAAGGCCATTTCAGCCCCGCTCAGTTGTCACACCTGCTGCAGGAGCACATCGCCACGGTGATGAAGCACTACGCGGGTCAAGTTTTCGCCTGGGATGTGGTGAACGAGGCACTGGATGAGCACGGCCACCTCAGGGACTCACGTGGATTACGAAAAAGAATTTGAAAATACTGGGATAATCTCCGGAGTCCTGAGGTGGCCGTGCTCATCCAGCGCCTCGTTCACCACATCCCCAGGCGGTTTGCTTACCCGATACAGTAAAA
>Ga0210399_10000579_pt1 | contig 29235 bp, 29 predicted proteins | sample IncBWC14MmetaG_FD_150865 | JGI IMG/M metagenome (GOLD analysis project Ga0210399, IMG submission 150865) | Forest soil microbial communities from Barre Woods Harvard Forest LTER site, Petersham, Massachusetts, United States - Inc-BW-C-14-M | ecosystem: Environmental > Terrestrial > Soil >... | reverse complement strand
TCTCCGGCCCGGCCGAGCGGCCCTCCGGCTTTGGCAACGTCGTGCGGATCGATCGGTGTATTGCGGCCGGTGGATCCCGGTAGCTTCGTCCAGATCGGCGTGTCGATCACGCCGGGATGAACGGTGTTGATACGAATATTGTCTCCGGCTGCGGCGCACTCCATCGCGACGGCTTTGGCAAAGAGCCGCACTCCGCCCTTGGTAGCGCAGTAGCCGGCCAAACCGGCCGACCCTCGAATCCCGGCAACCGACGACATGATGACGATCGAACCGCCGCCCGCGCGCCGCATGGCGGGAACAGCGTATTTTACCGATAGGAACACGCCGTCGAGGTTCACGGCGGTTTGTCGGCGCCAGTCGGCCAGCGACATCTCGACGGCCCTGCACATGATCCCGATTCCTGCATTGGCGACCATCACGTGCAAGTGTCCGAAGCGCCGCTCGGCGGCTTCGATGACACCGGGCCAACTCTCCTCCAGACTCACATCTTGATGGAGGAAGGACGCTGTACCACCGCTGCCGCCGATCCTGTCGACGACCGCTTGACCGCCCGCGTCGTCGAGGTCGGTTACCACGACTTTCGCGCCTTCGCGGGCGAGTGTTGCCGCGCAGGCTGCGCCGATGCCTGATGCACCGCCAGTCACGATCGCAACCTTGCCCTGCACCTGGCCCATGAGGGTCTCTCTAGGGAGTTACTTGTGCCGGAACACGCTGCTTTCAGTCGATGTAGAATAGGAAAGGATCCGTTCAACCTCGTCGACGGCGACGCCATATAGCTCGGCGACCTGCGTTCGTGTCATCCCATAATCGACCAGGGCGCGCACCCGACCGAATTGAGAGGCTGGTATTTTCTGCGTTGCACGCCTTTCCGCCCGCGGCCGCGGAGCCCGGACCCTCGCCGTGGGCACCACGCTCTTTGCTTCAGCCATCGGGACCACCGGCGGGATTCTGAAAACGCGCGGCTGGCGCGGCGGATGGAGGTCGGTCGGCGAGCTCCCGTTCACCTCCGCCGCTTCTGTATGCGGCGCCGCCTGTTTTGGCCGGAACAAGTTTTCCGCCTCTTGGCGCACTCTATCGGTTCGGTCGCGATCGTTACGCGCGTCCGCAGTCTGCCAGTCGGTTTGCAAAGGTAGCTCCAGAAGAAATCGTTAACGGTAAATATAATCGGCCACCGGGTGGCTGCAAGGCGTGCATTAACTCGGAGTCCGGCGGGTGATCAGCCGCACCGAAGATCGAGGGGCGACGGCGGTCAGAGACCATCGCCGCACCCTGGGGTCGGTGTTATGCGACGTCCGCCGGGCGCTCATCGCGCTCCGGGAATGTGGCAGCAGCGGCGCCGGTCCGCGATGCTTGCTACGAGGGAGATCGGCCTGTTTAGCCTGTTCTGCCGGGGTCATCGGGTTGCCCTCAAGCTGCTGATGGCGAAGGGTGGAAGTCACCCTTGTCCGGCGACCCTGCAAGGTCAAGCTCATCGTCGAACCCACCCACCAAGAATGGTGGGGAAGAGTGTAGCACAACGCAGATGGATAATGCCGCACGAACCCGGATTGTTCTCTTTCGGACGAAGGCCGAATCGATTACGATCAGTGTGCAGGGAGCGCAAGCGGACGGTGACTTCGGATGAATCCTGGATATGTCGAGCACGAGTCCGATGATCGTGTCGTCGCCCGGTTCTTATGCGAATACCACAAAATCTGGCAAGAGCACTTTCCGGGGTTGAATAAGCGGGCCCATTGGCACGTGATCTTTTCGGCACGCACCGGCCCCGAGGAAGGGGTCTCTTGCCGATCAATCCATCGCACCCTTTACGGGTTTTACGGTACCGACATCAGGACTTGCATCGAGAGAATAAAGGATTGCGAACGAGATGGGTTCATCAGAATAGTGGACTCGTCGAACCGACCCTGTGCTGCCTCTGCCGGATGTATGATCGCTGGGACCAGCGAGTTAAATGAGTCCTTCGAGCGTCACTGCAGCGGCACGATCGCGGCGCTCCGCGCTGCATTCGGCGGTCTCGATCGCCTTCATTCGCCAATCCTAAGATACGATCGGGAGGCGGTTGCCGCGATCTTCAATTTTCTGAGCACCTACGATCAGAAATGGCGGCAAACGAGCGAGCTCGTCGTCAGACAGAAGCGGCTCACCCCGGCGCATGTCAATGACGCAATGGATCATCTGGTCACCTACCAGTATTGGGCGATCATCATGCTGCTGTGGTGGGCGAGCCCATTAGGCAACGATCAGTCGAGTTCGTCCGCGCTGGTCATCGACGAGATCAACAGCAGGATGTGGGACGCTCTCCGCCTCGGGCATCTCGCGATCAAGGAGCGGGTCGACAACTTGATTCGGTGGGGATTCTTCGCCGAACAGACGATCAAGAGGCATAAGGCCGTCGCACTGACGCCCGTTGCCGGCTCGGCTATCAGCAAGAGCCTGTCGGAGGCTAAGCCGCTGCTCGAGGATCTCCATGCCAGGCTGGTATCGCAAACGGCAGAGGTAATCCCGGCGCGTTCGGCCTAGCGTGAAGCGGCAAGCATCGTTCCTCAATAAAGGCGGGTCCGATAGCTTTCAGCGGTGAACCGCTCGGATTCTTCGATGCTGATGCCGCCGATCTGGTCGGCGAGGATGCGGCCGAGAGAGGGGAAGTCCGAGCGTTTTACGTGCTTGTCCGGGTTCCACAGATCGGAGCGGATCAGCGCCTTGCCGCAGTGGAAATAGACCTCCTCGGCGGAGATGAGAATGCCGCTGCGTGGGGTCTTGCCGTTAACTGCCAGCGGCTCGAGAAGCTCGGGATCCGTAGTGATCGTCGCACGGCCGTTGACGCGCAGGGTTTCATTGATGCCCGGCACAAAAAAGATCAGGCCGATACCCGGCCGCGCCAGGAGGTTGCCGAGCGTATCCACCCGGTTGTTGCCGAGACGGTCGGGAATCAGCAATGTCGTGTCGTCGATCACGCGGACAAAACCCGGCGCGTCGCCCTTGGGCGAGGCGTCGCAGCGGCCTGACGGATCGGCTGAAGCGATGACCACAAACGGCGAGCGGGCGATGAAATCGCGGCAATGCTTGTCGAGCCGGCTCAGCTGCTTTTTGAGCGAACGTTCGTTCGGGGCGCCGTACGCCGCCCGCAGCTCCTCCGCATCGTCGATCATGTCCATGGTCCGGCTCCTCCTTAAAGCGGCGTCACTATGCCCGACGCATGGGGAAACCTCCATTGGCTTTGTCGGCAGTCGCGGGTATCACTCGCGAGTTGGCGCTGGAGATTTCGCCCTATGAGTGTCCTGGTTCGTCGCGAGGAGCGGTCTGAAGGTGGCCACCTCGCGCACGTCACGATCGACAACACCGGCAAGCTGAACAGTCTCAACCGGGAGCTGATGATCGAGATCGTCTGCGCCGTCGCCGGGCTCGATAACGACCCGCAGCTGCGGCTCGCCATCCTGAGCGGTGCCGGGGAGCGCGCCTTTGTCGGTGGTGCCGATGTCGGTGAAATCGCAGCGCTCGATCACGTGACGGCGCGCAGCTTCATCACGCTGGTGCATCGTTGCTGCCATGCATTCCGCCGCCTCCCGGTGCCGGTCATCGCCCGCATCGACGGCTATGCGCTCGGTGCCGGGCTGGAGCTCGCCTGTGCCTGCGATCTCCGGGTGGCCAGCGAGCGCGCCATTTTCGGCATGCCCGAGGTCAGGATCGGCATTCCGTCGGTTGTCGAGGCGGCTTTGCTGCCAAAGCTCGTTGGTTATGGCCGCGCCCGCCGGCTCTTGTTGACCGGCGAGACGATTGCCGCCGAAGAGGCGCTCAGCTGGGGTCTCGTCGATGCCGTGGCACCACCGGGCGGTCTCGACGACGCGGTAGAGCGCCTCGCACGTTCCATCCTTGCGGCCGGTCCACAGGCGGTCCGCCTGCAGAAATCACTGATCCTCGAGTGGGAGGAGTTGCCGACGACCGCAGCGATTGAGCGCGGGATCGATTGCTTCGTCGCTGCCTTCGACACCGATGAGCCCGCGCGGATGGCGGGTGCCCTGCTCTCCGAGCTTCGTTCGCGACGGCGCTCGCACCACCCATGACGACCGCAAAGCGTCAGCGCCGTGCGCCACACCTCGCCGAAGGGGCGGACGAGGCGCCGCACTATTACGGTCACCGCGAGCGGCTGCGCCAGCGGCTGATTGCGGCCGGGGCCGACAATCTGCCCGATTACGAGCTTGTCGAGGTGATCCTGTTCGCCAGCAATCCGCGCGCTGACGTGAAGCCGCTCGCCAAGGATCTGCTCGGCCGTTTCGGCGGCATCGCGGCACTCTTGAGCGCCGACCCCGAGGCGCTCGCCTCAGCCGGGCTCGGCCTCGCCGGGATCGCGGCGCTCAAAGCGGTGCGCGAGGCTGCACTCAGGCTGATGCGGTCGGAACTGCAAGAGCGTCCGGTTGTCGGCTCTTGGGACAAGCTCATCGACTACTGCACGGCGCACATCGCCCACGGCAAAGTCGAGGAGTTCCACATCCTGTTCCTCGACCGCAAGAACGTGCTGATCAAGCATGAGCAACAGCAGCGCGGGACCATCGACCACACGCCGGTCTATCCCCGCGAGGTGGTCAAACGGGCGCTCGAGCTGCAGGCTTCGGCGCTGATCCTGGTGCACAACCACCCTTCGGGCGATCCCACCCCTTCCACGGCGGACATCACCGTCACCAGAGACATCGTCAAGGCCGCCCAACCGCTCGGCGTGACCGTGCACGACCACCTGATCATCGGCCGCGGCCGGCACACGAGCCTCCGCGACCTCGGCCTGATTTGACAAGAGTCACCCGCTCCCCCCGGGGAGCGGAGAGGCATTGTTGTCGGGCCCTGATCGGTGTCAAAAAACTGTCACGTGCCGAAACTATCGTCGCCACTTCCCAAAGCCGAGAGTTTGATCGATGGCCGCTGCAGTATCGCGCATGCTCATTATCGTCGCGGGTGTGGCCCTGATTGCGGGCCCGCTCGCCGCCCAGACGATCTATCCGATCGACCGCGCGGCGATCCTCGTCGGCGCCCGCTTCGACTTCAAGGTCGAGTTCCCGGCGATCGAGAACCAGGCCGACCTCAAAATCACGATCAACGGCGAGGATTACACTCGGCAGCTCGGCAAGGCCGGGCAATTTGTCGAGAACGAGGACGGGTTGAACGCCTCGTCCCTGGTATTGCGGGACGCCAGCATCGACAAGCCCGGCAGCTACAAGGTCGTGGCGAGCGACGGCACGCGCCGCAGCGAGGTCACCTGGACCGTGTTCGCGACCGGGCCGCGGGTGGCGCGGAACGTCATCCTCTTCATCGGCGACGGCATGAGTATCGCCAACCGCACCGCCGCGCGCATTCTGTCGAAGGGGATCAAAGAGGGGAAATATTTCGGCAAGCTGGCGATCGACGACATGCCGCAGATGGCATTGATCGGCACGTCGGGGGTGGATTCGCTCGCCACCGACTCGGCCAATTCGATGAGCGCCTATACCACCGGCCACAAGTCCAGCGTCAATGCCCTTGGGGTTTACGCGGCGCGCAACAAGAGCAATTTCGAGCATCCGAAGGTCGAGACCATCACCGAGCTCGCCAAGCGCAAGCTCGATCTCGCGGTGGGTGTGGTCAGCGATGCCGAGGTCCAGGATGCGACCCCGGCCGGCATGGTGGCGCATACCCGCCGCCGCGCCGACAAGCCCGAAATCACCCAAATGTTCCTCGACGATCGCGTCGATGTGCTGATGGGTGGCGGGTCAGCTTATTTTCTGCCGAAGAGCACACCGGGCTCCAAGCGCAAGGACGAAAAGAACTATCTCGAGATCTATCAGCAGGCCGGGTTCAAGCTGGTGACCACCGAAGACGCGCTGAAGGCCGCCGCGGCGGAGCCTTCGACAATGAGGCTGCTTGGGCTGTTTCACCCCGAGAACATGGACGGTGCCCTCGACCGGCGTATTCTGCACGGCACCACGGTCGCCAAATACCCGCACCAGCCCGACCTCGTCGACATGACGCGCGGCGCGATCGAGGTGTTGTCGCGTCATCAGAATGGCTTTCTTCTGATGGTCGAGGCCGGGATCATCGACAAATACCTGCACCCGCTCGATTGGGAGCGCAGCGTCTACGATACGATCATGCTCGACAACGCCGTCAGGCTCGCCAAGGACTTCGCGGCGAAGAACAACGACACCCTGGTCCTGGTGACCCCCGATCACACCCATGGCGTGAGCCTGATCGGCACCGTCGACGACGACAAGCCCGGTCCCGAGATGCGCGACAAGGTCGGCGTCTACGAGAAGGCTGGGTATCCGAATTACCCCGCTCCAGACGCCGACGGCTATCCCGCCAAGGTCGACGTTTCGCGACGCCTCGCGATTTTCTTCGCTGATTTCCCCGACTATTACGAGACCTTCCGCCCGAAGCTCGACAAGACGTTCAATCCGGCGGTGCAGAACGAAAAAAAGGAATACGTCGCCAATGAGGAATATAAGGACGTGCCGGGGGCTGTGCTGCGCGTCGGCAATTTGCCGCATTCGGCTTCCGACGGTGTGCACAGCGCCGACGATGCGGTTTTGACGGCGATCGGGCCCGGCTCGGAGATGGTGCACGGGTTCATGGACAATACCGAGGTATTTCAGGTCATGGTCAGTGCACTCGGGCTCGGCCGGGTCGAGTAGGTCGCTCCAATGCGTCGTAGGAGTCTTCTTGCGATCGCCGGGTTCGGGATCGCATTGTCGTGTCTGCGCATGACCCGGGCTGGCGAAGCGCTGCGGTTCGAGGAGATGTACAAGGCCTCCGGCGTGCTCGGTCTGGAGATGTCCGACAAGCTGACGGCACTCAATGGCAGGCCGGTCGAAATCCTCGGCTTCATGGCGCCGCCGCTCAAACCCGAGGCCGCCTTTTTCGTGTTGACCCACGAGCCGGTGTCGCTTTGTCCGTTCTGCAACTCGGATGCCGATTGGCCGAGCGACATCATCGTCGTCTATCTGCGCGACGGCGTCCGCTACACCCAGACGAACCGCGCCATCGCCGTCGTGGGCACGCTCGATATCGGCTCCAAGCTCGACACCAAGACCGGTTTTGTCAGCCTCGTGCGCCTGATCGAGGCCGATTACCACTCCATCTCCTGATGGCAAAAGCCGCTCGCGGAGCGCGGCTTGTCGCCGAAAACATCGTCGTCGCTTATCCCCTTCCGACCGGCGATGAGCTTACCGCCCTCGAGATCGAGCGGCTTGAAATCCTGTCCGGCTCACACACCGCGGTCTGCGGACCATCCGGCTCGGGCAAGACCACGCTGCTGCACGTGTTGTGTGGCATCGAGGCACCGCGCTCGGGGCAGGTCTGCTGGGACGCCGTCGACCTCTTCGCGCTGGGCGAGGCGGCGCGCGACCGCTGGCGCCGGCATGCGGTCGGCCTCGTCTTTCAACAGTTTCATCTCTTCCCGAGCCTGAGCCCGCTTGAAAACGTGCTGTTGCCGGCGCGCTTCTCCGCGTTTCGGGTCGATGCGGCAGTCGCGCGCCGCGCCCGCGCCCTGCTCGACTTGGTCGAAGTGCGGGTCGTGGGCAACACGGCGCGACTTTCTCGAGGTGAGATGCAGCGCGTGGCTCTCGCCCGGGCCTTGCTCTTCGCGCCGCCGATCCTGCTCGCCGACGAGCCGACCGCCAGCCTCGATGCCGAGGCGGCGGCGCGGGTAGCCGGGCTAATGTTCTCGGCCTGTCGCGAAACCGGGGCGAGCCTGCTGCTGGTGACCCACGATGCGGCACTGGCGGCGCGCTGTCCGCAGGTCATGCATTTAGCCGCGGGGCGGCTCTCTTCCGCGGCACCCGAGCCGCTCAGCGTCGCCTCGTGAACCCGCTGCCGCTCGTTTTCGCCGAACTCCGCCACAACCACGCCGCGGTGCTCGCCGTGGCCGTGCTGATTGCCCTCGCCGTGAGCCTCGGGGTCGCGGTCAGTGCCCAGGAACGGGCACTGCGCAACAGCAGTGCTGCGGCGGCCGAGCCGTTCGACATCGTCGTCGGCATGCCCGCCAGCCAAACCCAGCTGGTTCTGACGACGGTCTATTTGCAGCCGGCGGCGCTCGAATTGATCCCGGGTAGGGTGCTTCAACACCTGCAGAGCACGCCTGGGGTGCGGTTTGCCGCGCCGATCGCGTTCGGCGACTACCTCGGGACCTCGCCGATCGTTGGTTCGACGGCAGCTTTACTCACTCTGGGTGGAAGCCGGTCCATGGCCGAGGGCAGGCCGTTCGAAAGGGTTCACGAGGCGGTGATCGGCGCGCGTGTTGCGGCCAAGCTGGGCGACGTCTTCGAGCCGGCACATGGTGACCCCAGCGCCGCAGCGCCGGACGGCGAGACCCATGTGCACCACGGGTTCAAATATGCCGTCGTCGGCCGTCTCGGCCCGACCGGCACCCCGTGGGACAACGCTATCATTGTGCCGGTCGAAGCCGTTTGGCTGGTCCACGCGTTGCCCACAGGCCATTCCTCGGGCGCGAGCGGCGCTCGCGCCAAGCCGACAGGCGAAGCTTCGCTTCTCCGCGAGGCCGCAGCCCCGAACGAGCCACAAGCCGACCACCTCGACGATGATGAGAACGGCTCAATCCCGATCGGCCCGCCCTGGCTCGAAGCCGAGACACCGGGGGTGCCGGCGATCGTGGTCAAGGCGAATTCGGTCGGCGACGCCTATCGTCTGCGGGCCGAGCTGCGGCGCGGCGGGACAACGGCGGTATTTCCGGCCGAAATCCTGCTCGATCTCTACTCGACATTGGGCGACGCGCGCGATGTGCTGGCGATCATTTCGGTGGCCGCTCAGGCGCTGGTGATCGCCGCGGTGCTGCTCGCGGTCTTCGCCGTGCTCGCCGCGCGCCGGCAGCAGCTCGCGGTGCTGCGCGCGCTGGGCGCCTCGCGGAGCTTCGTTTTTGCCGTCGTATGGTGCCAGGTCATGATCATGATCGCGGCTGGCGCGCTGATCGGGCTCGGGCTGGGATGGTTCGGCGCGCAGGCCATTTCGCGCATCGTCGAGGCGCGCACCGGTCTCGCCATGGCTGCGAGGATTGCCCGGCCCGAACTCGTGATGGTGCTTGCGCTGCTGCTCGTCGGCGCGCTGCTGGCCGCTGTGCCCGGGATCATCAGCTATCGTCGACCTGTCTCTGAGGGCCTGCGCGGTTCGTAGCAACGCTCTGGCTCCGTCGGGCAGGAGGTTCATCGACTTGTCATCAACACTTGGCTTACTCGCGAGAGGAAGAGAATGGGGGGCACGATGAGGAGCCGGTATCGCGGCGTCACCCTGAGGTTGGCTATTTGCGTCACGCTGAGCCTGGCGGCATCGATTACCGCGGGAGAAGCGGCGGAGAATTCTGCGGTCGGCGTCGGGAACGCGTTGGCGATCGACACCAGCGGGAGATCGCCGCTGGTCCTGAGTGCAAAAAATTACATCCTCGCCCGCGCCGGCGAGATCAGGGACGACAAGCTGCGCGCAGCAACGCTCGATGCGATCGACAACCCGCAAACCTGCATTCGTCACCGCATCGGTGTCGACGATGCCGCCAAGACGCGCATCATGGCCAGCCTCGCCGCCGAAGGGCTGGTCGACCCCGAGGACGAGGCCAAGTTTCCGGGCGGTTTAATCGCGGGTGTGTTCCCGCCGGTGCAGGAGCCGGGCGGGGCCTGCCCGATGTTGCCGCAGACCTACAACTCCGCGCCGGGCAGCAGTTTTGGCGGCCATCACTCCTACCCCGGCGGCCTACCGATCCACGAGGCGTTCAATCTGTCGAGCGCGATCAGCCTCGCGGAGAACTACCGCCGCACCTACGGGCACAGCAACCAAAGCGGCCTTCCGGAGGTGATGCAGGTCGGCGCTGTTGCGCCCACACCGCAGTCCGCCGAGATCATGATCGATCAGGACATCATCATCGCTGCCCCGATCTGGCACGACTGGGCCAAGACCATCGTTTTCCAGTGGACCGCCGGCGGCAGCGAATTTCCCGAGCTCAATTTCGGCGGCAACGGCAAGACCGACAGCTACGGCGCGGCGCCGGCGATTCCAACCGGCGGCCATCATCTGATCGGTCTCGCCGAGACGATCAAGCGCGGCCTGCCGCCCGCCTTTGTGGTGGCCCAGGCTTCGGCGCACGGTGCGCCGACCGGGACCCAGGAATACAAGGTGGTGAACTGGATCCGCACGGGTGCCATCATCGCCCAGATCGATCCTGTCGCCGGCGGCTACCTGGTCAAGGATGATCTCGGCCGCCTTCGTCTTCCGCCGGTCCGACAACTGGCAAGCGTCTCGATCCAGAAAATCCTGCCCAACGAGCCGAACCTTCTCGTCGAGTACGTGCTGCACAATCTTTCCGACGCCGACTACACCTACACCGGGCCCGCGGTGGCAGAAACGCAGGTATTATTGCGTATGCTTGCCCAGCGCTTCGGCTACGATATGAATGACACCGCTACGTTCAACACCAAATTCCGCAATCCGGTGCTGAGCACCTTCAGCGCCGAGCGCCTCCAGATCATCTACGCCGCCAAGGGCATCGACGGTGTCGCCGGCGAGATCGAAAAGCTAAAACGCGCCGGGATGATTTGAGATAGGGCGGGTAGTGTCTCAGTTTGAATTGTAACAGGATTGCCGCGGGTATCGCGGCTCGCTCTCCGTTCCCATATGCTTACCGGAAAGCAAGCGAGGGAACGATGAGCGAGCATCGGACATTCTCATTTGGCCAGCGGTCTACGACGTTGGTGCTGATTGATGTGATCCTGTTCCTTGTAGAGAGTTGTCCAGGACGCACCCAGGCCCAGCTAGCCGAGGCTATCTTTGGCAGGAAGGCTTATCAGCAGCGAGCAAACCCTGATGCGGATGGCGATGCGGCGCTTTACCAGACTGACAAACGCCTTCAGCAAAAAACTGGAAAATCACGCGCACATGGTCGCGCTCTATGCCCTCTGGTACAACTTCGTTCGCATCCACAAGACGCTGCGGACAACGCCTGCAATGGCAGCCGGGATCGACAGCCGGCTATGTTCGATGGAGGATGTTGTTCGGCTGGTTGAGCGGCGCGAGGATCTTCGTTCAGGCGCGCTTCTGGTCGGTTAGGCCAAACGGATCACTCGGTTGCGAAGTCTGGTGTGATATCAGCCGGCAGTCGACGTAGCGCGTCGGTCGCGACGGATGGAATAGAAGGTTCATGAGTTCCGGGAGGACCACGCCAAAAGCAAGTCACATGGGCTTGGAGATTTTCGCGCTCCATAAGGTCGTGCAGTTCCCTCAGACGATTGCCTTGATCACCAAACGGTGCAATGAGCCTCTCCAATGCATTCAAATGGTCGGCAAGATCTTTGCTCGGAATTTTGCGTCTCGTGCTGAAATACCAAACTCCGGTTTTGCCGGTAACCTCGGGGCCGTGCGGACCAGACCGATATTTCTCACCCTTCCGATACGCCCTTGTCGGTTTGGCCTTAATGACACGCGAGATCTCATCGGGGTCGAGTGCATCGCCGGCAAAGCGCAGCGTGGCGAACGCTCTCATCGTGTTATCAGATTTCGTTGTGGATGTTGCCGAGGACATCGCCTTGCTCATCCGTGACCGTCCCGTCATCATATATGATAACGCGTTCCGCAGGGCTAAGATCGCTCGCGGCTTTGATTTCATGAATCGCATCTCCGAGCTGCTCGCGGGTGATGCCGAGCTGGTCGCTAACGTACTCGGTCGGATTTTCCCGCCGGTCCCAAATGATGCGAGCCATCGAGGGCGATTATAGCTCACGTGTGGATCAATCTTAAAGCGATTGGGCTTTTGGTCTCCGGCGGCCTAATCGTACCCAAAGCCCGTCAATGACGCGCCCGCGGCTAAAAACGAGGCATCGCCAAAAGTCTGTTACAATTCAAACTGAGACACTACCATAGGGCGTCCAGGCTCGCGGGCGTTCCATGCTAGATCTTAAATTTGGAGAGGTTTTGCTGCGGGTGCGCCGGGAGACCGGCAAAGAGTAGAGGGTGAAAGTCCCCCACAGTGAAGGAATAACGTACCGCACTGGCCCCGAGCCGTGCGTCTCGCGCCGCGAGGTGCGAAGCGAAGCATCGGCAGGGGAGCGCATGGGCCAGCCATTGAGCGACGAAAAAAAATCCATCCGGAGCGCCGACGCCGTCTGCGGGACCATCGACCACACGCCGGTCTATCCCCGCGAGGTCGTCAAGCGAGCGCTCGAGCTGCAGGCCTCGGCGCTGATCCTGGTGCACAACCACCCCTCGGGCGATCCCACCCCTTCCAAGGCGGACATCGCCGTCACCAGAGACATCGTCAAGGCCGCCCAACCGCTCGGTGTGACCGTGCATGACCGCCTGATCATCGGCCGCGGCCAGCACACGAGCCTGCGCGACCTCGGCCTGATTTGAGGATAGGCGAGCGTTCAGCCGCTCGCGGGTACGGTGCCGCGCACCGCGCGGGCGATGATCGCGAACGATCGCGGACCGTCCGGCAGGCCGGCCAGATAGCCGGCCCGAACGTGCCGCTCGATCTCGGCATGCGTCTCTGCCGCGAGCGCTTTCACGAGCTGGCCGATCCTGCTTGGACCCGTCGAGAAGCACGACCAATAGTCCTCAAACGACGCGTAATCAAAGCTCAGCACGATCGGGGTGCTGTCCTAATTCGGAGCGCGGTGTCCTAAATTGAATTGGTCATTCGCAAACTGAGACATGCGCTCTCGATTCGAACGTCTCGAAGGGCGTGAGTGACCCATCATGCTTCGTCGTCGGCATACTCCGTGATTTCGAGGCTTTCAGATATTATCTCGATCTGATCAACGGTTAATATGGAATCCTTTGTCATCCTAATATTACCGACGTGTTTTTCGATCTCCGCAACTAAACGTGCGAGATTCCGCGCTAGAGCCTTTGCGGTAGGTAATGATAGTACTATCATTGCCTCCTGCACGTTGGCGTTAAAAGCAATAGGACTCCCCCGAGCGGTGACAGGAATTTGTGTCATGAGGGTAATCGCAAAGTCTGTCGGGGTTGCCCTATAGGCGAACCCGCCGGCGTATATAACCCGGAAGCTTGATGACTGAATTGTCGGAAGAGATGCTTGTTGTTGTCGTGGTGGTATCGGATTGTGTTGATCTGACATCTTTAATCCCCAGATGCCATTGTGTCGATCTCGATAGAAAAGGGATTGTTGGCAACAAGCGGGAATCCAGGTCCTGTTGCGGTCACGGATGGTATCGAGCTGGAGCGCAGACCCACCGGCGCAATCTGCTGCACCCCCCGCAAATTCCCGGTCTCAGGCATGGCGATATTACGTTGATTGAAGACGTTCGTGAGCACTGATGCGTCCGTTCTATCGTTGACGTTTTCTACGTCAACTACGCCCGCAGAGGATGCAATCCCTGACGTTATGAAAAATTCATTGACCGCTGTTTCATAAGCTACAAATTCATCCATTGCCTCTTCTCTGTAAGATTCTGGATGAAGCGCTTCGTCTGAGAGATCGTTGGTGTATTTAAGAAATGTTGGGAAATCGACAAACCGCACGAAGACAGCAACGTTACATTTGCTTGCGATCTCAAACATTGTCCGAAGCTGCCAAGCGCCGTAATTGGGATTCTCAAGCCGTGAGACGACGGTTTGGCGCTTTCCGATGAGTTCGCCGAATTCACCTTGGGGTAACTCCCCTCGGAAATTCCGCATTTGTTGTGCAAGCACCCGACGCGTATGCGCAACGACATAGTTATCGCGGTAGCGCTTATCGTGCATTTTCCCCACAAGGCTAAAGAGCCTATGGGAATCGACAGGGCTGCGCTCTCCGTGCATCTCGTTCTACTCCGCGTTTTCGTGTAAATGCCGACCGGCATGCTGTCCCATAATCCGGACCGCCACGCTTTCTGAACGGAAACAGGAGGATGAATTCACTGTTCCGCGTCTCATAGCCGAGAATTCGGATGTGTATCAGCTCAGTTTCTAACGAGAAATCGATCTTGATCTCGGTGAGGCCGTCGCATTTGCCCCGAAGCGCCTTGACAGAAAGGATCTCATCCAAACCTTTGGCGGCCTGAATTAGCTCCAACACAGCGTCTATCTCGGCGCGGAACTCCGGGGGCTGATCCCCCAGCCATCGATGAATCCCTACCGTCTTCGTTTCGTAACACCGAAACGTTATCATGTCAACACAATTTTGTTATTAAGGAGCTTCGCTTTTCCTTGACTTTCTATCACAAAATTGTGTTAGATTGAGACACTGACGCAGTGAAAAGGCCCATCCCTCGCCGCTTACGACAGCAAGAAATGAGCCCTTTCAATACGTTGTGTGTGCCCCCGGTAGTTTAGTGGTCTAGAACGCGGAGCTTACACCTCCGAGACACGGGGTCAGATCCCGTCCGGGGGACCACTAAAACGGAGCCTAGCCGCTGCTGGAAACAGCGGCTCAGCTCCTCGACCAAAACCCAGGGATTGCCCCCCTGAAGCGATGATCGTGGATACCAATATAGCGATATCGGTACGCGCCTTCTACCCGCTTCAGGGGCAATTCCGCAGACCATGGATTGCCCCCATGAACATTCTTCCTCGTGATAAGCAGATTGCTATTGTCGCCGCCCTAACCGAAGGATGCTCGATCTGCGCAACCGAGCGGCTTACTGGCATCCATCGCGACACGATCATGCGCCTTGGCGTCCGCGTCCGCGACGGGTGTGCCGCTCTGCATGACGAGATGATGCGGTTCGTTCAAGTGAACCGCTTGGAATTGGACGAGCTTTGGAGCTACGTCGGCAAAAAGCAACGTAAGGTGAAGCCGACAGATCCCGCTGACCTTGGCGACCAATACGTTTTCATCGGCATCGACGCGACTCGGAAGGCGATCATCTCCTATTTGGTCGGGAAGCGCAACTTCAGCGTCCGCATGGCCTCACGCCGGTTCACTCGCTTAACAAACGGCTTCTCGAAAAAGCTGGAGAACCACGTCGCCGCCGTGAGCCTGTACGTCGCCCACTTCAATCTGTGCCGGGTTCATGAAGCCTTGCGGATCACACCAGCTATGGCGATCGGCATCACGGATCATATCTGGACGATCGGCGAGCTTGACGATCGGCGAGCTTATTGATGCCGCCGAGAATCCGACACCACCATCTCCACGTCCTCGGCCTTCGTTCGCGGTTATCCAGGGAGGCCGCGCCTAACCGCTGCGGGAAAGATTCTTTCTGAGAGCGGTAAGTCTATTCAGAATCTGCTGGATAGTGGATCGAGTACGCTGGCTAATTCCCATCTCGTACAAAGCATCGGCGTCTATCTCAACTATAGGTTCGTCTCCGGACCGAGCCTGATTAGGCCACTCTATCCAACGCCCACGCTCGCCTACGCGGGCTGTCGAGAAGATTTCCGGATTCTTTAAGGGGGCGAAGACTCCTATTCCGACAAGGTCGGCAAAATCAACGGACATCGGAGCGCCTTCGTCCCACGCTATAGTTAACCGATATGGCGGTCGATAAGCGATCGAACGAATTCTGCGGAGTTGCTGCTCGACCGTACTCATGGAGAAGGTATCCTCCTCATGGGGAGTTTGGCGTCAGCCAGCACCCAATTCAATGCCAATTCGGCCTGATGGTTCCGGCCCCAGGTCACCGTGTCGAGAATCGCGCCGGGCGGTAACCATCCTCGGTAAACGGCGAAGTCTGCGATTTGGATCAGGGCTTCGTGCTCAGCCTGATATGCGTGGAAATGCGGCGGATGATGGTCGTTCCAGAATTGCTTAATGACGACATTACCTGGCAATCGTGCGATCGTCGTCATCCCGGACATGATCCCGATGAAACGCTTGTTTCCTTAATACGGGATTTTCGTCCGAGAAATCTATATTAACGGATCGATCTGCTGATCACCCTAGCGGGCCTGTTTGGATGGGCGAACCTACCGTAGGCGGTGTCAATGTTCCGCCCTGGGGCATAGCATAGGCGCGGTCGGCCGCTCTCCTGTCCTAATTTGCGATCAGGGTGTCCAGGACAGTACCACGATCGGCACTTCGCTGACTTCCAACAGCCCGGTCTTTTGCCAGAGCTCCGCCTGTCCATTGGCCCGTGTGAGCGGGCGTGCTTTCACGAAATCCCGTAGCGAGCGTATCCCCTCGTCGAGCACGGATGCGGTGTCGCACACCAAATCGTGCGCGGAGAACCCGCCCCAGAAGTCGAATGCGCCGCATGCCACGGCACCACCAGGGCGCGTTACCCGTCGCATCTCCGCCACGACCTGGTCCACCTCCGGGATGACGTCAAGAGCGAGCGTGGAGACGCAGGCGTCGAAGGAGGCCTCGGGGTAGGTCATATGCCGCGCATCACCAAGCTCGTAGGTGACGCCCGGTTGCGACCGAAGGCGATAGGCGCCGTCGAGGTAAGGCTGCGACGCGTCGATGCCGACCGCCACACAACCGCGCTCCGCCAACGCCGCGGTGATGACGCCCGTGCCGCACCCGACATCGAGCACCCGGTCGCCCGGCCGGACCCCGGCAAAATCGAGAAAGGGACCGGCCAGGCGGCGACTCCATCGCCCCATGAAATGCTCGTACTCGTCAGCGTCGGCTGCCAGAAATGCGGGGAGGGAAGCGGCCATGTTGGACCTCGTCTGCACGGATCGTCAGTACCGATCGTACCACCCGGCGTCAAAGCCTTGCGGAACGTTTGATGGCCTGATCAAGGGTTTGTCGTCCGTTTGTCCACCATAAAATTGCCACATTAGCAAGCAATATTGCTTGCCTTGTGGGACCGGCCCACGTAACCAGTCGGCAGCTCGGCAGGAGCGGGCAATTCGTCGAGAACGGAGACGGGATGAGATGCCTTGCGAAATACGGAAAATGCGTTTATGATAAACATAGATGGTAAGCCCTATCACAAAGACGGACCGGTGCGAAATGCCGACACCAAGTCTCCCTGCTGCCTCCCACAGCCTGCTTATTGGCTTCCCTGCTCGGCGGGCGCTGCTCTTGTCATATAACTATCTGATATACCTCATCTTATCGTCGATTAGCGAGGCGATTTTTCAGGCTCGATCGCGGTTTCTCCCTGCTCTCAGGGAGGGCGGGGCGCCGGCCGGTGGCAACCTCGGGACCGTGGCGCTCGCCTCCGGGCCGAGACCCCGGAAGCCCTCGCCCGTTCCAGCCCTTCCCACTCTGGTCAGGCCTCGTGCCTGCTGAGTAAGCTGGGCGCGGCACTCGAAGGAAAAGCCCGTCATGAAAGTCGGTCTGTTCATCAACACGCAGTTCCCGGAGGGCTTCAACCTGGCCGAACGCATCCCGGAGATGGTGGTACAGGTGCGTGCGGCGCGCGAAGCCGGTTTCGCGTCCCTCTGGTTTCCGCATCACTGGCTGACCCATCCGATGCAGATGCTGCAGATCACGCCGGTCATGGCCTACATTGCGGCCCACGCGCAGGGCATGACGATCGGGCCGAATATCCTGATCCTGCCGCCGCTCAACCCCGTGCATGTGGCCGAGGAAGCCGCGACACTCGACGTGCTGACCGGCGGCAACTACATCCTCGGCGTCGGATTAGGATACCGCCAGCCGGAGTTTGACGCGTTTGGCATCAGTCTCAGTGAGCGGGCGCCGCGGTTCAACGAGAGCATCGCCCTGATGCGCCGATTATGGACCGAGGAGCGGGTGAGCCACCAGGGCCGGTTCTACACCGTCAACGACGCCGGCATCAGTGTGAAGCCGGTTCGCCCGGGTGGACCGCCGCTCTACATCGCCGGGCAAGCCGAGGTGTCGGTGAGGCGTGCGGCGCGGATTGGCGACGCATGGCTCATCGTCAACACCAGCGGGCTCGGCAAGGTGATGCCGCTGATGCAGACCTATCGTGCGGCACTGAAGGAATACGGCCGCACACCGATGGACTTCCCGATCACCGTCGAATGCTATGTCGGCGAGCGCCACACCACGGCTTACGAGGAATGCCGGGAGCCGCTGGAATACAAGTACGCCGCCTATGCGTCATGGGGACTGCAGGACCGTACCACGCAAGGCTCGTTCGAGGATTTCGCGCGCGACCGGTTCATCATCGGCGACAAGGGATCGGTCAAAGAGGAGATCGCCCGGTATCGCGAGCTTCTGGGTGTCGACCATTTCATCATGCGCTGCCAGTGGCCCGGGCTGCCGCAGGAGCAAGTGCTGAACTCCATCCAGCGGCTTGGCGAGATTTTCGCCTCTAGCTGATGCTACGGTGGCACCTGGGGCGGCGATGTTCGATGCTAAAATCAGCAGCAGGCAGAGGTAGGTTGGATGCGTAGGTTCTTCGGGTCGACGGGTTCAGTCAGTCGCGTCTCGATCGAGAGCCAAGCCCTCAAGAGCAACATGCTCGGTGATCCGTCGATGCGTGCGGTCGATGTCTACATCCCGGCCGGGCATGACGGACACGGACTGCCCCTGCTTGTGGATCTAGTAGGCTTCACCGGCAGCGGCCTATCCCACACGAATTGGGTCGGCTTCCGCGAGAACCTGCCGGAACGGCTCGACCGGCTGATCGGGGAAGAGCGCATGCCACCTGTCGTGGCCGCTTTTCCCGATTGCTTCACCCGGCTCGGCGGCAACCAATACATCAACTCAACCTCCATGGGCGCTTGGGAGGACTACCTGCTGCACGAAATGTTGCCGGCGATCGAGCAGCGCTTCGGATTCGGTGGCGCCGGGCGTCGCGGCGTATTCGGCAAAAGTTCCGGTGGGTATGGTGCCATCACGCATGCGCTGCGCCACTCCGACATCTGGTCGGCCGCGGCCTGTCACTCCGGCGATATGGGCTTCGAGTTGTGCTATCTGCCCGACATGCCCGCGGTCCTTCGGGCGCTGGCCGGCGCCGAGAACTCCATCGAGCGCTGGTGGCAACAGCTCGAAGCCGCCAGAAAGCATTCGGAAGGTTCCGGCAAGGTGATCAACGCGCTGGCGATGGCGGCCAGCTACGATCCCGATCCCGCGCAGTTTCTCGGGATGCGGCTGCCCGTCACATTCGACACCTGCGAGGTTATCGAGGAACGCTGGGCGAATTGGCTGCGGCACGACCCGGTCGTTGCGATCGAAACCCAGGCGGACAATCTCCGCAAGCTGAAGGCGCTCTACATCGACTGCGGCGAGAGGGATCAATTCAATCTGCTTTACGGGGCCCGCAGGTTCGTGCGCCGACTGAACGAGCTCGGCATTGCGCATCGCTACGAGGAGTTCCCCGACAACCACAGCGGTGTCGATTATCGGATGGACGAGAGCTTGCCTTTTCTCGCCCAGGCGCTGTCCGAGGGTTCAGTCGGAAGCGGGCCGGAAGTCGACTGAAATCTACGTCGCCGTGATCGGCACGGTTCTGGGTAACGTGATCCGGAGAAACCGAATCGTGAAAACCGCGGCAAGGCCGAACGGGATCCAACAGAACAGGTAGACCATGGTCACGGCATGCCCGACCGCTTCCGGATCCCGCGCATCACCAAGACCCGCCGCGTTGGCAACGACACCCGCGATGGCAGCACCGAAGGCTGTTCCAAGCGAACGGACCGAGGTCAACGCGGAAGCGGTGCTGCGCTGCTCGCCTTGCGCGGCGGTCCCCATCGCCCGGGCTACGAGGTGCACGTTATAAACGCCGATGCCGATTCCCATGACAAAGCCGCACGCCGTCAGCATCACCAGCCCCGGCAACAATGCAATCAAGGTGAGGCCGACGAGTCCGGTGAGAGCAATCAGCGGACCGGAGCATAGGGCGATGCGCTCGCGTGCTCCGGACCAGCCTGAGACCGAGAAGGTACCGATGCTCCAGCCGAGCGAGATCACGATGCTGAGAAAGTTGATGAAAACCGGCGAGACTCCGGGAACCACTTGGAGCAGCAACGGCAGAAAGAGCGTCACCGACGTTTGCGTCATGCCATGAAAAGCGAGGATCCACAGGGCGAGCCCGACCGGCGAGCTGATCGACAGCGCGTTCGGGGGGAAGAGGTTATTGGGGGCATTGCGGTCGAGCCGAAAGGTCAGGCCGACCAGCGACACCGCAGCGACGATCAGCAAAACGCGCAATCCTGGTGCGGTCACCGGGCCGGTAGCAGCGATGCAGAACACCCCGGTGGCAAGCGTGGCCAACCGCAGCATCGGAAAGCCGGGAAGACGATGGCGCTCGGCTTCGGTGTCGAGCCGGTCAGGGATTTTCGAATAGGCGAGCCAGGTGAAGAGCAGCATCAACGGCACCATCGCCCAGAACGAGCCGCGCCACCAATTGATCGCCGCGAACAAGCCCCCGACGATCGGCCCGCTCAGATGGCACGCGGTGAAGGTGCCTTGGGAAATCGCGATGATCCGGGTACGCAGCCGGGCGTCGAAAAGGCTGGTGATCAGCGCCATGCCGCTACCCGCGACCAGGCCCCCGGCCCAGCCTTGGACCGCGCGAGCCGCGATCAGCGCACCGATGTCGGGTGCGAGCGCACAAGCCGCCGTGCTCAATGCGAATACCCCGGCGCCGAGGGCGTAGCCTCGGCGCGGCCCGAACCTCGACCATATCACCCCGGTTGACGAGGCGCCGACGATCGCCCCGATCGTGTAGATCATGGCGGCCCAGGTGTAGTAGGGCGCGCCGCCGATGTCGGCGACTATGGTGGGCATGATGATGGCGATCACCAGCATCTGGGTCGCTTGCATGGCGATGCCGCCGATTACCAGGGCGGAGTAGAGGCCTAGCCCGTTGCGAAAGATGTCGCCCCAGGCGCCCTTCGCACCTTCGGGCTGCAGCGTCGTCGCTCGATAATTGCTCATGGGACCGGAAATTGATCGAAATGCCGCCGCGATGCTGCCGAAATTTTAGGCCTCTGAGTGAATTTGGGACACGGAGAACGATCCGGGCTCCGCTGATTGCTGTTGCCAAGGAAGCCCAAGGGCTGCGACCCTGGCCTCAACCCATCCGGAATCGGGGATTGCCAACGAAGAGTCGTGGAGGAGACGATGCAGCAGACCAGCTGGGATCGGCGCGATGTGTTGTGGGGACTCTCGGCAATGGCGGGGACGGGCATGCTCGGCGGGGGCGCGAGGCCGGCAACGGCACAGCCGGTCAAGTATTCGTCCGGGACCGAGCCCTCTAAGCTCAAGGTGCCGGCCAATGCCTGCGACTGCCATCACCATATTTACGGGTCGCAATACAAGGTTGATCCGCGCACCACCCTGCGTCCGGGCGACGCCACGGTCGACGATTATCGCGCCTTGCAAAAGCGCATCGGCACCAGCCGCAACGTCATCGTCCAGCCGTCGACCTACGGCACCGAGAACGCTCCGACTCTCGACGCGCTCGTTGCCTTTGGCCCGAGCGCACGCGCCGTCGTCGTGGTCGACACCACGGTCACCGATGCCGAGCTGAAGCGTATGCACGGGCTCGGCGCGCGCGGTATTCGCTTCAACCTGGCGCAGGCCGGGGCGACGACACCCGAAATGATCGAACCGCTCTCCAAACGGGTCAACGAGCTCGGCTGGCATATCCAGATCAACGCCTCGCCGGCCACGATCATGGAGATCATGCCGATCCTCGAAAAAGTGCCGTCGCCGATCGTGTTTGACCACCTTGCCCACATTCCCGAGCCGGACGGGGTCAGCCATCCGCTGTTCGCCCAGGTCCGTGCGCTGATCGACAAGGGCAAGACGTGGGTCAAGCTGTCGGGCGCCTATGCCGACACCAAGGTCGGGCCGCCGACCTATTCCGACTCGAGCGCGATCGCCCGCGCCTACGTCAAGGCGGCGCCGGAGCGGCTCGTCTGGGGCAGCGACTGGCCGCACCCGGGGGTGCGAGATCCCGAACCCAAGCCGGACGATGCGGTCCTGATCGATCTGATGCTCGATTGGGCACCCGAGGAGGCGGTGCGCCACCGCATCCTCGTCGACAACGCTGCCAAGCTCTACGATTTTCCGAAGAGCTGAGGAGCTTTGGCTCAGGATTTGATAACGTAATGGTTCTGCGAGTGGAGGGACGGGAATGGCCATAGCAAAACGAGAGCTCGGGCGCACGGGACTGCAGGTCACGACCTTGGGCTATGGAGCGATGGAACTGCGTGGGGCCCCGCGTGCCCGCGACATCACCGAGGCCCAAGCCGAAACCATTCTCAACGAGGTGCTCGAGGCCGGCATCAATTACATCGACACCTCGATCGATTACGGGCTGAGCGAGGAGCGTATCGGCCGCTACATCTCGCACCGGCGTGCTGAATATTACCTGGCCAGCAAATGCGGCTGTCTGGTCGGCGCTCCACCGACGCCGCGCGGCCAGCGGGGGCAACACGTCTTCACCCGCGACAACGTCGTGGCGGGGGTCGAACAAAGTCTTGTGAGGATGAAGACCGACTATCTCGACGTAGTGCAGTTCCACTCCTCCCCATCCCGGCAAACCCTGGAAGAGCACGGCGCGCTCGAGGCACTCCTGGAGCTCAAAGACGCCGGCAAGGTGCGGTTTATCGGCATGTCCGGCACATTGCCCCATCTGACGGACCACATTGCGATGGGTGTTTTCGACGTCTTTCAGATCCCGTACTCGGCGGTCGAGCGTGAACACGAAGCGGCGATCGCCGCCGCCGCTCAGAAGGGCGCGGGCATCGTCATTCGCGGTGGTGCGGCAAAGGGCGCGCCAACCGAGGGCAAGCAGGCGGGAGTGCAATGGGAACGCTGGCGCCGAGCACATCTCGATGACCTGCTCGACGGTATGACTCCGATGGAGTTCATTCTCCGTTTCACTTTCACGAACCCGGACCTCGACACGACGATCGTCGGCACGATTAACCCGGCGCACCTGCAGACCAACCTCGATATCTTGGAGCAAGGGCCGTTACCGCCGGACCTCTACGAAGAGGCTAAGCAGCGTCTCGCTGCTGCCGGCTCGGGGCCGAAAGCGGGTCCGGAATGATCGACGATCGCGACCAAACCGGCTATCGCGCCGACCCGTCCGATCCGCAGTAGCCGGGAGCCGCGGATCCCTTATTCGCGACACTTCATCAGAAGCGGGGGAAGAGGTCCACCTGAGCAATACCTCCGCAATATTGCCTCTCTCCCGCCCGCCAGAAGCAGCTCCGCGGCTAACCGGTCCGTAAAGAGAACGAACCGATGCGATTGAAAGGGAAGCCATGTATCCTGAGGATGTCGATCCAGAGTCCGGGTGCAGGCTGCCTTTGCCGAGACGCGAGCAGCTGGATGATGCGGGGCAGCGGACCTATGACGGCCTCGCCGACCCCCAGGGCCGAACGATCAGGGGTCTGAGGGGCCCGGGCGGTATCCTGCTCCACAGTGAACTCTCGCGACATGCCCGGCCGCTCAACCGCTATCTGCGACACGAGGCGGGACTTGGAGGACGCGTTCGCGAACTGGCCATCCTGACCACCGCCCGCGAGCTCGACAGCCAGTTTGAATGGGCGGCGCACGAACCGGAGGCGCTCAGCGAGGGTATTTCCCTGGAGATCATCGAAATCATCAAGCACCGCATGAATACGAACGGCCTGGACGAGGCCGACGCGATCGTCATCGAGCTCGGCCGCGAGATCTTCGGTGCGAGGAGGGTGGCGTCGACGACTTTCGCTCGGTCATTACGGCAGTTCGGCGGCCGCGCGCTGGTCGATCTCGTCGCCCTCATGGGCAATTATGCCGGGACAGCGGCACTCCTCACCGCCTTCGACATGCAGCTCGATCCAAATCAGCCGCCACTCCTGCCGCTATGAGGACGCGAGGCCAGGCGCACAACTCCCAAGCCGTTGATCAAGACTGCGGAGGAAGGGCGCCCCTATCCGGAGAAGCCCAGCAAACGGTCCGCCTCGATGCCCGCCCACCTGCGCCTCGCATTGGAGCCTACTCGCTGGGCAATTCTCGAAGTATCGCTCGCTTTCGGCGTATCCCCTGCTTGTCGGGCTTGAACTCCCAGCCGGCGAGTTCGTAGCGCCTGTGCTTTACCTGCGTAGAGCGGGCGGCGCGGCCGTTCACAGGAGCACCAGTTTCCATCCGAGGTGTCTTAGCCGAGCCCTCGAGCAAGCGCTGTCGTTGCATCGCCTGATCCGAGCCCAGATAGGTGTAGCCGGACTTGTGGCTTATCGGGGCGATCATCATGGCGCGGCGGGCGATTTCCGCGGCGGCTTCCTCCTTGCCGCATTCGAGGCAGCAGTCGAAACCAAGCCCCGCCCGGGCTTCGGAAAACTCGTTTCCACAGCGACAATATGGCATTTGGTCCTTCCTCGACCTCCGTCAGATAGGCGAGTTGACGATCTATCGCTACTTCCCTCGGTCAGGGCTCGAGCGGAAAATCCTGCGGCTCAATATCGGCGATGCCACCGCTGTGCCGGCGCTCAAGCTGCCAGGGATAGGTCCACTGGGGCTGTAACGCTGAGCGTTCGAAAGCGCGCTGCACAGCGTGGCCGAAAGCCGACGAGCGGTGTTGCTCGCCTGAGCGGCCCCTTGGTATGACGCTGCGGCGGACCGCGCCGACATGGAGGTCTCGATCAATATGCCGTGCCGGATACGTTGATGGACGAAGTCGGTCTCATGGAATGGCTCAGATCCGACCGCGAGATGACTGACGGCGACTGGCTGAGATAGCGTAACAGCCCATGTCGCAGCCGCTGCTGGTTTCGATCCCGCACAGGCTCGGTCGGTTAGAGGCGAGGCGCCGGCTCGATAGCGGCGTCGGCCGCCTGCGTCTCGACTTGAATGCTCTTCTCAGCGGGCTCGATTACCACTGGGAAGGGGACACCCTGAACTTTGTCGCGTCGGCAATGTGGCAACGGATCAGCGGCCGAATCGAGGTTCTGGACGACGTCGTGCGCATCGAGATCGATTTGCCGTGGATCATGCAGCTCCTCCGCGATACGATCGCAAAACAGGTACGCGGGCGCGGCATCGCGCTGCTCGAAAAGCCGCCGGGCGAGGCATAATTCACGGAACCTCGCTTGGACCGTCGCGGGCTTTTGAGGACACGCCATGAGACAGATACCTCTTGGAGCCAAGGGCTCCTTTAGCCTCCTCGTGCAGCCCGAGCATCTTGCGAACCGGTTCAAGGACGCGATCCTGCCGCCGGTGTTCGCCACTCCCGTGATGATCATGGTGATGGAAAATGCTGCCCTCAATGCGATCAGGGCCTATCTCGATCCCGGCGAGAGCGCGGTCGGCACGGCGGTCAACGTGCGCCATCTCGCGGCGACCCCGGTTGGGCGCCTGGTTACCGGGGAGGCTGAGGTGACGAAAGTCGACGGGCGGCAAATCGAGTTCACGGTCCGAGCGGCCGAGGGTGCAAAGGAGATCGGTGCCGGCTCGCATTCCAGGGTTGTTATCGACGTGGCTAAATTCGCGCGTCGGCTCGAATGAGCACCGACTTCGACCAGTCCCGCTGCGGATAAGTTCGGCCCCAGTTGGCACTCTTTGGGTGCTAGTCATGGGGCCTATTCCGGCACGCACGCAGCATCTCCTCCTCGCCGACGAGATCGACACCGAGCATGCCTCGACGCGCCGCGGTCCCCACGCGCGGGTCATCAATTATGCCAGCCTCGTCTATCCGATATTCTGCGCCGCGAACCGCCACCGTCCCGAATGAGCGCGGCTAGTCGTCGGCCGCCGCGGTTGCGACAGGCGCTTCCGGCGGAGGCCGGCGGCGCGCTTGGCGCAACAGCAGCAGCAGGGATATGGAAGCCAGCGCGATCAACATCATCAGCTTGAAATCATCGATATAGGCGACCATGGCGGCCTGCCGCGTCACCTCGGCGTTGAGCGCTGCCATCCCGCTCGGCGTCGTCAGGCTGAACGGCGCCGCCAGATAGGGCGCCTGCGCGAGCGGATTGTCCGCCCGCAGGCCTTCGACCAGACGCGAGTGAACGGTCTGGGTATTCTGGGCCAAGGTGGCGACCAGAATGCTGATGCCGGTGCTGCCGCCTAGGTTGCGCATCAGGCTGCGGATCGCCGTCCCCTGGGTCATGATGTGGCGCGGAAGGGTCGACAACGCGATGATGTTCAGAGGCACTTGGGTGCAGCCGAGGCCGAAACCCTGCATCAGCCCGGAGATGACGACCGACGCCATGCTCATCTGTAGCGAGAACTGGCTCATCTGCCACATCGCGGCCGAGGTCATCAAAAGGCCGAACAGAATGATCAGCCGGTTGTCGACCCGGGTGATCAGCGGCGCGACGAGGAACATCGCCACCATGCTGCCGATGCCGCGCGGCATGGTCACCAGACCGGTGGTCAGCACCGAATAGTTCATCAGGTTTTGCAGCATCGTCGGCACCAGCGCCAGGGTGCCGGTCATGATCAACCCACCACAGAACATCAGCAGGGTGCCGGCCAAGAAATTGGCGCTCTTCAACAGGTCGCGGTTGAGAAACGTGGACTCGTCCGTGGTTATCGTGTGCACCGCAAACAGGTAGAAGCCGACCCCAGAGACCGTCACCTCGATCCAGATTTCGCTCGAATGGAACCAGTCCTTCAGCTCGCCGCGGTCGAGCATCAATTGCAAGGCTCCGATGCCCAGGCTCAAGGTCAGAAACCCGACGAAATCGAACGGTTCGCGATGCACGTAGCGGGTCGGGCGGAGGAAAACGAGGACGCCTAGCGTGCACAGCACACCGACCGGCAGGTTGATGTAGAAGACCCAGCGCCAGCTGTATTCATAGGTCAACCAGCCGCCGAGCGCGGGCCCCATGATCGGCCCAAAGATCGTGCCCATGCCGAATACTGCCATGGCATATCCGTGGCGTTCCGGCGGGTTGATCTGCAACAGCGTCGCCTGCGACAGCGGGACCAGACCGGCCCCTGCCACGCCCTGCAACGCGCGAAAGAGAACGAGCTCGCCGAGGCTGGTGGCGGCGCCGCACAGCGCCGAGGCGAGCGTGAAGCCGATGACCGAGACCAAGAAGATATATTTGATGCCGAACCGGCCGGCGAGCCAGCCGGTCAGCGGCATCATGATCGCAGCGCAGACGATATAGGAGGTCAGCGCCCAGGCAATCTGGTCCAGCGAGGCCGACAGGCTGCCCTGGACGTGCGGCAGGGCGACATTGAGGATCGAGTTGTCGACGCCCTGCATGATGTTCGCCATCATGATCGAGAGCGTAATCATGCCGCGGTTGGGGACCGGGACGAATGTCTCCCCCCTCACCGCCGAGGCTCCCAGGGAAGCATCAAACCGGACGGCAGCCCCTCACCCGCTCCCGGCTTCCACTCCGATCAGCCGCAGATCGGCGAGGCTCCGCAGCTTGGTGGGGTCACGCATGTCGATGATCGACACGGTGTCCCTGCCCGCCGCGTGGCGGAACGCCTTCATGGTCCCTCCCGTTGGGTCGTGTTGTTGACCCAGTCTGCCACGCAAGGGGCCGCGACGCCACGCCTGTCGGTTGAGGGTCACTCAGTACCGCCTCGGCACCCCATCCCGCCGGCGATGGGGCGAGTTCGGCTTAATCAGCCAACTGACCAGAAGCCGGTACGGTGGACCAGGAGCGGCGCTAATATGTCGCCCCAAAGGCGAAACCGCGCCAAGGGTTTCTACCTCATGGTGGCGCAGTCGAGTACCGCGACCGCATTAGGAATCTGCGGTCATTTCGAAATCTGCGAGGGCGCTTTCCTTGTCTTCGCTCTCAGCTGTTTCGACAACGAGGTCTCCCAGCGACACGATCCCGACGAGGTGTTTGTCTTGGTCCACCACGGGTAGGCGCCGGACCCACCATCCGCCCATCTTCTGCGATACCTCGGCGACGTCTTCGTCTTCGAAACAGTAGAGCACGTCAGGAGACATCGCCTGGCGCACCGTGGTCTTCTCCGGATCCCGGCCTTCGGCGACGGCTCGAATAGTGATGTCGTGGTCGGTGATTGCGCCGATCAAGAGGTTGTTTTCGCCAACCGGCAGCGCGCTGGAATCGAGGTCCGCCATCAACTCCGCCGCTGTTCTGAGCGTATCGTCGGGGTTGACCACCTCTACATCCGGGGTCATCACGTCGCTGATCTTCATAGAGCCCCCAATGATTCTCGTTGGAGCGGAGTGACTCGAACGGGAAATTGTCTACCAATAGGCTTAACGCCGTCTTACCAACGGCGGTTCCACTTATGGCTAGGGATCAGCGAGCAGCTCGCTGACCTCTTGATCCGTCGTCTGAGTGAAGTCCTCGTACCAGTAGCCGACAGCGTGAAAGGGTTCCGGTGTGATCGCGCAGACGACCTCGTCGACCTCGGCTTTCAACTCTTCGCAAGTCTCGGGCGATGCGGTCGGTACGGCCACGATGATCCGATCCGGCTGGAGTTGTCGCAGTGCCGTGACGGCCGCCCGCATGGTCGCCCCGGTTGCCAGCCCGTCATCGACCAGGATCACGGTCCGACCCCGCACGTCGAGCGGCGGACGACCACCGCGGTAAGCGCGTTCCCGGCGCGCCAGCTCCTCGCGCTCGGCTGCTGCGACCCGGTCGATCACATCGTCCGGAATGCGCAGATCTCGGACGATTTGGTCATTGAGGACGCGCATGCCGCCGGTCGCAACCGCACCCATTGCCAGCTCTTCGTAGCCGGGGACGCCGAGCTTGCGAACGACAAAGACGTCGAGCGGCGCGCCCACCGCTCGGGCGACTTCATAGGCGACGGGCACGCCGCCGCGCGGCAGGGCCAGCACGATCACGTCCACGCGGTTGGCGTAAGCGGCGAGCTTTGCCGCCAGCAGCAATCCGGCTTCGCGGCGGTCATGAAAGCGATCCGGTTCCATTTCTCGCCTCACCTGCGGCCGCCACGCCGTCCGATCACCCGTCCGCCAGGTAGCGACGGACGGAGGCAATGGTCCATGGTGCATCGCCATACAGCGTCCCATGGGCTTGCTGGCCGGCAGATCGACGTAGAACATCGCCGCTTATTCGCCGCCGCCCGACCGGCGTCATCCGAGTGGTTCTGTTGGTTGTGCTCGAGCCTGCAATCATGAATTGAACCGATTGTTGCCGATGGCTGCACCTGCAGCAAATCTGCAGCAAAACCTCCCGTGTTGGTTGAAAGATTAACAATCCTCGACCCCTATCCCTGCTTGCTACTGGTGCGAACCAGATATGAGTCCCCTCTTCTCTTCCCCGTCGCCCCCGCGAAAGAGGCTGTCACGAAATCGACGGGTGCCTAGAGTCAGCTTCGTGCGTCCTTCGAGACGGCCGCTTCGCGGCCTCCTCAGGATGAGGGGTTTTCTTAATGCCATCAAAGGATTACCTCATGCTGAGGAGCGCCCAACAGAGCCTGCCCCAGGCCTGAACTGGGGGCGCGTCTCGAAGCACGCACCACCTTGCTGCCACCCCTCTTTTTGG